>Ga0066709_100000535_pt1 | contig 20962 bp, 15 predicted proteins | sample GraSoiAngelo_158_FD_79665 | JGI IMG/M metagenome (GOLD analysis project Ga0066709, IMG submission 79665) | Grasslands soil microbial communities from the Angelo Coastal Reserve, California, USA - 14_1009_16_30cm | ecosystem: Environmental > Terrestrial > Soil > Grasslands | place: USA...
CCCGATGCAAACTAAAGGGCGGTTCCCACTGAGCTACGGTCGCCGCCACGAAGGCGAGTCGTGCCACAAGATGAGTGGCGCCTCAAGCGGCACAGATGCACCGCGATGCTGTGGAACCAGTCGAGGCGTATAGTCGGCTACCGGACGAGTCGCGGGGACTCGCACAGTGTAACCGAAGCCGCCAGCGGAGCCGACCAGGTGTTCGGCGCGGGCCGCGGGCTCTCGCGTCAGGGCGTGACCATCTTTTGCCTCAGCGTAGAGCTCCACGCTCACCGCATCTGGACCGAGTTCGCCGACAAAGACTTGTACCTGGAAAACGTATTGCCCGTCTTTTTCGTCAACTGTCGCGCTGCCAAAACGCAGGCTTGACCAGTACTGCGCGAGTCGGGCCTGCCAAGTGACCAGATCCGTTCCGAGCGCACCTTGCTTTGCCGCGCGTTCCCGGTACGCCGAGGCGGCCGAAAGATAATGCTGCTCCACGTACTCGCGGACGACTCGGTTCGTTGAGAAGCGAGGTGTCAGCCGGCACATGCTCTCCCGCATGCGGGCCACCCAGCCGCGCGGAATTCCTGAATCATCGCGTGCGTAGAATGCAGGCACGATCTCTCGTTCCAGCAAGCTGTAGAGAGCGTGGGCTTCTGTGGAATCCCAGCCCGGGTCATCACCATGTTCCTGACGGTCTCCTATAGCCCAGCCGACCTCGGGAGAGTACGCTTCCGCCCACCAGCCATCTAACTCCGATAGATTCAAGCCGCCATTGACCAGGACCTTCATGCCGCTTGTTCCGCTTGCTTCCCAAGGACGCCGCGGCGTGTTCACCCAAAGATCAACGCCCTGAACGAGTTGCTCCGCCATGAGCAGGTCGTAGTCGCTAAGAAAAACGACGCGAGATCGCACTTCAGGGCGGCGCACGAACTCGATCCACTGCCGGATCATGCCTTGTCCCGCGGCGTCTTGTGGGTGAGCTTTCCCCGCGAGGACGAGCTGGACGGGGCGTTCCCGGTTAGCAAGGATGCGCACAAGCCGCTCCGCATCGTGCAACAGAAGGTTTGGGCGCTTGTAAGACGCAAAGCGCCGCGCAAACCCTAGAGTGAGTGTGTCCGGATCAAGCACCTCGGCGGCCTTGGCAACCTCTTCCGGGGAAGCGCCCCGGACGCCTACCTGTTGAGCGTGTCGTCTGCGAACATAGTGCACGAGAGCGCCACGGCTATCCGTCCGAAGCTGCCATAGATCGGAATCGCTGACCTTCCGAACATTCTGCTCCATGCCTGCTGTAGCTCCGTGCCAGCGGCCTTTCCCGCACGCGCCCTCCCACAAATCATCCGCGCGCACAGAATCCCACGTAGGCGTGTGTACCCCGTTTGTCACGTGTGTCACCGGCACTTCGATCTCCGGCCAACGGGGAAACAGCACCTGGAAGATTCCTCGGCTGACTTGGCCATGCAACTGACTTACTCCATTGACAGCGCCACTGCCTCTGACTGCCAAATAAGCCATGTTGAAAGGTTCTGCTGAGTCTGTTCGATCGCGGCGTCCCAGTGCCATGAGGTCCTGGAGGGAAATCGACAGGCCCTGTTCCGCGTAGTTTTTGAGGTACCAGGCAATCAGGCCAGGATCAAAGCGGTCAAAGCCTGCTTCCACCGGAGTGTGGGTGGTAAAAAGATTGCCAGCGCGCGTGATCGTGAGCGCCACGTTGAATGGTTGCCGGTTGTTCGCCATATACGACCGCGCTCGTTCTAACACTGCGAATGCGGCGTGGCCCTCGTTGAGGTGACAAACTTCCGGATGCAAGCCGAGAGCCTCCAGAAGCCGCCAGCCTCCAATACCGAGAACCAACTCTTGCTTTAGGCGCAGTTCCGAACCGCCTCCGTAGAGTTCGCTGGTAATGCCGCGATGCGCGGGGATGTTCGCTGGATCGTTCGTGTCCAACAGATACAATCGCGCTCGACCCACCTGCGCTTGCCAGGCGCGGATCCAAAGTTTGGTACCAGGCAAGTTGGTGGATAAGCGCAGCCATTCACCGTTCGGCTCGCGCAACGGTTTGATGGGTAATTGGCCGGGGTCATTGTAGGGATAAAGGGCCTGCTGCTGACCTTGGGCGTCGATTTCCTGTCGAAAATATCCCTGCTGATACAGCAGCCCTATCCCTGTCACCGGGACGGATAGATTGCTTGCCGATTTGAGTTGATCGCCTGCGACGTTGCCGAGGCCGCCCGAATAAATGGGCAGGCCCTCCGTCAGCATAAATTCCATGGAGAAATACGCCACTCCCGTAAGGTCCGAACGCGGGTGGGCCTCCTGAAACCAGCCTCCCGGGCGCTCTGCCGTTTGCTTTTCGCGATGCAGGTCAGCGACTAACGTTTGGAAATCCGGATCGGCGGCAACGCTCTCGAGCTTTTCCTGAGAAATGGTCTGCAGAATGATCCAGGGATTGTGCGTCAGTTCCCAAAGTTCAGGGTCGAGCCGTTCCCAGAGGTGATCCGCGGAGTGATTGAATGACCATCTCAGGTCCAGCGCCAATTCGCTGAGAGCTTCTGGGATGGTTTTATCCAAGGGACGACTGCCGATTGCTGGACTGCCCATAAGCTGACTCCTCCTGACACCTCAGCTACCTGCGGCTACGCGAGCGCGACGCGTGAGCGCCTCCGAAACAATTGCTTGGGCTTCATCCTCGATGCGCCGCAGATGGTCTGGCCCGAGGAAGCTCTCTGCGTAAATCTTGTAGATTTCTTCCGTGCCTGAGGGCCTCGCGGCAAACCAGCCATCCTTCGCGATCACCTTGATTCCGCCGATCGGATTGCCGTCGCCCGGCGCGCTGGACAAGATCTGCTGGACCTTCTGACCGGCAACCTCCACAACGTGCACATCGCTTGGCGATAATCTTTGAAGAGCGGCTTTTTGCTCCGGCGTGGCGGGTGCGTCAATGCGCTCATAAACCGGATCACCCAAATCACGGGTGAGTTCACGATAGAGCTCACCGGGGTCCTTACCTAGGCACGCGGTGATTTCGGCGGAGAGCAAGCAAGGAATGATCCCGTCCTTGTCGGTGGACCACACCCTGGCGTTGCGGTCGAGAAACGAACAGCCGGCGCTCTCTTCTCCTGCGAAACCGAGCCGCTCGGACAACAGGCCTTCGACGAACCACTTGAAACCGACGGGAACCTCGTACAGCGCGCGGCTCAGCCGCGCGCTGACTCGATCAATCATGCTGCTGCTTACTACGGTTTTGCCAACCGCCACGTTTTGCCGCCAGTCCTTGCGATTCGAAAACAAGTAGTGAATGCAGGCGGACAAATAGTGGTTCGGTGGCAGCAGCCCGCACCCCTTGGTAACAATTCCGTGACGGTCGTGGTCGGTGTCGCTGGCAAATGCGATGTCGAACTTGTCTTTCCATCCGATCAACCTCTGCATCGCATAAGGAGAGGAAGGGTCCATGCGAATCTTGCCGTCCCAGTCCACGCTCATGAATCGAAAGGTTGGATCGATCGTTTTGTTTACAACCGTTAGGTTGAGGCCGTACCGCTCGGCAATCAGCGGCCAATAATCAATACCGGCTCCGCCCAGGGGATCGACACCCAGCGTGATCCTGGAAGCGCGAATGGTCTCGAGATCAATTACATTTTCGAGATCGCTGACGTAGCACTGGAGGTAGTCGTAGCGATGAATGGTCGAAGCGCGAAGCGCCTGCGTGAAAGCAACCCGCTTGACGGCTTGCAACCTGTTGCGAAGGAAATCGTTGGCCCGCGATTCGATCCACGAGGTCACATGCGAGTCGGCCGGTCCGGCGTGCGGAGGGTCGTATTTGAAGCCCCCGTCATCCGGTGGATTGTGAGAGGGAGTAATCACGATGCCGTCGGCGAGTCCCGTTTTTCGTCCGGCGTTGTAACCCAGGATGGCATGGGACACTGCCGGGGTCGGCGTGTACCTAGTGCCTTCCGACAACATCACGTCGACGTTGTTTGCCGCAAGCACCTGCAACGCGCTCGAAAATGCAGGTTCCGATAGCGCGTGCGTGTCCATTCCCAGGAAGAGCGGCCCATCGATCTTCTGCGCCTTGCGGTGATCACAAATGGCCTGAGTGATTGCCAGGATGTGCCACTCGTTGAAGGCTCCGTCGAAAGCAGAGCCACGATGACCGGACGTGCCGAACACAACCCGTTGCTTCGCGTCAGCGAGGTCAGGCTGCACGTTGTAGTAGGCAGTGACCAGCTTCGCGACATTCACCAAGATTGCGGGATCCGCTGGCTTTCCAGCGGATCGGTCGATTTCCATCTGCTCACCTCGGCGTCTACGGCGAAAACCCCAAAAGGCGCGTGCCAAAAAGAATGCGAGTTTTGTGCTTCCTCTATCCGGTTACCCACGCGCTAAAAGTATGGCACTCGATCGAGGCCCGACGCGAAAAGTAACCTGATCCTCCGTCGATGGCTCTTTCCCAGGTTCGTAGAGATCCCCAGGCGCCGGACGTGAAGTGTCTACCGCCAGGCGCCAGAGGTTATTGCCCGACGCGGCGGGAATTGAAAAATCGGACGGTGCTGTGTCGGCATTAAACATCAGGAATAGGTCGGCCTCTGCGTGCCGCAAAATCAGACACGCAAACGACTTTCGTTCGGGATCAGCCCAGGCGGGAGTCGTGCCTTGCGGTCCAAACCATTGTACCTCGGCGTCGGTGTAGAAGGCCGCTTTTCTGAGCACCGGATGGGCGCGGCGAAACGCGATCATTCCCCGGGCGAAGCGATGAATCTCCCGGTGCTTTTCGAGAAAGCTCCAGTCCAGCCAGCTGACGGCGTTATCCTGGCAGTACGCGTTATTGTTACCTCGTTGGGTCCGACGAAATTCGTCTCCGCCCAGCAACATCGGGACGCCACGAGAAATAAAGAGTGTGAGGAGAAAATTCTTGATCAAGCGATTTCGCAAGGCTTCGACATCGGCGGAATTGCTTGGGCCTTCAACTCCGCAATTGTCGCTGTAATTGGCATCGGTGCCGTCCCGCCCGTACTCGCCGTTTTCCTCATTGTGCTTTTGTCTATAGGAAACCAAATCATTCAGTGTGAATCCGTCATGACTGGTGACAAAATTGAGGCTGTTTTCCGGCCCTTTGCCTGATCTTTGGTATAGATCCGCGCTCCCGCAGATGCGGCTAGCGAATAGCCCCATCATTCCCGCCTCACCGAGCCAGAAGCGGCGCACGTCATCCCGAAAGCGGCCATTCCATTCTGCCCAACGCTTTTCGGAGAAACTTCCCACTTGGTAGGCTCCGCCTGCATCCCAAGCCTCGGCGATGAGCACGACATCGCGCAAGATGGGGTCTTCCGCGATGCTTTCGAGCAACGGAGCGTTCTGAAGAAGATTGCCATGCTCATCTCGGCCTAGCACGGAAGCCAGATCGAAGCGAAATCCGTCAACGTGCATGAAAATCACCCAGTACCGGAGCACGTGCACAATGAACTCCCTCACGACCGGGTGGTTTGCGTTGAGCGTATTACCAACCCCAGAAAAATTTTTGTAATATCGGCGTTCATCCTCCTCGAGCATGTAAAAGATCGAATTATCCGTGCCACGGAGGCAGATTGTTGGACCGAGTTCATTTCCTTCGCCGGTGTGGTTCAAGACAATATCCAGAATTACTTCGATTCGAGCGCGGTGAAAGCTCTTGACCATTTCACGGAATTCGAGCACCTGCTGCGCGGCTGATTCCTGGGTGCTGTAAGTTTCTTTGGGGGCGAGGAAGGCGGCCGGATTGTAGCCCCAAAAATTCCTTAGTCGCCCTTTGCTTATCGGATTTACACGAGATAATTCGTTTTCGTTGAATTCCTGGACGGGCATCAACTCAATCGCGGTCACACCTAAATCTTCTAAATAAGGGATCTTCTCCGTCAAACCGCGGTAGGTTCCAGGGTGGACGGCGCGCGAACTCGGGTCGATCGTAAAACCACGAATATGCGTTTCGTAAATGACCGTGTCTGTGGCGGAATGCCTGAGCGGCAGGTCGCCCTCCCAGTCGAAGTGCGCGTGTGTCAACATGCACTTCGGCATGCAACCTGCATTGTCCACAGTCGAGAAACTTAGATCCCTTAGACGGCTCGACGAATCGTAGCCCCGCGCCGCTTCAAAATCCCAGTTCTTCGTTCCGACAAGAGCGGTAGCAAACGGATCGAGGAGCAGCTTATGGACATTGAATCGATGTCCGTCTCCCGGCTGATAGGGTCCATCGATCCGGAAGCCATAGAGTTGGCCGGAGGTGATACCTCGAACCCATACGTGCCACACGTCACCGGTTCGATGTCGTGCCGGATCCAAATCGATCACCCTGGTGGGCGAACAGCCGTCCGGGCTTTCATAGAGCTCCAGGAGAACGCGGGTTGCATGACGGCTGAATAGCGCGAAATTGACTCCTCCCTCGTATTGGCATGCCCCAAACGGCAGGGGGCTTCCGGCACGAACTTCGCCGCTCGGACTCTCGACACGATTCGACCTACCCTGTTTTCCGGCCGAGGCAGTCATCGACAGATCGCTTTCAAGCCGTAACCATGACCGACCTAACTTGCTGAAAAATTGGCTACTTCTCGCAGATGGAAACATCCAATGATGCGCGATTCAGCGGTCGACATACCTTCGATGTATCAAAACAAGACGCCGATGTAACTTTTTTTTTGAACGGCTCACTTTCCGACTGAGACGGCGCATTTGGAACGGCAGTTACGCCGAACCTTTCGCCACATTTCTGGTGCGTCGCGTAGGACTGGCGCAATAACCGTACAGCCGCACCACCGCCAAGCCTCTGATTCGTCCACAAAGCGGTAAAGTCCAAGCTGTTCCAAAAGCCAGGAACGGGATAATGCACCGCAGTCATGGCAGTGAGGCGTCCAGGGGGTGGCAGCGGGGGCTGCCGTTAGTGGACGCCATCCGGCGGGGGCTGACGCGTAACGAGTCACACTGCGGTCTCAAAAACGGGAGCATGCTGTCGGATAGAACACGACGACGTATCGGTGGATAGTGCCGGCAACCCCGCGGGTCGGTTGAACGGAGGCCAATTGCAGGGCTGGGCCGTCTCCAAACTAAACCGATTCTCCAGTCCGCTGCGCGCATTCCATGTCGCGCAACCGAAAGCGGCAATCGGGCGGCACCACCCCGCGCTTTTCAGTCGCCTTCTGGGGGAGCCAAACACGTGGGAACTTAAGCATATTAGAATTCGTACAGACATTGAGTACGGATAACGGTTGGGCCTTTTGGTGTCCGGCGTAGAAAGTGGGATTCTTCTCAAGACAGAAGGAGATAGACCATGGGGGACATAAAACATTCGGTACCGAAGTGGATAACCGGAACGATTTGTCTCGTAATGATTTCACTGCTGGGCGCTGCCCCAGCATGGGCTCAGACCGAGAAGCACACGGTGTTCACCGAATACGATTTCCATTGGCTGGGACAATTGAAGGCTGGGCAGACGCTGGAAGTAATCAATCGAAACGGGCAGATTGAGGCGAGCGCTGCTGCGGGCGACGAAGCGCGTGTCGAAGGCATTAGGAGAGGCAACGATGACGACCGCGATTTGTTTATCGAAGTCGTTGAGTATTCCGACGGCGTGACGATTTGTGCCGTGCACGCCAACGACCAGACGCCCGGGCGATGCCATCGCGGCGGTGTGTCCTCCGAGTCCAATAGCTGGCACGGGAATCGCGCGAAGATTAACTTCGACGTGCAAGTGCCGCCGGGCGTCCGCTTCAATGCCCTGACGACCAACGGAAACGTACTGGGCCGCAACCTGGCAAGCGTGGTGGAGGCGGCGACGACGAACGGCAACGTGGAAGTTTCCACAAGCCAGTGGGCCTCAGCCACAACAACCAACGGTGGAATCCGCCTGTCTATGGGCAGCGCGAAGTGGAACGGCGAGTTGCAGGTGAAAAGTACAAACGGCAGCGTGGATGTGACCCTCCCGGCGTCGGCGGAATTCAAACTAGATGCGGTCACCACGAATGGCGGGATTCACACGGATTTTCCGATTACCGTACAGGGGAGCTTCAGTTCGAAGGAACTTTCCGGGACCGTGGGCGGAGGCGGAAGGGAATTAAAAGTCGCAACAACCAACGGCACGATTAAGCTGATGAAGAGCTGAAGAGAAAAGACGAGATAATCCACCAACTCACTGGCGAAGCTATCAAGTTGAAGCCCGGGCTTCATAAGAAAACTCGCGATTCCATTCTCGAGCTTCTAGCGTCGCTGCCCGTTTCCCGGACTCCTCCGCTTGACAACCAGGATGAGAAGCGTAGGGTCCTGTTGGTAGCCAAGGGATGAACGGGGATTTGCGGGATGCACATGCCGAGCTTAACGCCGCCAATGCGGCTGTTGGAAGTTGACACGCCGAATGGGCAGCACTTTTGCACGATCTTCGACCTCGCCTCCCTCCCATGATTCGCCTATGCATTGACAACCTTGGTTTCACTCGGCAAGAATCCACACGCAAAGAATGGCTCGCAAGAAATGCAATCCTTTGCCTCCCGAAATCCTCGCCGTGCCGCGAGGCTCGCCAAACCTCGAACCCTGCCGGAAATTCCGCCGCAGAAGGCATGTAGAGATTCTGGGTCGCTCGGGCCGGCACCGGGTTCGAGCAGCGGGAAGAGCCGCAGGGAGGTGACTTGGGAGCCGAAGGTCCAAGCTGCAAGCGCAAACTGCTCGTTTCGACGAATCATCTTGGTTTTGCTCATGGCTTTTTGTGCGCTGTTCACCCGGCTCCTTAGCGCCTCGCGGCCTCAGAAAAACGGCGACTCTGCACTTGCAGGGATTGCCCACACCATCATCTTTTGGGCCACGCCGGAAGATGCGCTGCGTCTGGGCGCGGCTTCGGCCGCAGCAAACTGCCTTGCCGGTTCTCCGGGCGCAACGCGGCTCGGGCACATTCGCCGCTTGCAGAACGAGATTCGTCTGGAAACAATCGAGACGGGTCCTGAGCATTTCCGGTATGACAGCTTTCTACGAAGCAGCTGGTCCGCGCAGGAGGGTGTTATGAAAAAATCGATCGGCGACAACATGATCCCGAGAGGTTGGAGTTTCGAGCAGGGGCTCGAGCTGGTAAAGAAGGCCGGCTACGACGGTATTGAGCTGTGGCTCGGGGAGGTCCCTTGGTTCCAGATGAACACCACCGACACGCAGGTAACGGAGCTGCGCCGCAAGGTGGAAAATGCCGGTCTGGTGGTCTCCAACGTTTCGACCGGCCTTCATTGGAAGACTCCGCTCTCGGCGCGCGATCCCAAGGTCCGAGCCGAGGCCATTCGCATCGTCGAGCGCGAGCTGGAGACGGCTCAGCTGCTCGGTTGCGACGCCATCCTTGTGGTGACTGGGCTGGTGACCCAAGAGGTTCCGTACAACGAGGTGTACCAGCGCTGTCTCGACGCCATGCAGCAACTTACTCCGGTTGCAGCCAAGGCGCGAGTCAAAATCGGTTGCGAGAACTGCAATTCGGAACAACGCTTCCTGCTGACGCCCAGGGAATTCTGGACATTCCTCAATGAGGTGGATAGTCCTTTCGTCGGCATCCATCTTGATGTTGGAAATATCCACGACACGGGCTTCGCCGAGCAATGGATTGAGATGCATGGCCCGCGCATAACGCGCATTCATCTAAAGGACGTCATGAAAAAGCGTGGACGATGCTGCGACACCGTCTATACGAGTCTTTTCATCGGCGACAACGACTGGCCTGCCATCCGAGCAGCGCTGACGAAAGTGCGCTATGACGGGTGGTTGATCGCGGAGATGGAAGCGCGCTATCGTTACGCCCAGGACCAGCAGTTTTACGACACCGCGGCTGATATGGACCGCCTGATTTCCGCCAAGTTATGAACCCAAAGGCTGCAGGGGCGTGGATGCACATCTCGCGCCGAAATTTTCTGCATGGTATGACCGCATCGGCCGGCACGCTATGGTCATCCCGCGTTACCGGATTGGATAACCTTGCTGGTCGGCAGTTCGATTGCGTTGTTCTCGATCTGACGTCACATTGCGTTCTGGGCGAATCGTTGCAAGGCTACCAGGCGGCATTCGCCGATGAGCATCATTGTCTTGCGGCAGACAGACTCGACTCACGATGGCGCTGCCGGATGGTAATTGCTCCAGGCGTTGGAATGATGGACCCCGCGATAGGGCGCATGCTGCTGGAGTTAGTCCAAGGAGGGACGCGCCTTGTGCTGGAATCCGGCGCGGGATTTCTAAGCCCGGCCGAGACTGCCGCGCACCAGCGGATGTTGTTTCGTTGCTTTGAGCTGGAGGTTGAGCCGCCTGTCGATCTGTGGTCTGGAAAGCTTGCTGATGACGATCTTTTCGCCAGCCGCAGCAGCCCACATCGAAGAAAGACGATCGACGGCCGCCAAGCGATCCCCTATGTCCGCTACGTTTGGCCGCGCGAGATAATGGTCCGGGGCTTCACCCGGGTGATTCCTGTGTCCGCGAAACTCGGAGAAGTAATCGGCTGGGTCGGATCACTCGCAGTGGCGTCGAAGCGCCCAGTAGGCAGGGGAACGTTGATTTTCCTCGGCTCCCCGCTGGGTCCGGCGCTCCGGGCAAGCGATCCTGAGGCGCGATCCTGGCTCCAGTCGGTTGTCTCGGTCTGAGCGTCGGCATCCAGCCGCTGCGGCGCAGCCAGCGTTTGATGACAACCTAGCGGATGAGAATCACAACAGCGTCTACAGAGACTACCACTACCAGCGCCTCAACATGGGCAGCGCTCCCGGGTTGCGCTCGATCCACCCCCGGGTAGGCCTTTCCCTACGAGACCCAAGCGAAGCGCCGGACAGGGTGCGCCCGATGTCCCTAGATCGGTCGCATTTTTTTGATTTTGGGACACCCCTGGCGTTTGCTATAGTCGGCGTCTTGCAAGGTGCAATCCTGAGATCTATGTTTCATGGATTGCGGGGAGTTTTTCTGTGACGGAACCAGAGGCGAATCTCAGCAAAACTTACGATGCGGTAATTGTCGGCTCGGGCGCGGCCGGCGGCATGGCCGCACACGTCCTCACCTCTCACGGCCTGCAGGTGCTGTTGCTGGAGGCCGGGAAAAAGCTGCCCATCGAACAGGAATTGCGCTCGATGGAGTGGCCTTACGACAATGCTCACCGCGGAGACCTCCCGCCGGAGTCGCATGCGCTGACCTTCAACGAATACACCATTCGCAATCCGCCCTACGGCGCAGGCTTTGAGAAGGCCCGGCACCTTCGCAGCTACGTCGGGAACAGCGATTACGTCAAAAATATTGTTGTTGACGAGCGCGAGAATCCGTTCACGGGCACGAACTACGCGTGGGTGCGCGCGCGATGTCTGGGCGGAAAAACAAATATCTGGGGAAGGCTGGCGCTGCGCCTCTCCGACTACGACTTCAAGGCCAAGAGTCGCGACGGTTTCGGCGAAGATTGGCCTATCAGCTATAGCGACATCGCCCCTTACTACGACAAGGTGGATTTGTATCTCGGCATCATGGGCGTGAAGGAGAACTTGCCGCATCTTCCCGACGGCATATTTCAGCGTCCGCAGAAATTGAATTGTGCCGAAGTCACGCTGAAACAAAGTCTGCAAAAAATGGGCCGCGTGTTGACACAGTACCGCGCCGGCGTCACCAGCGAAGGACTGAAGCACAACAAATATCGCAGCCGGTGCTACGGGCGCGGCTCCTGTGAACGCAAAGGCGGATGCGACATTCATGCCGCGTTTGACTCGCCGACCGGCCTGATCTATCCCGCGATGGACACGGCGAATCTGAGCTTGCGCACCAACGCAGTGGTGCGCGAAGTTACGGTAGATCCGCAGACAGGCAAAGCCAGCGGCGTGCATTTCATCGATGCGCAGACGATGAAGGACTACACCGTTCGCGCAAAGGTCGTAGTGCTAGCGGCGTCCACGCTCGAATCCGCCAGGTTGCTGTTGCTGTCGAAGTCGCGGTCGCATGCGAATGGGCTGGCGAACTCGAGCGGCCACGTCGGCCACAATTTCTGCGAGCATATTATGGGACCGGGGGTGACCGGCCGTGCGAAAGACTTGGTCGGCAAGCCGTCGACTCTGGACGATGGGCGTCCCGGTGGATTCTACTTGACCAGATTTCGCAATCTTTCAGAGAAACACCCCAAATTCATCCGCGGTTATGGCTTTGAAGGCGGCAGCGGGTGCCGCATGTTTCCGAGTGGGACCGACGTGCACGGCTTCGGCGCGTCCTTCAAAGAAGAAGTTCGCAAGAACCAGGGCGCGTACATTGGCATGGGTGCCTTCGGTGAGGTTCTGGCGCGCTACGAAAACTACGTTGATTTGGATCCTGTAGTGAAAGACAAGTGGGGCATTCCCGCCTTGCGTTTTCACTATAAGTTCGGAGACAACGAGCACCGCATGGCCGAGGACATGAAAGAGACGGCGCAGGAGATGTTCGAGGCCGCGGGATTCGAGATTGTGCACGTCAGAAGCCGGGTGCTCACTGAAGGCTGGTCGATTCATGAGCTAGGCACCGCGCGCATGGGCGACGATCCCAAAACCTCGGTTCTGAATCAGTTTCAGCAGTCGCACGATGTACAGAATTTGTTCGTCGTCGATGGCAGCGGCTTCGTCAGCGCCAGTTGCCAAAATCCCACCTGGACCATCATGGCGTTGTGCTGGCGCTCCTGTGACTACCTGGCGGACGAATTTCGAAAAGGAAATTTGTAGGTGGAACATGTCTAGCAATGATCCGGTTGATCTGCGGCAAGATCGTCGGGAATGGTTGAAGAGTTCGGCCGCGGCACTCGGCGCATCGCTGCTGCCTTTGCCTGCCCTGAGCGGAGAGCAGCCGCAAACCGCGACGCCGCCGAGTAAGCCGGCGGCAAGCTCCGCGCCAAACAAACCCGCGGGGCGTTTCTTTACTCCCGCCCAGCATGCGCTGGTCGAGGAGTTGTCAGAGACGATCATCCCCGCGGACAGCCATTCCGGCGGCGCAAAAGCAGCAAAAGTTGCCGATTATATCGAGCAGTTTCTCAGCGAAACCGATGACGACAATCAGAAGGCGCTGTGGCGTGAAGGCCTGCGACTGGTCGATTTAATGAGCCGCCATTACCACCAAAAATCCTTTGTTGACTCGGGCCCAGAGGAAAGGATCGCACTTCTTCAGGTGCTTTCCGATAACGATCACATGACCGACCTTCCCGAAGTGCGCTTCTTTATTGAATTGAAACGGCTTACGGTGCGCGGCTATTACACGTCCAAAATCGGCATCCACGCTGAGCTCGACTACAAAGGCAATCGGATTCTCCAGGAGTATGTCGGCTGCGACGACCAAGGCACTTCGTCGTAACCTGGGAGCGCGGCGGTCTTGCATCCCAAGCGAAGTCGCAGGGCCGCCTGCTTGGCAGTGCTCAATCGGATTTTTGAGGCAGAGACGGAAATGGCGGACGGCAAAGTAAAGGTCGGCATCATCGGCTCGCAATTCCAGGCGGACATTCACGCCGCGTCCTTGCAAATCATGCCGCATGAGGCGGAAGTGCTTGCCATCGCCTCTCCGACTGCCGGCAATGCTGCGGCGTTGGCAAAAAGGTTCGGCATTCCGCGAGTCTTCACCGATTACCGCGAGATGCTGAAAGAGCGCGACCTTGAGATGATCACCATCGCCGCGCCCAACAGCCTGCATGCACAGATGACCAAGGACATCGCTGCCGCCGGCAAGCACATCGTCTGCGAAAAGCCCCTGGCCATGACCATTGCCGAAGGCGAAGAAATGATCGCGGCAGCGAAACGCCACGGCGTTCTCCTGATGTACGGCGAGGAACTTTTCTTTACCCCGAAATATCTAAAAGCCAAGGAAATGGCGGATTCCGGCGCATTTGGCAAGGTCTATCTGGTCAAACAAAGCGAAAAGCATTTCGGGCCGCACAGCGCGTGGTTTTGGGACGTGAATCGCTCCGGCGGTGGCGCACTGATGGACTTGGGCTGCCACGGTATCGCGTTTTGCTATTGGCTCCTCGGCCGCTCGCCAATCAAGTCGGTCTACTGCCAGATGGGCACCTACGTTCACGGCGACAAGACCAAAGCCGAAGACGATTCTTTGTGCATCCTGGAGTTCGCCAATGGCGCCGTAGGACTGGTTGAAAACAGCTGGGCGCGCCGCGGCGGCATGGACGATCGCATTGAAGTTTTCGGCGAGGATGGGTGCACTTACGCCAATTTGCACATGGGCAACGCCCTGCCGACGTACAGCGAAAACGGTTACGGATACGCCGTCGAAAAGGCGCCTAGTACGAAAGGTTGGACGTATCCCGTCTTCGAGGAACTCTGGAATTACGGCACGCCGCAAGAGCTGACCCACTTCGCGCGCAGCGTTCGTGGGAAAGAGACGCCGCAAGCTACGGGCGAAGATGGCTTGGTCGTGCTGCGCGCGATTTATGCGGGTTATGCCTCCGCGGGCGAGGGCCGCAAAATCGCGCTCCCTTACCTGCCGCCTCCTGGCGTCAAAAAGCCCATCGATCTGTGGCTGGACGGCGCGTCCCGACAGCAACGCGCGCCGCATTGAGGACCGTCATTCTTGTGTGTCCCCTTTCCTTTAACTATGGCACTCTTGCATCGGCCGACGGCTGTCACGAGGTGATTCCGTGCCTTTCTCGATGAGAATGCGTCTCTCCCTGATGATGTTTCTGGAGTATTTCATTTGGGGCGCGTGGTACGTCACCCTGGGGACTTGGCTAGGACAACAATTGCATTTTTCGGGCGAGCAGATCGGCGTCGCCGCCGGGACGACCGCCTTGGGCGCCGCGATTTCACCGTTCCTCGTCGGACTCATGGCGGACGAGCTGTTCGCCAATCAGCGGCTGCTGGCCGCGCTGCACGGTATCGGCGGCGTGCTCCTGTGGTTTGCCTCCACACAAAAAGCTTTCGGTCCGATGTATGCGGTCTTGCTCATCTATTCGCTTTGCTACATGCCCACGATGGCGCTGACCAATGCGCTCGCCTTTCGCCAGATGAAAGACCCCAAGCAGGATTTTGGATCGATTCGCGTACTGGGGACCGCCGGGTGGATCGTTGCCGGCCTGCTTATCGGTTTTCTTCGCGTCGAACCGACAGCCATTCCCATTCGTATCGCAGGTGCGGCCTCTCTATTGATGGCCATTTACAGCCTGACACTGCCCCACACGCCGCCTTTGCGCTCTGCCCACGGATTCAAACTGAGCAATATCTTTCCGCCGGAGGCCTTTACGCTTTTTAAGGATCGCAACTTCTCGATCTTTGTCCTGGCCTCATTCCTTATCTGCATTCCTCTGCAGTTCTACTACACGTTTACCAATCCATTCCTGAATGAAATCGGCATGCAAAATGCCGCCGGCAAAATGACCATGGGCCAAATGTCCGAGTTGCTCTTCATGGTAACGTTGCCATGGTTCTTCCGCCGGGTCGGCGTGAAGTACACCCTCATGCTGGGCATGTTCGCCTGGGTTGTGCGCTACATTTGCTTTGGCACAGGGAACACCGGCAGCTTGCTGCCGCTGCTCTATCTGGGAATCGTCCTTCACGGCATCTGCTATGACTTTTTCTTCGTGACCGGACAGGTGTATGTGGACCAAAAAGCGCCTCCGGCACTCCGCGCTGTGGCGCAGGGGTTGATCTACTTCATTACCTATGGCATCGGGATGTTCGTCGGGTCCTGGATCTGTGGCGGCATTGTAGATAGGTACGCGAAATCCCTGGTGTCAGGCGGAGTGGTCCATGACTGGCGCTCCATCTGGATGGTGCCGGCCATCGCGTCGGCGGTAGTCTTACTATTCTTCTGGGTCGGATTCCGGCGTGAAGAACGTCCGCCCCAGCAGCCCACGCCTGTCGCCGAAGCTACGGTGAGTCGCTAAGGGACTAATTCCACAGCAACAAACGAAAAACGGCAGGAGCGGCCGCAACACCACTGTTTAGAACATTTGCCTTTTGACCTGGATGATCCGACCGACGCGAGAAGATTGGTGCGGCTAGCGGTAGTTTACCGCTAGCGAGAAGCGATCCCTATTCAGCCGTGACGCCATTTTTGCGGTTGGAGGACAGCAGGTCGGCGAACGATGGGTAGCAAAAAACGAATCTAACGTGTCTGCACTTCGACAGGGTCCGGCAAGTGCATCGAGCCCTCCGTCAGCTCTCCAATCGTCACGTTTTGCCCATGCTCGACGTAGCGCAAGAGCACACTAGGCTGCAACCATGCAGAACCCCAGGCGTCCTCTACCGCGACGATCGTATATGCTCCGGGAATCACTCCTCGGAGCACGAAGCTTCCATCTAAATCGCTCTGATCCCTTCGGAACATTTCCTGGTGCAATTCAGGATCTTTTGGCACCAGGATCACCATGACACCAGCCATGGGCTTCTCTCCGCGTTTCGCGAATCCTTCCAGGGTCACCACGCCGCCGGCCAAGAACACCGTTAGGTCGAGAGACGCACCCGGCGTTACATTCAGCTCGTGGCCAGAGGTTTCGACTCCCTGAGACGAAGTGCGAACCACGGAATATGGCTTGGTGGGAGAGGAGACCAGGATCGCGTATTTGCCCGCAGGAAGCTCCTCGAATCTCACTTCGCCGGCACTATCAACGGGCCTGACGGCTACAACGCGCTGCCGCGAGTCTTGCAAAGCGATAGAGAACTGCTTCGGGAATGGGTCTCCCCGCGGAAGCTTTACCGACAATTTCGCGGTACCTGCCGGTTCGCTGATGGGTTCGTCCAATTCTTGACCATTTCTGGCCAGGTCCATCTCAGTCGGCTGTAGGAGTTGGCTAGTCTTTGGTTCACGCCGGCGGACGATGTATTTCCCCGCCGGAACCCCCTTCAACTCATAAACGCCAGGAGCCACCATTTGCATTCCTTCGGGTTGAACGTGTTCCTCCGAATCAAAGACCCGTTTCCGAAGCACCGGCATGCTGAACCCGTGCTGATCGTCGGATACACGGAAGATGAAATGAAGGGCAGGGACGGGACTCAGGTGCACATCGATCTGCAGGCGATCGCCACCTCTGACCGGGATGGCTGTAGCCCCATCGGCTTCCGTTGCCCCGTTGTAATAGGTCGTCGGATAGGCCACGTCCAGCGACGGCGCAACTCCTGGCGGCGGATTTGCCGTGCCATCGGCAGAAGAAGAAACAGGGTGGACGGCATACCATGGGTTCGCTGCCACGGACACAAAGTAATTCCCAGGCGCTAGAGACGGAAACTCGTAGGAACCCCGGTCGTCGGTCAAAGCGGTGCCCACGGGCATAATGCGGTTCAGCCCGCCAGCGTGGTTTTCCTGATAAAGCGTGATGCGTGCATGGCGGACGGGATCCCCCGACTCATCGAAGATTTGGCCGGCCAGCAGCGCCCGCGGCGTGAGCCGCAAAACGAGGCTCTCGGTGTCGAGGCCGGCCCCGGTCACGATTGCGGTGGAATATTGTTCGTGCTGATCATAAGCGGCGGAGATAAATCCGCGTTTCGCTCCCTGCAACGAGAACTTGCCCGCCTTGAGCTGAGGGAATTCAAAATGCCCATTCTCAGAAGTGATCGTCCATGCGGAGTTCGCGCGGTTGCTGGTATCGAAGATCGAAACGCGGGCTTTCCCGATCGACGCCCCGTTGAGTGCGTTTACGATCGTGCCCGCGATTCTAAACTTTGTATCATGAGAGTTGCTTTGCTCGGCGTTCTGTGCGCCGAGAGTAGCGCAGCAGGGCAGCAGGAGAAGCACCAGCGCGAGGGGTCGCAATCGAATCGCTCGTAAAAGGCCGAACATGCTCACTCGCCTTGGGTAATCAGCGGCAGTTGCAAGTGCTCCTTCTGTCCCGCGACCACCCGAATGACCTGTGCCTTGGCCTCATATTTGCTCAGGGCCTCCTCGCTCGCGTACTCCAAGTCGGGCTGTTGGCGATCGAATGCCAGCACCCGGTAAACGCCCGGTGGGAGCTGCTGCAGTTGAAATTTCCCATCGGGGGAAACCCAAGCCATGCGGAACTGGCCACTGCTACCGGTCGTAGGACAGAAATAGACGTTGCCTGGGGATTGACCCTGTGATCGGAATCCAGCTCCAGCTGCGTCCCTGGTTGACGCACCTACAATTGCGCCTTCGACCTCCGCGCCGTCGTCTCGCACGGTGATCTCAATCGGCGGAGTCGCGCCACCCAGGGCTACCACCAAAGGCTGGTGCTCGAGATCGGTACCGTTGGAAGTGACCGATGAAGCAAATCCGATTGCCGTGTTCACCAGCACCCGGTAGCGGCCAGGTTGCACATTTTCGATCATGAGCGGCGAATCGTCGTCCGGGCCCCTGGGCGGGCGCAAAGAAGCGCCGGGCGCGAAGCCGAACTCCTCGATCGGTAGCAACGACACTTGCAGATAGCCTGGCCGCCTCCCGTTTCCAGAGGCATTGCGAATACTGTCAACGACCATAGGCCCCTGAGTCGCGGTTTCACGGTGTTGAAATTCCTCTCGAACGCTAACGACGATGGAACTGTTGGGCAACATCATCAGCGCCGGTCCCTCCGCAGCGGCACCTTTGACCGTGAGAGTCGACATTCCGGTCATCGCATTGGAACCAGCGGCTGTTGCCCGGACGACATACGTTCCATCTGGTAGCAACCCCTGGATCAACTGCTCCTCGGCGTTGTATCCAAGAGAGTATCCGGGGCCTTCGTGCCCTTGTAGCCACACCTGAATACCGATCGGGAGGCCAAGTGGTGCGCCTCCGACGGGCACTTTTACCGCGTAGTACTCTCGCCGTGCAGGCGAAACATCTGCCTCGGTAGTGCTCCCCGCTGATAGCTGAATGACCGAGGCTGTGGTGAAGTCGGTTGCCGCAGGGTAGTACACCGGTGGGTACCCAAATAACTGCCCACGAGGGTTAAAGGCCAACGGATCGCGGTCAAGTAGTTCGTGGGTCACAAGTTTGTAGGACCCTGCTGAAAGTTCAGCATACCGGTACTCTCCGTCTGATTTTGACATCACCGTTCCTACAGAATCCCAGTGCTCCCGGCCTTCCCGCACCTGGCGTCGAAACAGTTCCACCTGGATTCTGTTAGAGCCGTCGGACTCTGGCAGAAGAATGTGCCCAATGATTAGAGCTTCGGGCGCGAGGGGGATGGTTAGCTCCTGCTGCGTTTCGCTTAACGGGAATGTCTGCTGTCCGTCATGATCCGGTAAAAAGCCCGTCTTTCGTGCCATCAACATGGAAGGACGATTTGTCGCGCCATATTGGCGCGGATAGGATGGCGAGGGCCCAACGTTTGATGTGGCCGCAAACCCTGCATTCGGTTCGCGTTCCGCCCTTGCGAATTTGAATTCAAAACGGCCTTGACCGTCCGTCATGGCGGCGTAGCGATTATCCGGAGAGTAGACCAGCGCACGACCTATGGGTTCATGGGTCAGACTGTTCACGACCGTGCCGCGGAGGGTGTCGCTCTCCTGATCGGGTGTGCCGGCAGTTTGTGCGCACAAAGGATAAATGGCCCCGGAGCAACAGAGAAACACGGTGCCAAGTGCAAGCGCACCAAGTGATTGCAGGCCGAACATACACTTCGAATGCAAGAAACCTGCCCGGTCTTTTGAAAGAAGATAATGAAGCCTTCGACGTCCTGGGTTTGCCGAGGACAGGTTCGCCTTGCGTTGCGTAGGATGCCGCAGCGCAGGGACCGGTTGTCCCCGAGGTCGAACCCAAACCGGGTGCCAACCGTAGCAGATTCATCCATGCGCCGACAATTGGGGTGAAACCCCTAATTCCTCGCGCAGGCAAAAACCTGAGCATATGCTTAGTAAACCGTACGCGGTGAGGATGCCGAGCGATCATCGGAAACCAAGCAACAGGCAATTGAGCGATGCGGAGTGCGATTTGCAAAAGGCAGATCAGGATGCCTAAGGGGAAGAGATCTATGCCGCCAACAAATAAGCGGAATTTAACAGGATCAAGTTGATCGCGATTTCAGTTCGCTCACGGCTTTTGAGAGCACCATGGTCGAGGTCCGTCAGTCGAACGAATAGGAGCTCGACAAAAACTTATGGCTGAGACAAACATTTCCGTCGCGTGCATCGGACTTGGGCGCCTGGGGGCTGGAATTGCGCACAATGTCCAACGTGCCGGTTTCAGGTTGATCGTCTACAACCGCACCCAGGAAAAGGCGGAGCCGCTGATCACTTCCGGCGCAGCGTTGGCGCGGACGCCAAGAGAGGCAGCTCACGCGGCGGATGTAGTCGTCACATCATTGATGGATGATGCTTCTGTGCTCGACGTCGTCAACGGCGCGGACGGCGTCCTGTCTGGTATGCGCCCTGGTGCGGTTCACGCCGGCACAACCACCACTTCGCCAAATCTCAGCACTCGGCTAACTGAATTGCATTCATCTCACGGCAGCGAGTATGTAGCGGCTAACGTGCTGGGACGCCCGGATGCCGCCGCTGCGGGCAAGCTGATCACGCTTCTCGCTAGAAAGCCGGAAGCGATCGCGCGCGCCCGGCAAGTGATTGATACGTACTCCGCCCGCGTGATTCTCTTGGGAGAAGATCCCGCGCTGGCCTCCAGCATGAAGCTGGCTGGAAATTTCTTCCTCGCCGGATTGCTCGAAGTCATTGGAGAAGCATTTGCGTTTGCCAAAAGAAGGGGGGTTCTTGATCCCTTCAGCGAAATGTTGAAGGCTTTTTTGCCGGGCTCGCAGGAATATCTGGATCGGATTCGCAGCTCTGATTTCGGTCGTGCGGGCTTTACGCTAGATGCCGGGTTGAAAGACATCCTGCTGATTCTCGACGCAGCTGCCGAAGTAAGACTTCTGATCAGTGCGACTGGTCGGTTTTCACAGCGATCTCTTCCCTTGACGCCAGTCCGTAGCAGAGACGGGTGTGATATTACCCGGCTTCGAACGGAGTCGCTAGTTTGTAGGTCCCGATCAGCGGATTACCACCGCTGCCGAAATTCCGGAATGGAGGTCGTCACGCTGGCCCGCCGAATACGGCCACAAACCGTGATGCAGGGTGCGCGAAAAAACACAGAG
>Ga0066709_100000536_pt1 | contig 20951 bp, 13 predicted proteins | sample GraSoiAngelo_158_FD_79665 | JGI IMG/M metagenome (GOLD analysis project Ga0066709, IMG submission 79665) | Grasslands soil microbial communities from the Angelo Coastal Reserve, California, USA - 14_1009_16_30cm | ecosystem: Environmental > Terrestrial > Soil > Grasslands | place: USA...
CCGTCTGCGGTCCCACCGTTTCCTGCACTTTCACCACCGATTCGAGCGGCACGAGCGATCCCGACGGCGTTTTGAACGCGATCTTCTCGAGCGAATCGGTGCGCTCCTGATCCTCCGGGTCGAGCTCGAGCAGCACCTTGTATTGCGCCGCCGGTCCATAGATCGTGGACGCCCACTGCGGACCGAAGCCGTCGTACAGCGTCGACTCGATGTCGCTGGCATTCAGTCCAAGCGCGGCCGTCGTGTCGCGATCGATGACGAGGTTGACGCGCGGACTCTTCATCTGGAGATCGTCGGAGACGTCCTGCACTTCGGGGAGCCGCGCGATCGCCGCTTCGAGGCGCGCCGTCCAGTCGTACAGCGCCGCCGTGTCGGCGCTCTGAACGGTCAGCGTGTACGAGCTGTTCCCCATGCGCCCCCCTATCTGGAGCGCCGGCGGCACGCTCACGAACGCGCGAAATCCCGGAAAGCGCAGCACCCGCGCGCGCAGCTGACGCGCGATTTCCGACGCCGGCACGGCGCGCGCTTTCCGCGGCAGCAGCTGCAGGTTCAGCCGCGCCATGTTCATCGATCCGAAGCCGCCGCCGGTGCTCGCAAAGAACGTGTCGACGTTCGGGTTGGCGCGGATCTCGGCGGCAAGGCTCTTCAGGCAGCCGACCATGTCGTAGTACGACGTGCCCTGGGCCGCCTGCACGCTGATGTTCAGCGAATCGTTGTCCTGGTCGGGAATGAATCCTTTCGGTACGATGCGGAACATCGCGACGGTCGCCACCAGTACCGCCGCGAACACGACGAGCATCACGGCGCGGCGGCGGAGCGCCAGCCCGAGGCTCCATTCGTACGCGCGGAACATGGCGCGGAAGACGGCCTCGAGCGCGTGCGAGAGGCGGCGCTCGTCGTGCAGCGCCGCGGTCTTGAGAAAGCGGCTGCAGAGCATCGGCGTCAGCGTGACGGACACCAGGCCCGACACGAGAATCGCCGCCGTGATCGTGACGGCGAATTCGCGGAACAGGCGTCCCAGGATGCCGCTCATGAAGAGGATCGGGATGAACACCGCCGCCAGCGACACGGTCATCGACACGATCGTGAAGCCGATCTCCCTCGAGCCGTTCAGCGCCGCCTCGAGCGGCGCCTCCCCCAGCTCCATGTGCCGCACGATGTTCTCGAGCATCACGATGGCGTCATCGACCACGAAGCCGATCGAGAGGATGAGCGCCATCATCGAGAGGTTGTCGAGCGTGAAGCCGAGCGCCTCCATCACCGAAAAGGTGCCGAGGATCGAGAACGGCAGCGCGAGCGCCGGAATCAGCGTCGCCGATCCGCTGTGAAGAAACGCGAAGATGACGGCGACGACGAGCGCGAGCGTCAGCAGCATCGTCCACTGGATGTCGGTGAAGGCCTCGCGGATGTTGCGCGAGCGATCGCCGCGGATTGTCAGATGCACCGATGGCGGCAGATCCGCCTCGAACGACGGCAGCAGCCTCCGGATCGCGTCGGTCACCTCGATCGTGTTGCTGCCCGGCTGGCGCATCACCTGCAGGTTGATGGCACGACGCGCCCCGGCCTTCGTGTACAGCCACGATGCATTCTTGTTGTCCTCGACGTTGTCGAGGACGCCCGCCACCTGCTCCAGCCGCACCGGCGCGCCGTTCCTGTACGACACGACGATGGGCTTGAACGCCTCGGCGCTCATCAGCTGACCGCCCGCCTTGATCGTGTACGTCGCGTCGCGGCCGAACAGCTGTCCGGTCGGCACGTTGACGTTCCAGTTGCGCAGCGCGTCCTGGACCTCGTTCAAGCCGATGTCCTGAGCGTGCAGCTTGTCGGGATCGAGCTGCACGCGAACGGCGTACTTCTGCGCGCCCTGCACCTGCACCTGCGACACGCCGCTCACCATCGAGATCCGCGGCGCAATCATCGTCTCGGCATAGTCGTCGAGGACGTACATCGGCACGACGTCGGATGTGAGGCCGAGAAACATGATCGGCTGATCGGCCGGATTGAACTTGCGGAACGACGGCGGCGACGGCATGCCGGCCGGCAGCAGCGGCATCACGGCCGCGATGGCCGTCTGCACGTCGACGGCGGCGCTGTCGACGTCGCGGCTCATGTCGAACTGCAGCGTGACGTTCGTGCTGCCGGTCGAGCTGGAGGAGGTCATCTCGTCGAGGCCGGCGATGGTGGTGAACTGCCGCTCGAGCGGGCTCGCGACCGCGGAGGCCATCGTGCCAGGATCGCCGCCGGGCAGTCCTGCGCCGACGTTGAGCGTGGGAAAGTCGACGTTGGGCAAATCGCTGACGGGCAGCGCGCGATACGAGACGACGCCGAACAGCGCGATGCCCAGCATGATGAGGCTCGTCGCAATCGGACGCCGGATGAAGATTTCCGAAACGTTCACTCGATCATCGTAGCGATCGAATGCGCAAAGAAAGTGGAAGCCACGGTTGTTTCACGCGCGTGTCACACGTCGGTCACCGTGGTGCGGTCTCATCGGACATGCCAGAGCGCCTGAGGGGGAGGCACGAGATGCGCAGCTCGATGGTGTTCACGGCAATTGCCCTGCTGTCAGCAACGACGTCGTACGCGCAGCCGATTCGCGGCTACGTGGGCGGCGAAGGAGGGTTCGCGACCGCACCCGACGGCACGTCGGGCGACGTGCTCGGCGAGGCCGGCGTTCGAATCGCGCCGCACCTGCTCGTCTTCGGCGACGTCGGACGGATTCGCAATCTGCAGCCCTCGTCGCTGCAGCCGCAGGTGGATCTCACGACGACGCTGCTCGCCGCATCGAACGGACTGAACGTCGCGGGCACAGCGCACGCGCCGGCAACCTACACGCTGGGCGGCGTCCGCTACGAAGCGCCGATGCGCGGCCGCGTGTCGCCGTACGTCTTCGGCGGCGCCGGCGTCGCGCACATCGCGCCGACGGCGCAGTTCACCTACAACAGCGGAACGATCAGCGGCATCAATCCGGCGGCAGGAGACGACCTCACCGCACAGCTTGTCTCGGCGGGAGACTTCACGCAGCCGATCGCGACGAACGCGTTCATGACGGCGATCGGCGGCGGCGTCCAGACATTCGTGGCGCCGCGCGTGATGGTCGACGTCGGCTACCGCTTTTCACGAATCTCCGCCGACACGCCGCTCAACGCGCAGAGCGTCACGTTTGGAGTGGGATACAGATTCTGACGCGCGAGGCCGGGGATGATGAGGAACGGAGTAGGCAGGATGGCGGCTCCTGCCCGTCCTGCCTCTCCTGCCATTTCCGCCCTCGAGTCTCTGGCCACCTGTTCCACCCGTTCCATCAGGCGCAGCAGGTTGCCGCCGAGGATGTTCGTCACGTCCTGCTCCGAGTAGCCCTTCGCGAGCAGCGCTTCCGTGATCTTCGGCAGCTGCGTGACGTCGTCCATGCCGACGGGAACCGTCGTGCCGTCGAAATCCGATCCGAGACCGACGTGCGTCGGACCGGCCAGCTTCACGGCATGATCGATGTGCTCGACGATCTTTTCCCACGAAACGCTCGGCCGCGCGGCCGGCGGCACGTTTTTCTGCGTCGCCTCGTACAGCTCGTTGCTCAGGAAGGAGGTCGAATAGTTGATCTGGATGACGCCGCCTTTCGCGGCGAGCGCCTTGATCATGTCGTCGGTCATGTTGCGCGGATGGCCGGAGATCGCGCGGCACGAGGAGTGCGAGGCGACGAGCGGCGCCCTGCTGATCTCGAGCGCATCCCAGAACGTCTTGTCGGCGACGTGCGAGATGTCGACCATCACCCCGAGACGATTCAGCTCGCGGACGACGTCCTTGCCGAAATCGGTCAGCCCGTCGTGGGCCGGCTTGTCGCCGGAGGAGTCGGCCCAGTTCGTATTGACGCTGTGCGTGAGCGTCAGGTACCGCACGCCGAGACGCGCGTAGTCGCGCAGCACGGAGAGGTTGTCGTCGATCATGTGGCCGCCTTCCATGCCCATGAGCGCCGCCACCTTGCCCGCCTTCGCCGCCGCGCGAACCTCCGCCGCAGTCGTCGCCAGCGCAACCTCGTTCGGATGCCGCTCGGCAAGGCGATGGACCGCGTCAATCATCAGCAGCGATCGCCTGACCGCTTCCGGTCCGGTCACCGTGCCCGGCATGTAGATCGAGAAGAACGCCGCGTCGAGGCCGCCCTCGCGCATCCGCGGAAAGTCGACGTGGCTGTTGCCGTCGTTCGATCGCGTCGATCCCGTCGAGGCGGCGGCGCCGCGGATCGGCGGATCGTGCCGCGCGAAGAAGTCCCAGTTGTCCCGCAGGAGAAACTGCGTCGTGTCAATGTGCGTGTCGAGGACGATCGCCTGCTTGTGAACGCGCGCGGCGCGAGCGGAAACCGTCGGGGGCTGCGCGCCCACGGAGACGGCTGCGATGATCGTGAACAGCGGAACGATGGAACGTGGGCGTGGCATCGCGACCGATTTTACTCTTCCGAGCAGCACCGCGGCGACGAGGAGCACCGGCGCCCACGCGAGGGCGAGGCGCGACAGGCCCATGCGCTCGAAGAGAAATCCGCCGAGCGCGGGACCGCCGAGCAGTCCGGCGCCCCATGCGAAGTTGTACAACCCGTACGAGACGCCGAACGATCCGATGCCGGCCTCGGACGTCGCCTCGCCCATGTACGCGAGCGACGGCGTGATGACGAGGCCGCCCGCCACCGCCTGCAGCACGAAGAACGGGATGGCCGACGTGTAGCTCCGCGTCTGGCCGAGCAGCACGAGGGTGACGGCTGAAGCGGCGAGCCCGACGAGCGTCAGGCGGCGCGCGCCCCACTGGTCCGCCAGGCGCCCGAAGATCGGATGCAGCGTCGTACTGACGACGGCGGCGATGCCGAACAGCAATCCGATCCGCGCCGGGGAGATGGCGAGCGTCGTCCCCAGAAAAATCGCGAGCACCGGCTCGAGCATCGACATCGTCGCCGACACGATCACGACGGCGACGGCGCACGCGGCAATCGTCGGAACCTGGAGGACCGCGACGAGCGGCACCGGCTCGTGCGCCTCACGGCGGGGCGGCGGCTCGTAGACGATGAACGCGACGGTGGCGACGACGGCGAAGGCCGCCACGGTGAGAAACGGCAGCCGCATGCCGCCGATCTGATACAGCCAGCCGCCGATCGAGGGTCCGACCATGAACGCGAAGCTCGCGCCCGACATGACGATGCCGGTCACGCGCCCGCGCTCGGACGGTCCGTAGAGGTCCGCGAGCAGCGCGAAGCCGACGACCCACGTGACGGCATCGGCGGCGCCCTGCACGAGGCGCGCGGCGAACAGCCACGAGAGACTGTCGGCGAACGCGAACAGCAGCGTCGCCGCGGCGAGCGCGACGAGCCCGCCGATCATCGGCGGTCTGCGGCCGATGCGGTCGGAGACCGCACCCATCGGCATCGAGACGGTCAGCAGCGTGACGCCGAACGACGCAAACAGCAATCCGATCATCGTCGGCGACGCTCCGAGCTGCCGGCTCAGATGCGGCAGCACCGGAACGGCAATCGAGTAGGCGACGATGTCGGTGAAGGCGGCGAAGGTGACGAGCACCACCGCGACCGCGCGAGAGTGTCGAAGCGGCATCAACACGGTTCTGGCGAAGGTACTCGAAAGTCGCTATCGACACAAAGGACACGAATCGCGAATCTACTCGCGCTTCCTCAGATAGAGACACCCGAGCGGAGGGACCACGAGGCGGAGCGACTGATCGAACCCGTGCGCCGGGACCGGCTCGCTCGCGACGCCGCCGCCGTTGCCGACGTTGCCGCCGCCGAAGATCGAGGCGTCGCTGTTGAGAAGCTCGACGTAGAGACCGGGCTCGGGGACGCCGATGCGGTATTCGCCGCGCGGCACCGGTGTGAAATTGAAGACCATCGCGATGAAGTCGCGCGGATTGCGCGCGAACCGCAGCGTCGAGATGATGCTGTTCTCGTTGTCGTTGCAGTCGATCCAGCGGAACCCGGACGGATCGAAATCGCACTGATGCAGCGCCGGCTGCGCGCCGTAGTGCCAGTTCAGCGTCTGCACGTAGCGCGCAAGCGCCACGTGCGACGGATCGTCCATCAGATGCCAGTCGAGGCTGACGTCGTGGTTCCATTCGCGCCACTGCCCGAACTCGTTCCCCATGAACAGCAGCTTCTTGCCCGGATGGCCGTACATGTAGCCGTACAGCGCGCGCAGCGTCGCGTATTTCTGCCACACGTCGCCCGGCATCTTGTCGAGCATCGACCGCTTGCCGTGGACGACCTCGTCGTGCGAGAACGGGAGGACGAAGTTCTCGGTGAAGGCGTAGAGCATCGAGAACGTCACTTTGTTGTGATGCCAGCGGCGATGCACGGGGTCCTGCTCGATGTACTCGAGCATGTCGTGCATCCATCCCATGTTCCATTTGTAGGTGAACCCGAGGCCGCCGAGATACACCGGCCGGCTCACGCCGCCGAACGCCGTCGATTCCTCCGCCGCGGTGATCGTGCCCGGGAAATCGCCGTGGGTCAGGCTGTTCAACTGCTGCAGGAAGCCGACCGCGTCGAGGTTCTCGCGGCCGCCGAATCGGTTCGGGATCCACTCGCCTTCCCTGCGCGAGTAGTCCAGATACAGCATCGACGCGACCGCGTCGACGCGCAGGCCGTCGACGTGGTACTCCTCGAGCCAGAAGAGCGCGTTCGACAGCAGGAAGTTGCGGACCTCGTTCCGGCCGTAGTTGAAGATGAGCGTGCCCCAATCCTGATGCTCGCCCTGGCGCGGATCTGCGTGCTCGTACAGCGCAGTGCCGTCGAACCGCGCGAGGCCGTGCTCGTCTTTCGGAAAATGACCGGGCACCCAGTCGAGGATCACGCCGAGCCCCGACTGATGACACGCGTCGACGAAGTACTTGAAATCCTCCGGCGGCCCGAAGCGGCTGGTCGGCGCGAAGAAACCGAGGACCTGATAGCCCCACGATCCCGAAAATGGATGCTCCATCACCGGCAGCAGCTCGATATGCGTGAAGCCGAGATCCTTCACGTACGGCACGAGGCGGTGCGCCAGCTCGCGGTACGAGAGGAAGCGATTGCCCTCCTCGGGCACGCGGCCCCACGATCCGAGATGCACCTCGTAGATCGTCATCGGACGCTCGAACCACCTGTTCTGCTGCTGCCGCGCGCTCATCCATCCGGCGTCGTGCCACTGATAGCGCGTGATGTCGCGCACTACTGACGCCGACTGCGGCGGTACTTCGAAGGCGAAGGCGTACGGATCGCTCTTCTTCAGTACCGCGCCGCCTGGCGTCCGGATCTCGAACTTGTACTTCTCGCCGTCCGGAAGATTGGGGATGAAGAGCTCCCAGACGCCGCTGGGCGTCAGCAGACGCATCGGCTGCACCCGGCCGTCCCATCCGTTGAAATCGCCAATCACGCTGACGCGCTCCGCGTTCGGCGCCCACACGGCGAAGTGGACGCCGTTCGTCGGGCCGATCGTCATGCGATGCGCGCCGAGCTTGTCGTACGCGCGATACTGCGTCCCCTCGGCGAACAGGTGCAGATCGAAATCGGTCAGGACCCGGCCGTATCGGTACGGATCATCGATCTCGCTCACGTGATCGCCGTGGAACGTGATGCGGAGGCGGTAATCGGGATAGCCGGCGCCCGTATCGCCCGTCGGATTCAGCCGGATTTCAAAAATACCGGCGGGATCGACCTTTTCCATCGCCCGCAGCTCGCCGGTGGCCATCAGGCGGAGCTCGATCGATCGCGCCTCGGGTTGAAACGCGCGAACCACCGTGCCGCCGCGTTCGTCGCGATGCGGCCCGAGCAGCGCAAACGGATCGCGGTTGCGCGCTTCGATGAGCAGCCGAACCGCGCCGGCCGCCGCCGGTTCGATGTCGTGATTGACCGGAGTCATTTCAGCGAGGATAGCAAACCGGGGACCGCTACCTGACCTACTTCTCGATCGTCGCCGTCCGGATGTAGTCGAGCTTCGGAAAATCTTTCGCGAGATACGCGTTGCCGCGTGCGCGGATCTGGCTCTGGTCCGGACCTCTGCCGCGCGGCGGACCGTCGCCATATCCGCTATAGAGCGCATCGACGGCCTCGAGGCCGCTCGTCACCCGGCCGAATGGCGTGGACCCGACCCGGTCGAACGCGCGGTTGTCGCGAAGGTTGATGAAGAACTGCGTCGTGCGCGAGTTCGGCCCTGCCGTCGCGAAGCTCACCGTGCCGCGCGCGTTGCTCTGGTGCACGCCGTCGTCTTTGATCGTCGCACCGTCCCACGCCGCCTGAACCTGCGGACTGCCGTGCATGCCGGTCTGCGCCATTACACTGTCGAGCACGCGGAAGAAGCGGCAGTCGTCGTAGTAGCCGTTCCTCACCAGGTTGTAGAAGCGATCGGCACCGGCCGGGGCCCACGCGCGGTGCACTTCGACGAGGAACACGCCTTTGCTGGTCTCGAACTTGGCCGTGAACGTGTCGGGCGCCTTCGCGGTGAACGATGCCGGGTGCGTGAGCACGGGCCGCTCGGCTGCGACGAGCGCACTCGTACCCAGCACGCCGGCGATGAGGCATGGAAGAGCGCGAATCAGCGAGCGCGATCGATCGAAGACGCTCGTCCTTATTTCCGTTCGATCGTCACCGACTTGACCGTGATTGGGGTGACCGGCTTGTCGCCCGGCTTTGTCGTCTTCGTGTTGCCGTTCTTCTTGATGACGTCCATGCCGTCGACGACCTCGCCAAATACCGTATGCTTTCCTGTCAGCCAGTCGGTCGGCGCGAGAGTAATGAAGAACTGGCCGCCGTTGGTGTTGGGACCGGCGTTGGCCATCGCGAGAATGCCGGCCTTATCGAGCTTGCGCCCCGATTGGAATTCGTCGGCGAACTTGTAGCCGGGACCACCGGTGCCGTTGCCGAGTGGATCGCCTCCCTGGATCATGAAGTTCGCGATGACGCGGTGGAACGTGAGCCCGTTGTAGTACGGCCGCTTCGTTTTCTCGCCCGTCTTCGGGTCGGTCCACTCTTTCGTCCCTTCCGCGAGGCCGACGAAGTTCGCGACCGTCTTCGGCGCGTCCTTCTCGAACAGTTCGACCGTGAATGGCCCTTCGCTCGTGGCGAAGTGCGCGAGTACCTTGCCGCCGGCCTTCTTCCCTTCCTGCGCAGCCGCGAGACCGGCCGCCGCCACCACACACACCGCAATCAGCAGATGTTTCATGTTCATCTCCTCATTCGCGTGGGCCACCCCACGCGCTGACGCCCTCGCGCCGTGGCGCTCTGGCGTATCTAGAACAGAACGTCACCAACCCTGCTAAACGTACAGGGTTCCCTCGCCCGCGAGCACCGCCTGGCCACCGACGCGGACGGTCGCGATCTCGCCTGCGCCATTCATGGCAATCGCGATGTGCACGTGGCTCGGGCGTCCCATCTTCACGCCCTGCAGGCTCACCATGTGCGCCGCCGTTTCCGCTGTAACGATTTTATGACGGAGCAGATAGCAGCCAAGCGGTCCGCTCGCGACGCCGGTGGCGGGATCTTCGACAACGCCGAGGTCGGGGGCGAACATGCGGCTGTACACGGTGGCGCGATCGGTGCCCGGCTCGGGCGTGAACAGGAAGATGCCGTTGGGGTGCGGCTTCATGCTCTGCAGCAGGGCGCCGAACGGCTCGCGGTTCACTGATGCGCTGTCGACGGCATGCCGCGTCATCAGCGGCACGAACAGAAACGGCACGCCGCATGAAACGACCTGCACCGGCGTTGTTGCCGCGGTCACGGCCGACGGCTGAACCGAGAGCGCCGCCGCGACAGCGCCGCGATCGGTCACCGGCTCGCCGAACACCGCCTGGCCCTGGGTCATCCACGCGAAGCCGAGCTCGCCGTCGTTCCACGTCAGGCTCACCGGCACCGGTCCGATGCCGAGGCCGAAGACGACGCGCTCGCGTCCCGGATCGACAACGCCCGTGCGAGCGAGCGCAAAGGTGCTGCCGATCGTCGGGTGGCCCGCTATCGGCAGCTCGTGGCCGGGCGTGAAGATCCGCATGCGCACGTCGGTGCCCGCACTCTCCGGCGGCAGCACGAACGTCGTCTCGGAAAAATTCATCTCCTTCGCGATCGCCTGCATCGTCTCCGTCGACAGACCGCGGCCGTCGAGAAACACCGCGAGCTGATTGCCGCCGAAGAGGTGGTCGGTGAAGACGTCGTACTGAAGGTAGCGGTATGATCGCGCCATGGTGCTTGCGCATTTTACGACGAGCGCAGGGAACTTCACGGCGCGGCTGTTCGACGCGGAGACGCCGAACACCGTCGCGAACTTCATCGGCCTCGCAGACGGCTCGAAAGAGTGGACCGATCCGCGCACCGGACGCAAGGTGACGGAGCCGTACTACAACGGCACGATCTTCCATCGCGTGATCGAGGGGTTCATGATTCAGGGCGGCGATCCGCTCGGCCAGGGCACCGGCGGACCCGGCTACACGTTCGCGGACGAATTTCACGCGAAGCTTCGCCACAGCAAGGCAGGCATCCTGTCGATGGCGAATCGCGGACCGAACACCAACGGCGGCCAGTTCTTCATCACGCTCGCCGAGACGCCGTGGCTCGACAACAAGCACTGCGTCTTCGGCGAAATCACGGACGGCATGGACGTCGTGAAGAAGATCGGAACGACCACGACGAGCAAGCCCGGAGACAGGCCGGTCAAACCGATCACCATCGAGTCAGTCACCATCGAGCGGAAATGACGCTCGGCTGAGAGCCTCCGCGCTACGGCGATGACGGTAGTAGCGCGAGCCTTTCAGGCGAGCGTCACGCGCCGTGTCGTCGCAACAGGGCGGCGGCTTCGCGATGATTTTTTTCCTGCGCGAGTGAGAGCGGCGTCTGGCCGTCGTTGTTCGCCGCGTTCACATCGGCGCCCTGCGCGATGAGCGCTTTGAGGGCATCGAGGATGTTGTTGGCGGCGGCGAGGTGCAGCGGACGCCAGCCGGCGGCGTCGGGCGCGTTCACGTCGGCGCCCTGGCCGATGAGCAGTCCGGCGACGAACTTGTGATTCCCCGCGAGCGCCGCGTGCAGCGGCGTGTTGCCGTTCGTGTTCCTCGATCGCGCTGTGACGTCGGCCTCGTGCGCCAGCAGCATCTCCGCGATCCTGGCATGGCCGAAGAAGGCCGCCAGATGCAGCGGCGTCCATCCGTCCGGGCTGTAGCCGTTCGCCGGCGACGACTGCTCGAGCAGCCGCTCGACGCGCTCCACCTCGCCGGCCGCCGACGCTTCGCAGATCGTCATCGCCGCTCCGCGCGAGACGAGCAGGTTCACAATTTCCTTCTGCCCGTGGTAGACAGCCGTTAGGATGGCGCTTTCGCCGTTCTTCGCGCGCGATTCGAGCAGCGCCGGATCCGCCGAGAGCATCGCCTTCACACGATCGAATTCACCGGCCTTGATCGCATCGATGAACGCAGGAGCGTCGGCCATCGCGCGATTGTATCTCCGCGGCGGGTGCCGCGTACTCGCGATGGCCGCGGCCCTCGTCGTCGCGGAGGCCCAACGCGCCGCCGCGCAGGCGCCGCCCGGCGATCGGCCGCCGCTCGGCAGCCACGTCACCGCGGCGCCGCTGGCCGATCTGCCGTCGAGCGCCGATCTGTTCAGCCTTCTCGACGCCGCCGTCCCGGAAGTGATCGCCGATCGGATCGATACCGGCGGTCTCAGCACCGGCGATCCGGCGCGCACCGGCGCGCACGGCAGCTCGTGGACGCAGACGCTGTTCCGCATCGACGACGCCTCCATCACCGATCCGGTGGGATCGGGCACGCCGCTGCTGCTGCCGCGCGTCGACGCGTGGGAGCGCGTCGACGTCCTGACCGGTGTGATGCCGATAAACGTCGACGCGCCGGGGCTCGCCGTCGTGTTGACGCCGCGCAGACCCGCCGAACGCTGGCTGCGCGTGCTCGATCTGGCTGGGACGATTCCGGGATTGAATGCGGGCGCCGCCGACGCGTTCCCGGTTCCGATCGCGCGCCTCCACGCGTGGGCCGACGCGAACGTGCTCGCCAGCGGCCCCATTGCCGGCCCGAACGTCGGTTTGCTGGTCACGACGACGGCGACGCGCTCGTCGCGCTTCGAGCGCGGACGCGTCAACAAGCTCGATGCGAATCTTGCGTCATCGTTCGCGCACCTGCAGATGACGCCGGACGCCGGCGCGCCGACCGGCGCATTGCACCACATCAGCATCGTCGGTTGGGTGCAGCGGGCGCGTTATCCGCTGCTGAACCGGATTCCGTTCGATCAGTCGGCCGCCGGCGAACGCGCGCGCGCGATGCACACGCAGGTGGCATGGGACTTCGGCAGCGCCGGCGGCTGGTCGTCGTCCGCGTACTCGAGCATGACCGCCGGCGATCGCCGCAACGACGCTGCGCCGGCGCCGGCGCTGCTGATGGAACGGCTGCGCGACGGACCGGTGCCCGAGCTGTTGAACCCCGGCACCGGGAGTTCGAGCGTCTGGTCGATCGGCGGACGCCTGCGAACGCCGGCCGCGGGCGCATCGTTCCGCCAGCAGTTCATGGCTGGAGCGGACGTCGAAGGCGATGCGGCGCGGGTGCGCCCCGCGTTCAGCGGAATGGTTGGCGAGACGCTCGACGGCATTCCCGCGCACGTCTGGCAGTTCACGGCGCCGGAGTCGGCATCACGGTGGACGAGCACGATCGTTTCAGCGTACGCGAGCGAGCGCATCGCGATCCGCTCGCGGGCGGCGTTGGACGCGGGGGTGCGCTACGAGAACATCACCGGCACGAATTCCACCGGCGCGGCCGTCATCTCGTGGCGCACCGTGATGCCGCGCGCGCACGTTCGTGTTGCGCTCACGGACTTCGCCCACATTTCCGCGTTCGGCGGATACGGACGTTACGGTCACCGGCTGACGCTCGGCACGCTCGCATGGGGCGATCCGACCGCGCCGGTCGGCCGCATGTTTCTGTGGACGACGCGCGACGGGACCCGCCCGCCATTGCCATCGGAGATCGGCGCCTTCGTTGCGCGCCTCGGCCCCGGCGCCGGCGGCGATCCATCGTTCACCTCGATCGATCCCGGGCTGCGGCGCCCGCACATGGACGAAATCGTGACCGGATTCGAGGCGCGGCCGACCGATCGATCGTTCGTGCGCCTCTCCGCGATGGGGCGGCGCGAACACGATCTCATCGGCGCCGTCGACGTCGGCGTGCCCGAATCGACCTACGCGGTGTCGTTCATCCGCGACGCCGGCGTCGATCTGGTCGGATCGCAGGATGATCAGCTGCTGCCGATCTACAACCGGGCGCGATCGACCTTCGGCGCCGATCGCTACCTTGTGACCAATCCATCCGATCACGAGTCGTCGTTCGTCGGCGCCGATCTCACCTATCAGACGCAGACCGAACATCTGTTCCTGCTGATGGGTGCGACGGCGGGCCGATCGGAGGGACTATCGGCAAATCGCGGATTCAACGCGATTGAAAACGACCAGGGCGTCGTCGGCGACGTCTTCATCGATCCGAACGCGCGCACGTACGCGCAGGGGCGCACGTTCACCGAGCGCGGCTACACGTTGAAGTGGTCGGGCGCGTATCGGTTTGGGCGCGACGCGACGTTCGGCGTCGTCGCGCGCTATCAGGACGGCCAGCATTTCGCGCGGCTCGTGATCGTGCCGAATCTGAATCAGGGTCCCGAGGCGATCCGCGCGTTCAGGAACGGTCGCACGCGCTTCACCTACACGCTGACGATCGACCTGCGCCTGCAGAAACAGTTCACAATCGGCGGCTGCAGGCTGACGGGCCTGGTCGACGCCTTCAACCTGCTGAACAAGGCGAAGGAGGTCGAGGAGTTTCCGGTGACGGGACCGCTCTCGCGCCTGACTGCGGCCGTTCAGCCGCCGCGCGCCATCCACGTCGGCGCGCGCTTCGCGTTCTAGGCACGCCGGTGCCGACGAGCGTCCAGGCCGCTCCGTCCGGCGACGGGCAGGCGCTGAACGTCGCGCCGTCAGACGCTGACGTGCGAGCGATGACCGAGCCGCGCCACCGCATCGACGAGCGCGTGGGGATCGATCGGTTTGGCGAGGTGAACCTGGAAACCGGCGCCGAGCGCCTGCCGGCGATCTTCGTCGCGCACGAACGCGGTCAGCGCCGCCGCAGGAATTGCAGCGGCCGGCGCCGGCAGGGCGCGCACTTTCCTGATCAGCGTATAGCCGTCTTCGTTCGGCATCGCGATGTCCGCGAGCAACACGTCGATGCGCTCGCGTTGGACGAGCGCGAGCGCATCGCCGGCCGACGCCGCGGTCAACACAAGGGCCTGATGCCGTTCGAGGTGCGCCGCCACCACGCGCACGCTCTCCTCGTCGTCGTCGACCACGAGCACGCGGAGTCCGCTCAGCGACGCCTCCGGCTGCTCGCGATCTTGGCTCGCGGCCGCGCGATCCCCGGCCGACACGTGCGAAACCCCGGCGCGGAGCATGGCCGGAAGCCGCACGGTAAACGTCGCGCCGCATCCCTTACCGCGGCTTGCGACGGTCACCGATCCGCCGTGGGCTTCCGCAAGACGCTTGACGATCGACAGACCGAGCCCGAGGCCGCCGTGGCGCCGCGTCGTCGATCCGTCGGCCTGCCGGAACGGCTCGAACACCAACGGCAGGAAATCGTCCGGGATCCCCTCGCCGCTGTCCGTCACCACGAGCTCCACGACCGTTCCGTTGCGACGCAGCCGGACGCCGACGACGCCGCTTTCGGGCGCGAACTTGACGGCATTCGATAGCAGGTTCCACGCGACCTGCTGCAGCCGCGCGCCGTCGCCGTAGATGGCGCCGATCCCCGGATCGATTTCGACGTTGACCTGTATCCGCTTGGCGTCGGCCGCAGGCTTCACGACGTCGACCGCGCTGCGGACGACGTCGGCGAGGTCGATGGTCGTCGGGTCCAGCTGCAGCTTTCCAGACGTGATGCGCGCGATGTCGAGCAGCTCGTCGATGAGCCGCGCCTGCCGTTTCGCGCTGTCGAAAATCGCCTGGCAGGCGCGGTCGCGGCGCGACTCATCGAGCTTTCCGCTGCGCAGCATATCGGCCCAGCCAAGCATCGCATTCAACGGCGTCCGCAGCTCGTGCGACACCATTGCGAGGAACTGATCCTTCGCGCGCTCGGCCTGGTGCGCCTGCTCGAGCGCCTCGACCGCCTGCCGGTGCAGGCGCTGGCTGTCGGCGGCGTGCTGTTTCTGATCCTCGAGACGCCCGATGAACGTGCGATACGTGCGGTACGTGACGTACACCGGTGCGACCATCAGGATCGCGAGCCAGTGATCGCCGCGCTGCACGACGATGGCGGCCGCCGCGCCGGCCGTCGCGGCGACGATGAAGCTGACGCCGCTCCACAGGAACTCCTCGCGCCATACGCTCCAGATCGTGCGGCCGGACGACAACGCAATCGCCGCAGCGACGAGGCCGGTGTTGACCGCGAAGTACGTGGCGATGGCGCCGATGAGCGGCTGGGCGAGCGCGGGGAAATCGGCCGGCTCCGGCTGCCCGCCGAGCGCGGTGTAGGCGAGTCCGGTCGCGATCATCGTGATCGCCTCGGCGGCGGTGCTGAAGACCGTGCGATAGATCGGATACGTTCGCTTGACGTGGAACGAGCACTGCGTCCACGCGCCGATGACGGCGATGATCATCGCGTGGCGCGGGCCAAGGAGCAGCAGCGCCATCAAGTCGGCGGCGTACGACACCGACAGCGTCGATCCACTCGCGAGATGAATCGGAAGGTTCACCTTCCACGCCGACGCGAGGCACGACGCGACGAGCAGGCAGACGAAGAGCGCCGGCCGCGGGTAGGCCGTCGGGAAGAAGGCGACGATCTCCGCCGCGCCGACGGTGATGACGGCCGCGACGTAGAGCTGCGCCGCCGGCGGCAGCGCGCGCCATCCGAGAGCGTCGCTCACTGATTCCAGATCACGGGCTGACAACTCGGGTCGTCGCAACTGGTTCCCCACACGACGGTTTCTTCATCGCTCGTGCCCCAGACGACCGTTTCGTCGTCGCTGGTCCCGAAGACGGCGCCGTGATTCCACGGGCCCCCGCAGTCGGCGCCGCCGCACGTCGTGCCCCACACGACATTCTGCGAGGCACTGCTCATCATCGTCCAGCGGTCCAATGGACCGATGACGCCCCACTCGATCGGCAGGCCGGATGCCGTGGTGCTCGCACCCCACGTGACGCCGGTAGACCACGCGCTGGCGTCGGCCGTGAGGCGCCCGCCCCGCACGAGACGCGTACCCCAAATCAGACTGGCGCTCCAGTCGCCCGACGTCGGATCGCTGCCATCCGGCGCCGCGAAAAATTGCGCGAGCTCCACGGCCCCTTTGGCGTTGAGGAATCCTGCGCCCTCGGTCAACGGGTCGTAACCGTCGTACGTCTCCGAGGTGTACTGAAGAATCGCTTTGACCGCGTTCGGCGTGAGCGCGGGGTTCGCCTGAAGCATCAACGCAACCGTACCGGCCACGACCGGCGCCGCCATGCTCGTGCCGCTCAAGCTGAGATACGGCAAATACGACGTCGGCACCGTGCCCGGTAGCAGGTACCGCGTATCGGTGGCGTAGAACAAGCTGGCCGGCACGCTCAACGACTCGATGCCGACGCCGGGCGCGACGAGATCGGGCTTTGCCTTGTAATCGATCGCGGCGGGACCGCGCGAGCTGAACGCGGCCATCGTATCGTCCGCGCGATCGGACGTGCCCATGTGGCTCGACGCGCCGACGGTCAGCACCCACGGCGCATTCCCGGGCGCGGTGACGCCGCCGTACTGCGTGGTCCCCTGCGGATCGCGTCCGTTGTTGCCGGCCGCCGCGACGACAACGATGCCCGCGCTGGCCACTCGCTGCGCCGCCAACGTCAGCGGATCCGTGGAGTACGATTCGTACACGCCCGTCGCGACCGACAGGTTGACGATTCGGATGTTCAGCGTGTCCTTGTTGCGAACGACGTAATCGAACGCGGCGATCACGTCGCTGATGCGTCCGCGGCCGGATCCGTCGAGCACCTTGAGCACGACGAGGTGCGCTGCCGGCGCGATGCCCGAGCGGGCGCCGCTCGAATCGAAGCCGTTGCCGGCAATGATGCCCGCGACGTGCGTGCCGTGGCCGTAATCGTCGTACGCGGCTAAACGTCCGTTGACGAAATCGACGAACTGATCGACGCGCTGCGCGCCGGCAGTCGGCGCGGCGAGATCGTCGTGCCACGGCGTGACGCCGGAATCGATCACCGCGATGCCGACGCCCGATCCGTCGAGGCCAAGCGACTGGCGGACGGCGGGAGCGCCGATGGTGGCGCCCGTTCGTTCGAGCGCGCCTGCGATTGCGCGATCGAGCGATATGTGTCCGACCAGGGAGCTGGCGGCGAGCGTCGCGATCGAGACGTTCGGAACGTCGGCAACCTGCGCGTTGATGACCCCGAGGGTGCGGCCGACGGTGCCGCCCGCGCTCAGGATGAGCGTTGTCACCGATCCAGCGGGCACGCCGCGCGCGGCGCGGATGATGACGCGCGAGTGCCCCGTCAGCAGCAACGCGCGCCGCTGGAGCACGAGCTCGAGTTTCGGAAGCCAGCTGGGCGTTCCGATCGTGATCTCGAGTTGGGATGAGGCCGGCTGCGTCAGCACGATCGCGAAAAGAAGAATGGCTAGGCACCGGCCGGAGAGTGCTAAACGCTTCACAGGGCGAGCGCTAGAGCAACGGCCGTGCCCGGTCGACGAACCACGCAACCGCCACAAACACACGGCTTGAAAGCGGAAACCAATGCGACGTCGACATTTTGTGTAGCAACAACTGACGGTCCTGCAGAAGGGCTTCAACCTCGACCTGATCGCCGGTTCGCCCAGGGGTCGTAACCTTATATATATGTGCGCGGGGCCCCACCCCCGCGCACCCGTCGCGGCTCGCCTTTCGGGTCGCTGCGGTCGTTGCGGCTTTCCGCGAAGGAGTCCTTTGATGATCCGATTCTGCGGCCTCGCCATCGCGCTGACGCTCGTCGTTCCCCAGGACGTCGACCGCGCCGCGCATCACGAATTCGTGATCGACAACTTCCGGACCGAGAGCGGCGTGGTGCTGCCGAAGGCGCGGATCGTGTACGGCACCTATGGCCATCTCGATGCCGCGCGCGACAACGCCGTGCTGCTGCCATCGCACTACATGGCGACGCATCACGGCTACGAATGGCTGATCGGATCGGACCGTGCGCTCGACGAGTCGAAGCTGTTTCTGGTCGCAACTGAGCTGTTCGGCAACGGCCACTCGTCGTCGCCGAGCAACACGCCGGAGCCGTTCCACGGACCGCGCTTCCCGGTGACGACGATCCGCGACAACGTCGACGCGGTGCATCGGCTGCTGACCGAAGACCTGAAGATCACGCACGTGCGCGCCGTCATTGGCTTCTCGATGGGGGCGCAGCAGGCGTTTCAGTGGGCGGTTTCGCATCCCGATTTCGGCGACCGTATCGTCGCGACGGCCGGCACGGCGAAGACCTGGCCGCACGGCGTTGTGCGGCTCGAAGGACAGATCGCCGCGCTGACGGCCGATCCGGCGTTCAACGGCGGCGACTACGCATCGCCGCCGCGAAAAGGGATCGAGGCGTACGGAATGGTGTGGCTCGGCTGGCTGTACTCTCAGGAGTGGTGGCGCCGCGAGATGTGGAAGGGCGCGGCGCCCGGCCGCACGCTCGATCAGGAGATCGAGAATCGACGCCGCACGTTCTTCGCGAACAACGACGCCAACGATCTGATCCTGCAGGCGCGCACCTGGCAGCGGCACGACGTCGGCGCCACGCCCGGGTTCAACGGCGATCTCGAGCGCGCGCTGCGCTCGATGAAGGCGCCGCTGCTCTACATGCCGTCGGAAACCGATTTGTACTTTCCGATTGGCGACGCGCGCTTCGAGGCACAGTTCATCCCGCGCGTGTCGCTGGTGCCAATTCCGTCGCTGTGGGGGCATCCGGCCGGCGCCGGCGGGAATGCCGCGGATCGCGCGTTTCTCAACGAGAAGATCGGCCGCTTCTTGGCGGAGCGTCAGCCTTCGGCGCGATGACGGATGCTCGGAAAGGCTCGCGCTGCCTGGCGCGACCTGATAAATTGTTGGTATGCGTTACGACAAGCTGATTTTCGTCGCGTGCGCGGCGCTCGGTCTCGCGTCGACGCCGCTCGACGCCCAGGCCCCGCGAGGCGCCCAAACGCCGAAGCCGACGACGGCGCGGACAGCCGATGGCCATCCGGATCTGTCCGGCACCTACGACGTCGCGACGATGACGCCGCTCGAGCGGCCCGCGGGCGTGGATCGCCTCGTCGTGACCAAAGAAGAAGCCGACGCGGCGGAAACCTACGAGGCTCAGCGTCAAATCAAGAACGATGCGCCGCTCGATCCGAACCGCGACGCGCCGCCGGTCGGCGGCGAGAACACGACGCCCAAGTCGTACCTCGAATTCCTCGAGAAGCTCGGCGGCGGCGTGGTCGGCGGCTACAACCACTTCTGGCTCGCGGAGGGGAACAAGCTGATCACCGTCGACGGCCAGAAGCGAAGCTCGATCGTCATCGACCCCGAGAACGGCAAGATTCCGAAGATGAAGGCGGAAGCGATCACGCGCAACGCGGCGCTGCGCGCGGTGAGCGTCAACCCGGCCGCCAACGAAGGCGCGGCGTCGGCCGGCCCGGCCGGCGCGTTCGATGGTCCCGAGCTCCGCCCGCTCGCGGAGCGGTGCCTGCTCGGTTTCAACTCGACTTCGGGGCCGCCGACGCTGCCGAACTACTTCTACAACAATCTGAAACAGATCGTGCAGACGCCGACCCAGGTCATGATCGTCAACGAGATGGTGCACGACGCGCGCATCGTCCGCATCGGCGCCGAGCACCTGCCGAAGAGCGTTCGCAAATGGATGGGCGATTCAGTCGGTCACTGGGAGGGCGACACGCTCGTGGTCGATACGACGAACTTCACGTCGAAGACGCAGTTCCAGGGCGCGAGCGAGAACCTGCACATCGTCGAGCGCTTCACGCGCGTCGATCCGAAAACGGTCCTGTACCGCTTCACCGTCGAGGATCCGACGACGTGGGACCGGCCGTGGACCGGCGAGTACCCGTGGAACGCGACGAGCGAGAAGCTGTACGAGTACGCGTGCCACGAAGGCAATTACTCGCTCGAGAACATGCTGCGCGGCGCGCGCGCGAAGGAAGCGGAAGACGCGAAGAAAACAGGCAAACAGTAGCCTGACCCGCCGATCAGTCGCCTCGCAGCGCGACCGCAGGATCGACGCGGACTGCACGCCAGGCAGGACCGACAATCGACACCGCCGCCGTGAGGGCCAGCACGACCGTCACGGAACCGAACGTCACCGGGTCCAACGGCTGTACGCCGAACAGCATGCTGGCCAGCAGCCGCGCCGAAACCGTCGACAGCGCCAGTCCGATGACAGCCCCGGTGGCGATCATGCGAACCCCACTTCCGGCGACGAGGCGTAGCACGTCGCTCGTGGTAGCACCGAGCGCCCTCCGTACGCCGACCTCACGCACGCGCTGCTGCACCGAATACGCGAGGATGCCGAACACTCCGACCATCGCCAGCAGGAGCGCCAGGCCGGCGAACGTCGTCACCAGCACCGCTCGAAACCGATGTCGTGCCGTGGCTTCCGACGCGACGTCGGCGAGCGTCATGACGTCCCGGACGCTTACCAGCTGCTCCTTGTCGATGCGAGCAATCGCTAGGCGGACGGAAGAGGCGAGGGCTTCAGCGCGTCCTGATATCGGCCGGACGAGCAGATAAATGTCATCGACGACGTCCTGAGCCAACGGAACATACAGTTGAACGAGGTCCTCGGTTTCGTCAGGTCTGCCCTTCACCTGGCGCGCCACTCCCACGATCTCTCTCACGGCCGGTGGCGCCTGGCCGGATGCCGTCGGCCGCATCGCAACCCGCAGCCCGATCGGCGATCGGCCCTGAAGGTGACCGCGCACAAAAG
>Ga0066709_100000537_pt1 | contig 20937 bp, 18 predicted proteins | sample GraSoiAngelo_158_FD_79665 | JGI IMG/M metagenome (GOLD analysis project Ga0066709, IMG submission 79665) | Grasslands soil microbial communities from the Angelo Coastal Reserve, California, USA - 14_1009_16_30cm | ecosystem: Environmental > Terrestrial > Soil > Grasslands | place: USA...
CTGTGGCTCGGTGGGTCGGGCCGCTGATTACTGCCGTATGGGCCGGACGCTCCAGCCATCTCGTTGAAAACGCGCTGGTTTCAAAAAAATCGTTAGTTCTGTTCGATTACGTTTGCTTCCCAACGGTATCAATGAGTAACATCCCGGTAACGTTAACGTTAACATTAAGTTAACAAACCGTCCGCTGGGGAGTAGGCCGATGGTTGCGATCTATCCGAACATTGTCCCGCAAAACGATCTCCGCCTTCCCGATGCTCTGACGATCAAGCACGGCCCGGCGCGGCTGCTCGCCCGCTTTGTGCTGGAGGGCGACAAGGCGGCGCGGCGGATGGGGCTGCGGCTGCGGCTGCGCCACGATTTCGAGGCGCTGGTCGAGCTGAGCCGGGAGCATGCGGCACGGGGCAGCTGGTACCCGGTCGTCGACATGTTCAATCCGGAATGCATGGAGCTGAACCCGGAGAACGCGTTCTGGATCTCCGGCGAGGATGCCAATGGCGAGATCGCGGTCACCTGGGCCGCGCGGATCTACAATTGGCAGGGCACCAGCCTGGCCAAGCAGGCCTGCGCGATGTGGTATGGCGAAGACTGCGGCCAGCCCTGCATCGTCACCGCCCCGGCGGCGGAGATGATCAGCGGCGTCTGCGTGTGCGGCGGCGCCTCCTGGGTCCGGCCGGATTTCCGGCGGCTGCACCTATCGAAGCTGGTGCCGCGGATCGGCAAGGCTTATGCCTGCGCGCGCTGGCCGATCGACTGGTCGTTCTGCTATGTGACCCGGGCGCATGTCGAGAAGGGGCTGGCCGCCAGCTACGGCCAGAAGAATTTGAGCTACAGCATCTATTATCCGGAAACCTCGTTTGGCGAGATCGTGCTCGCCTATACGCCGATCGAAGGCGTCTACGAGGACATGGCGAATTTTCTGATCACCGAGCTGTCCGACACCGCGTGGTCGTCGCCGGAGCCGGTCGCGCTGTCGACGAGCTTCGAGCACATCGTCACGAAGACCTCCTCGGAGGGCGTCTTCCACGGCAACAGCAGTCTTTCGTAGCGGACCGGCCGCCACGGCTTGCCGTCCTCGTCCTCGTACTGGATCGAGGTCGTGACCAGGTCGTAGCGCGGCTGGCCCGAGGCCGCGACCGATTTGTAGTAGGCGCCGGCCCAGCCGCCATATTCCTTGTCGGGCAGGTTCTCGGCCTTCTCGCCGATGCCGTTGACGCGATACCGGTTGCCGACCCAGCTATGGCCGTCGCCGATGAACCGGAGAACCGGTTCGTGATTGGGCGGCTTCACCCCGACGATGGCGGTCAGCGGCAATAATTGCTGGCGCACCGCCAGCGAGATGAAGCTGGGATCGAAATGGGCGAAGGACACCCGCCATTTCTGAGCCAGCGGGCGCAGCTGGTTGTCCTCATCGCCGAACAGCCGCCCGAAATCCTGCGGCTCGACGATAAACCTCTCATGCGTCGCCGGGGTGAACACCGGCGTGCACAGCTCGGAGAGGCGCGCGACGGTCTGTTCCGCCGAGGATGAGATCTCGGAATGCCATGCCGTATCGAAATATCTGATGCGGAACAGCTTGATCCGGGCTGACAGCAATTGCTGCTGGGCCGCAAGCAGGGCTTGCAGCTCGACATTGCGCGGGTGCAGCTCGACCTCGATGATCGATTGCTCGAGGAATTGAAACCTGATGAAACCGAGATTTTTGACGGCGAAGGATATGGCGTCATAATCGGGGGCGGCATCACCCAGCAGCGTCAGGAATTCCTCGCTGTCCGGAAATACCCAGCGGCCATCGGGAGTGACCAGCATCTCCAGCCGTTTCACCGAATCCTCCTCACCCGGCCCTCGATCCTCAAGGAGGGCACGCTATCCTGGGTTGGAAAGGGTAAAGATATGATGAATGGGGTATTTTATCGGTGCAGCGGGTTGCGGGCTCGGTGCTAGCCCGGACCAAAGCCGGCGCGAGCGGCCGCGACCCGCCGGGCATGGCGGCTGAGGTGTCCGCACCGGCCCTGGCGGCGCGGCGGTTTGCGACGATTGCCGTCATGGTTGCGACAGCGATGCAGGCCGCCGACACGACGATCGTCAATGTCGCGCTGCCTCGGCTGCAGCACGATCTCGGCGGCGGCCTGTCGCTCGGCGCCTGGGTCATGACGAGCTATCTCTGCGCCACCGCGATCGTCGCGCCGCTGACCGGCTGGCTGCGTCGCCGCTTCGGGACGCGACGGCTGTTCGTCGTCAGCATCGCCGTCTTCGTCGCCGCCTCGCTGCTCTGTTCCGTCGCGCCCTCCGCGGCGGCGATCATCCTGTTCCGCATCCTGCAGGGCTTCGGCGGCGGGGTCATCCACCCGCTCGGCCAGGCGATGCTTCTCGATGTCTACCCGCAGCACCGGCATGGCCGCATTCTGGCCATTCTGGGGGCCGTGGTCATGCTCGGCCCGGTATCCGGCCCAGCGCTCGGCGGCATCATCACCGATCTCGCCTCCTGGCGCTGGGTATTCGCGATAAACCTGCCACTCGGAGCCCTCGCGATCTGGGGCATCCGGCGCGTGGCGTTCGCCGATTTGAAGGCGGCTCCCGATCAGCCGATCGACTTCATCGGCATCCTGCTGCTGATTACCGGGGTCGGGATTCTTCAGCTTTGGCTGGAGCGAACTGTCAGCGTTGCGTGGCTGCAATCGCCCGAGCTGTTCACCGAAGCGGCAATCGTCGTGATCGCCTTCGTGTTAATGGCGGTGCGGGCCCGCCGACTGGGTTCGACGATCCTGCGGTTCGAGGTTCTGAAGGATCTGAATTTCGCGCTCGCCGCCTCTTACAATTTTCTCATGAGCGCGGTCCTGTTCACGACCATCGTGTTTCTGCCGGCCATCGCCGAGGGCCCGCTGGGCTACGGTGCGACGATGGCCGGCTTGACGATCGTGCCGCGCGGCGCCTTGATGATCGCCGCCATGCTGCTGGTCGGTCAGATGAGCGGCAGGATCGATTACCGCATCCTGCTCGCGACCGGATGGCTGCTGATGGCGGCGGGCCTGCTGCTGCTGTCGGCGATCCCGCCGGTCGATGGGGCGATCTGGATTATTGCCGGCAGCACGCTGCAAGCGATCGGCGGCGGGATGCTGTTCACGCCGCTGATCACGCTCGGATTGTCGACACTGGCGCCGGAGCTGCGCACCGACGCGACCGGGCTCTACAGCCTGTTGCGCCAGGTCGGCTCCGCCTCCGGCCTCGCCTTGATGACCGGCCTGCTGCAGGTCCGCATCCAGGCGCATTTGCCGGAGCTGCCGGCCGGGACCGGCGGACAAGCCGCCGCGCTGCCGCAGCACCTGATCGAGGACGCGACGTTGCAGGCCTATGCCGAGTGCTTCCGCGTGATGGTGCTGGCCTCGGTGGCCGCTATGCCGGGGGTCGTGTTGTTCCGGATCCGTCCCGCCGCCGTCGCCGTGGAGCAGGCTGCCGCGCAGAGCCCATCGCCCCTGTTGCGGGCCGACTGACCGGAGCCATCGACAATCCGTGAGCGGAGTCCCGGTCAGGCCACGGCGCGATCGTCGCGCGCCTCGCCGGATGCCGGTGCCTTCACCGGACCGACGGCTGCGGCTGAATGCGGCGGCAGGGTGACACGGACCCGTGTGCCGCGGTCGGGCACGCTGTCGATCATCAGCTCGCCGTGATGCGCCTCGATCAGCCCCTTGGTGATCGGCAGCCCGAGCCCGGTGCCGCCATAGATCCGCGCCGCGCCGGTATTGGCCTGGCCGAAGGGCTGCAACGCCCGCTCCAATTCCTCGACCGACATGCCGATGCCGCGGTCTTCGACCTCGAGCACGAGCCCGCCGGCCGGGTCGAGCGTCGTGCGGATATGGACCCGCCCGTGGTCATGCGAGAATTTGACCGCGTTCGACAGCAGGTTCAGGACGATCTGCTTGATCGCCCGCTCGTCGCCCCAGATGCCCGTATCGGTGCCGCTCACCTCGCTGACCAGCTCGATGTTGCGGCTGTGGGCCCGCTCGCTGACCATGCGGAGCGACTCGGCGATGATGCGCTGCACGGTGACGATCTCGCTCGCCAATTCGAGCTTTCCGGCCTCGATCTTCGACATGTCGAGCACGTCATTGATGATCGACAGCAGGTGCAGCCCGCTGGAATGAATGTCCTGGATGTAGCCGAGATACTTCTTGTCGCGCAACGGCCCGAGGACCTCGCTGCAGATCACCTCGGAGAAGCCGATGATCGCGTTGAGCGGGGTGCGCAGCTCATGGCTCATATTGGCGAGAAAATCGCTCTTCGAGCGGTTGGCCAGCTCGGCCGCCTGCCAGGCTTGGGCCATCTTCTCCTCGGAAGCCTTGCGCTCGGTGATATCCGAGTAAACCGAGACGACGGCGCCGTCCGGCATGGCGCGGCGGCGGATGTGCACGATGCGGCCGTTGGGGCTTGTCCACTCGCGCTGACTGGGGACATTACGATAGAAGCGCCCGATCCGCTTGTTGACGTCGTCTTCCGGCTCGACCGGGCCAAAATCGCCCCGCCGCGCCTGAAACAGCAGAATGTCGCGCAGCAACGTGCCGCGGGTGGGTTGCGGAAAATCGAGCAGCTCGATGAAGGGCGAATTCCAGGCGACCAGCCGGCCGTGCCGGTCGAACACACTGAGCCCCTCGCCCATGTTTTCGAGGGTGCTTTGCAACAGAGCGCTCTGCTCCCGGAGTTTCTCTTCGCGGTGACGCTGGTCGGTCAACGAGCGGTGCTGGCGGTCGAGGGTGCCCGGCAGCAACCAAGCCAGCCCGCCGGCCGTCAGCACCAAGACTCCGACGCCGATCAGCAGCGCGATCCCGATCGTCGCCGCCATGTGGTCGAGGATCCGGTCCGAACCGCGCCAGATCGCCGGCAGCGCAATCGCGCTATAGGCGAACACGAGCAGCATGAACAACACGGCCACCGCGTGCTGCAGCCGGGCCGATTTGACCATCTCGATAAGGCGGTGAGCCTGTCGCATCGTGTTGCCTAGCGACCGGCGATTTCGGCCATACTGTCGGCCCGCACCCCGGCGTGGCGCGTGTCATTTACCGCGCGGCACGAATTGACCGCCGACAGTTCGCCGGCCCGAAGGTGCAGCATCGATCCTCGCTCTTGGCGATTCGTCCTCGATACGGTCCAGCCCGTTAATTTTTAGTTTACGTTAGCGCCGTCACCACACGCTCAGTCCGGTGACGTGCTACGATCAGTCGCTCACAACAGGGTGCTCTGTGACGTGATTCTTCGGGAGGGGTTGATCGCGGCTCAGCTGATGCTGCTTCTCGGCTGCGCCGGGCCGGTGGCGGAACTATCGACGATCCCGGCCGAGGAGGCGGCGTGGCAGGCGATAGCGCCGCGGCTCGCCGACATACCGGTCGCCGAGATCGAGCGCTGCGCCGGGCCGCCGCGCGGCGCGATGCCAACACCGGGCGGGACCGTCTTGGTCTATCGCGATCAGGATTTGAGGAATTACTGCCAGGTGTCGCTGCTGGCGCGCGGGGGCCGCATCCAGTCCTTCACCGCCGATCACGCTGCGCCGGAATTCCTGTGGCTGCGCGACGGCTCCAATTATTGCGGTCGCATCTTCCAGGGCTGCCGGCGCTGATCCGCAAAGATCGGCGCTTACCAATCGAGATCGGCGTCCCGGCGAAAGCCGGAATCCACCGGGTCGATGCTCGACCGGTTGACGCGTGGGTCCCGGCTTTCGGGGGGCGCGTTTGCGTTACAGCGCGAATTGGCGGGCGAGGCCGTAATCCTGGGCCAGGGATTTGATCTTGTCCCAGGTGGCATCCTCGACATCGATGCCGTTCTTGCGGCGGTCCTGTTCGCGCTGGTGCTCGATCTCGCCGGGGTAGAGCACGCCGCTGCTGCCTTCGGCGGGCGGCGTCTCCTTCAGGTATTTGATGAACGCGCCGATCTCCTTCTTGAACTCGGCAAGCGGACGGAAGGCATCGACCTTGAACACTGCCATGAAGCAGCCATCGTTGTGCCGCCCGGTCGGCTCGACACCGAAGCCGAGCCCGGTCAGCAGCCCGCACAGGATCTCGACCATGACGGCGAGGCCGGTACCCTTGTAGCCGCCCTCCGGACCGCCCAACGGCAACAGTGCCCCGCCCTGGCGCAATTGCCGCGGATCGTTGGTCGGCTTGCCGTCGCTGCCGATGACCCAGCCATCCGGCACCGGCTGGTTGCGCGCTACGGCCAGCGCGATCTTCCCGGCGGCCGCGGCCGAGGTCGCCATGTCGAGATAGAGCGGCCCGTCGAGATCGGACGGGATCGCCATCGAGATCGGGTTGGTGCCGAGCCTTGCCTCGCGCCCGCCGAACGGCGCCACTGCCTTCGGCGAGCGCCCGGAATCGGCGGTGATCAGGCCGATCATGCCGGCCCGGGCCGCCATTTGGGTGTAGCTCGACAGCCGGCCGATATGGCCCTGGCGGAACACGGTCGCGGCGGCGACATTGCTCTTCTCGGCCTTCTCGATCGTCAGCCGCATCGCCCGCTCGTTGACGACGTAGCCGAATCCCCAATGGCCGTCGACGACGGTCGTGGTCGGCGATTCCTTGACGATGACCCAGGGCGCGCCGGGGACGATGTGGCCGACCTTGATCCGTTCGATATAGGTCGGGATCTGGATCACGCCATGCGAATCATGGCCGACCAGATTGGCGCCGACGATGTGGCGCATGACGAGCGCCGCTTCCTCCTCCGGTGTGCCGGCGGCGATGAACAGCGCGCGGCCGATCTCTTCGAGACGTTCGGCGGGTATTTTCGGCATGGTTCAATTCCTCCCGTTACACGGCGAAGCCTCTCAGAGGTATTTCACCACAGAGGCACAGAGGGCACGGAGAACTAAGCGTCATTGCGAGGAGCGGAGCGACGAAACAATCCCCATCGGAGTGCGCTCTGGTCCAGGGGATTGCTTCGCTGCGCTCGCAATGACAGCTGAGGAAATGTCTCCGTCCCCTCCGTGTCTCTGTGGTGAAATTAACTCGAGAGGTTGTAGAAGCGCTGCGGGTTGTCGCGGAAGATCTTCTGCTTGAGCTCGGCCGAGATGTCGTTGCGGTTGGCGAGATGGGCGACGGCATAGGGGAATTCGCCGTCCCAATGCGGGTAGTCGGAGGCGAACAGGATGTTCTCCTCGGGAAAGAAATCGGGGACGTAGCGCAGGGTTTTCTCTTCCGGCTCGCAGGACACGTAGACCCGGCCGCACGCCATGTATTCCGACGGCTTCATCTTGAGGAGCGGCGCCTCGAAGCGGCGGAATTCGTATTCCTCGTCCATATGCTCCATCCAGAACGGCACCCACCCGATGCCGGCTTCGAGGAAGGCGACCCGCAATTCGCGGTATTTCTCCAATAGCCCGCTGTAGATCACCGCGGTGCAGGTGAGCAGCTGCTCCGGCGCATGCGAGCAGGTGTGGATCTGCAGGAAATTCTCGAAATGGCCGAGCGGGTCTAGCGTGTCGCTGCCCGAAGCGTGGAACGCGACGGCGACGCCCTGACGGGCGCATTCCTCGTAGAACGGCCAGAAATCGCGATGCGCGACATTGCGGCTGCGGTCGTAGGTGTTGACCATGACGCCGACGGTGCCGAGCCGCGACATCGCCCGCTCCATCTCGTCGATCGCGGCGCGCACATCGACATGCAGCGGCACCAGCGCGACGCCCTTCAGGCGGTTGCGGTCGGCCGAGCACCAATCGTACAGCCAGTCATTGTAGGTCTGGCAGAACGCAATCGCGTAATCGGGCTCGCGGATCCGCGACAGGAAGAGCCCGCCGGTGGGATAGATGATCTGCAGATCGATGCCTTCGCGGTCGTTGTCCGCAAGGTTCTGCGCCGCATCCTTCGGCTGCTTTACGATCGTGCCGTTCTGGCCGCGGTCGAAGCCGTCGCTGCTGACGATAAAGTTGCGCTTGCGGTACCGCTCCGGGAGGCGCTCGCGGTAGACGGCCTCGTTATCGACGGCATGGCCGTCGGCGTCGATGATGACCATTCCGTTCTTCATAGCGCTGACCTCCCGCGGCACCGATTATCGCGAAGATAGCCCCAGCAGGTCGCGCCCAGCAATCGGCGCCGGATTGAAATCCGTGCGGCTCTACTTGTTGCGCCACGGCCGGGGGCACGATGCCGAGGCGGCGAACAGCAGCAATGCCGCAGCGAAGGTAGACCGGCTACGATGGCGAACTCGCATGTAAAGTGCTTCCTCTAAACCGGCGCTTCGTCCTGGGACGGAGCGAGGAACTTGTAGACCGCGGCGCAATCCTTGCGGCCGAGGCCGTGCGCCGACGCCATGCGGTAGACCTGCTGCGCCGCCGCGGCGACCGAAACCGGCACCCGCTTCTCGCGCGCGGCGTTGACCGCGAGCCCAAGATCCTTCGCCATCAGGTCGGTCATGAAGCCGGGGGCGTAATCGCGGCTGGCGCTGCTGTTTGGGTCCACGCCGGGCACCGGGTGGTTCTTCTCCATGACCCAGGTCGCGCCCGAGCTGTTGGCGATGACCTGCGTCAGCACCTTGGGATCGACGCCGTACCCCTCGGCGATGCGGAAGGCTTCGCTGACCGCGATAAAGGCGGCGCCGGCAATCAGGTTGTTGCAGAGCTTGGCGACCTCCCCGGCGCCGACCGCGCCGACATGGATGATGTTGGCGCCCATCGCGTCGAGCGCCGGCTTGGCTTCGGTGAAATCCGCCGCCGCGCCGCCCACCATGATCGCCAGGGTGCCGGCGGTGGCGCCGCCGACGCCGCCCGACACCGGTGCATCGATAAACCGGACACCCTTCTCGGCGAGGCGAGCCGCGACGCGCTGCGAAATACCGGGATCGATCGTCGACATGTCGATGCAGAGCTTGCCGCGGGCGGCGCCCTCGATGATGCCGCCGGCGCCGAGATAGGCCGCCTCGACATTGCCCGAGGAGGGCAGGATCGTGATCACGATGTCGCCCGATGCGGCCGCCTCGGCGGGCGAGGAGGCGCGCGCCGCGCCGAGCGCCACCGCAGCATCGAGCGCCGCCGGGACGATGTCGTAGGCGGTTGCAGAAAACCCCTTCTTCAGCAGATTGGTCAGCATCGGTCGGCCCATATTGCCGATGCCGACGAATGCGATGTGCATTGTCCCCTCCCGATCTCGGTCAGCGTAATCTCTTACCCGTTTGCCAGAGCCCGGGCGACAGCGACAAGCATCGCGTCGCTGCCGCACGCGCCGATGATCGACAGCCCGACCGGCCGGCCCTCGACCGTGGCGCCAGGGATCGTCACATGCGGTACTCCGGTCAGGCCACCATGCGCGCACAGGCAGATTATGCGGGAGCGCAGCGCGGCCGTCGCGGAGAGCGCTTGCCCGCAGCGCGGCGCCGGGAACGGTGTCGTCGGCAGGCACATTATCGTACCCTCCGGCAACAGCCGGCGCAGATGGCCGCGCGCCTCCTCGCGGACGAGCGAGGCATGCGCCAGCTCGGTCGCCGGGATCTGCGAACCGATCACCAGATTGCGCGCGACGCTGAACTGCAAGCGCGGATTGGCGCGCTCGATCCATTCGGCGAAAGTCTGCCATGCCTCGGAAGGCTGAATCGTGGTCTGGGCGCGATGCCAGGAGGCCAGCCCCGGCGGCGCCAGCACGGCCTCGTCGATATCGCCGATCAGGCGGGCGAGTTTGTCGACGAGCGGCCGCAGCGCCGCCTCGGTGTCGGGTTCGGCAAAGGCGAAGGCATCGCCGGCGAGCAGCAGGCGGCGCGGGAGCGCGTCGGGGATCGTCTCGCCGAGCATGACCGAAGAGACGCGTGCGAAGGTCTCGGCGTCGCGCGCGAACCAGCCGGTCGTGTCGGATGTGGGGGCCTGCTGCATCATACCGGCAAGATCGAGCCGGCCATGCGTCGGCCGGATGCCGTAGAGCCCGCAGAAGCTCGCCGGCACGCGCACCGAACCGCCGGTATCGGTGCCGAGCGCGGTGTCGCACAACCCAGCCGCGACCGCCGCCGCCGAGCCCGAGGAGGAGCCGCCCGGTACATGGCCGGGGGCGCGCGGGTTCGGCGGCGTGCCGTAAAACGGGTTCTCGCCGAGGATGCCGAGCGAGACCTCGTCGGTGATCGTCTTGCCGATCAGATCGGCGCCGGCGTCGAGCAAATTCTGCACCGCCCAGGCATGCCGCTCCGGGACCGGGTTGGTGCGCGCCCAATCCGGGTTGCCGCCGCCGGTCGGATGGCCGGCGACGTCGAACAGATCCTTGGCGGCGAAGGTCAGGCCCGAGAGCGGCCCGCCGGTGCGGCCCTCGATGCGAAACCGCTGCCCCGGGAGGAAGGCACCTATATCGTCCGACACGGCTCAGCCGCCGAGCAATTCGGCAAGCGCCTTGGCGGCGACTGCGTTCGACAGGATGACAGGGAGGCCCAGCGGCAACAGCGCCTGGCGGTGGCGCTCGGTGAAGCCGATGCAGTCCAACAGGATGGCATCGGCGCCGCGCGCCTTCAGCTCCTTGCCGGCATCGACGAGGGCATCCTCCGTCCCGCCATAGGGCGAGGCGGCGGCGAAGATCGGCGGGCGGTGCAAGCCCCGCCATTTGCCGCTCTCCGAGCCGATCTGCGAGGCGATCGGCACGATGACGCCAAGCTGCCGCTTCTCGACCAGGCCGGCGACCATACCCGGAATGATGTGGTCGGGCTCGACGAGCCACGCCTTATCGCAAGCGAGACCGTCGAAGGCGCCGGTGCACAGCAACAGGATCGCGTCGCAGCCCGCGGCTTCGAGCGCCGCCAGCGCCTGTTGCACGCCATCTTTCATGCGCTGCCGCGATAACACGATTTCGGTCCCATCCTGCAGCCGCGTGACCAGTTCCGGCTCGCCGCCTTCGGGGCGGTAGCGCGCCGCGATCTCGGCATGAGACAGCCCGTCGAGGACGCCGCGATGGATGCGCCGCACCTCGGCCGACACATGCCGGTCGATGATCGGCACGACATCGGGACGCGGCGCCTGGCCGATCGTCAACGTGCCGAGAACCCGTTCGCGCATCGTTGGTGCTCCTAACGTTTGCGGTCGCATTTCCGAGTCTTTTTTATCATCGGGCCGACACGCCGCCCAGGCGCAGCAGGAAATTACCGAAATGTGCTAATCGCTTGATATATGCCTGAACAGGCATATATTGTGCATCAGAAATTCAGGAGATGCCCAAATTGCCAAACGCGAGGCAACCCAAGCCGGTGCGCTGGGTCGCGGGCAGCAAGGAGGATCTGAGCAGGTTCCCTGATGATGTGAAGCGGCGAATGGGCTTTGCGCTCTATGAAGCGCAAACGGGACGCAAGGCGCCTTTTGCCAAGCCAATGAAAGGATATGCCGGTGCCGGCGTGCTTGAGGTCGTTGACGATTTTGACGGTGATACCTTTCGTGCCGTCTACACAGTGAGGTTCGCCGAGGTGGTTTAATGTGCTTCATGCCTTCCAGAAGAAGTCCAAACGCGGCATCGCTACGCCCAGGGCTGAGATGGTGCGGATCAACCAACGGCTCCGGGCCGCGGCAGTGGATTACAAGCAATGGCTAGAAAGCGAGACAGCGAAATCCCGGTGACCTCCGGCAGCGGCAATGTCTTTGCCGATATCGGATTGCCGGAACCCGAGGAGGAGCTGGCCAAAGTTCAGCTCGCAAGCTGCATTCGGCAGGTCATCAGGCGTCAACGCTTAACCCAAATTGCCGCGGCCATGCGGATGGGCGTCGATCAACCAAAGGTTTCGGCGATCCTCAACGGGAGGCTCGCGAACTTCTCCAGCGAGCGTTTGATGCGCCTGCTGACCGAGCTTGGCCAGGACATTGAGATACGGGTCAGATCGAAACCGCGCAGCCGCACGCATGGCCGCATTCGTGTCATCGATGAGATGCATTCTGAACCGGGGTAGCCGCTTCAGGACCGCCCTTCGGAGGCGGGCTATTTCCCCTTCGGCACGGTCTTGATGACCGAGTCGAAGAAGCCGTAGAGCGCATCGCCGCCGATAAAGCCGGCGGCCAGCACCTCCATCGATCCGGTGGCGTCCTTGCCCTTGACGCGCAGGACCAGGGTGCGGATCGCGATGCCGACCACCACCGCCCAGCCGGCCATCGGGTTCGGGATCAACAGGCCCGTCGCCAGCAGGATGCCGAGCTGGCGCGACGGGCCGCCGATGAGTTGAATGATCGCGGCTGGGATCGCCCAGATCAGCAGCGCCATGGCGACATCGGCGGTGGCGCCGGCCTTGATCGTCGCGACGTAAACCCGGTCGACCGGCGGCACCATGTCCTGCGAGAAATAGCCGGGATAGGCGAAATAGACGGTCGGGATCGCGATCAGAAAGGCGAGCATCGCAGCGTAGAGCTGCTGCTTGCGGCCGGCCAGCTCAAAGGCCGGGTTGGCGCCTTCGCCGCGCAACAGATATCCGGCCCGGAGATCGTAGCCCATATCGGCGAAAGCCGGACCGGTCGAGGCGCTGAACCCGACCAGGAGGGCCAGCGCGACCGGGGGAAAGCCGAGCAGGATGCCGATGATCAGCGTGATCAGCGCCACCGCGAAAGCGGGAAACCAGCCAGCATGCATCGCCGAGATGCCGACGATCAGCTCGTGCACAAAGGCGGCGAAGGCGGCATAGATGACAAAGCCGACCAGCATGCCGGACGAGAGTTCGCCGATCAGCCCGCCCATCACCGCGATCAACATCGCAATCGCGACATAGCCGACGCTGCCGAGCCCCAGCGCCTGCCGCATCCTTGTGTCGTCAGTCGCGCCGGCGATCGCATCACCGGTGCCGCGCCGCGCGATCAACAGCGCCACCTGCACCAGCGCGACGAGGCCGGCGCCGACCATCGCGCCATGCGGCACGTAGAGCTTGGCGATGTCGATGCCGGCGACCGGCATCGCATAGCCGCGGATCAACAGGCCGATGCCGAACATCGTCAGGGCCCAGACATTGCCGATGAACGCGACCCCGAAGGCCGACATCGGGATCTTGAGCCAGCTGCCGGCGATGCCGATCAGGAGGCCAATGCCCAAAAGCGCGGCGCGCCGGCCGCCGGCATCGCCGGCGCGGATCGCCTCGGCCGCGGCAACGCCGGGCGGCCAGGTGCCGGCCGCCGGAAAGATGCGCGTGTCGAACATGCGGTACAACAGGTAGGCGTCGAGCAGCATCGACAATGCCGCGCCGACCAGCATCGGCAGGATCAGATCGGGGCGGCCGAGCAGAAACGGCACGCCGATCGGCAACAGCAGGCTGTTGGCGGCGCCGAAGGTCGCCGCCGAGATCGCGCTCTGCGCCAAATTCTGGACATGGATCGAGCGGTAGCGGGCGAAGATCGCGCCCGGCACGCGGGCCAAGAGCATCGCGACGAGGGCGCCGATGATCGAGGTGTTCGGGGTAATGCCGAGCTGCAGGATCAGCTGCACCCCGATCACCGCGCCGAAGATGCACAGGATGATCAGGAAGATCAGCGTCGCCGGTGCGAAGGTCGAGGGATGCTGGAGTTCCGCCGCGGTCGACGGCATGGCGCCGCCGGCGGGAGCCCGGGACAGATCACTCATCGGCATGCCTCAACTCGCGGCGAGCGGACGCCTCCGCTATCGCATGGGATGGCCGGGTTTGCCTATGGTTTTATCGGCGCCGGCGCCGGCCGGCGGGGTCTTGCATCGCCGCCGGGTTCGCCTATCATTCGCAGCGGGCGCGGGTGTAGCTCAATGGCAGAGCAGAAGCTTCCCAAGCTTACGACGAGGGTTCGATTCCCTTCACCCGCTCCACTCGAGCAGGCTCGGACCCGGCGCTGCCCGAGGTGCCGTTAAGTAAGGTTAAGTGTTTAACCACGAATTTCCATGACATTTTAGATGTATTCGGCGATACCGCTGCTCACCGGGTTTAGGACACGACAAGAGGTGAGGCGATGGTTGCCGTGTTGGCCAAGCTCTTTCGCAATCAGGACGGTGCGACGGCGATTGAATACGCCGTCATTGCCAGCCTCGTCTCGGTTGCGGCATTCACCTTCATCACGAATATCGGAACGAGCCTCAGCGCCACCTTCGAGACCGTCGCCAATTCGCTCTGAAGCATAATCGGGCGAGATCTTAGCGGGCTCTTAGAAGAATCACCCGAGGGGAGAGGCTCCTACCGGATGTCGCCGACAGGCGGCATCCGGAGGACGCCCGGGTCGCCAAACACACCGTCGAGGGAAACGGCAAGCCCCGAGAGCGCCGTCCAGGCGCGCTCGATCGCGCCGGACGGCGCCGGGGCGCCGTCGGCATCGCCGTCATGATCGAACAGGCGATCGAAAATCAGCTCGGCGGTGCTTTTCTCGCGCGGGTACACGACGAGCTTAACCGGCGCATCGGCGGAAAGCCCGGCGGCTTCCCTGGCGAGCTGCAAGGCCACCGCATATCCGCCCAGCGCGTCGACCAGCCCCTTGGCTTTGGCCTCTTCGCCCGACCATACCCGCCCCTTGGCGACCGCCTCCACCGCGTCCTCGGACAGATGACGGCCGTCGGCGACATGCTGCTTGAAGCCGCGATAGGTCAGGTCGAGAAAGGTGTCGAGCCGCTGCCGCTCGGCCGGCGAAAAATCGCGCAATGTGCTGAACATGCCGCTATGGGCGCCGCGCTCGGCTGAATCGGTGGTGACGCCGATCTTGTTCAGTAAATGGGTGACCACCAGCTTGCCGGCGAGGACGCCGATCGAGCCGGTCAAGGTCCCCGGCTGGGCGACGATCTTGTCGGCCGGCGCGGCGATGTAATAGCCGCCCGATCCGGCGGCATCGCCCATCGAAACGATGACCGGCTTGCCGCGCTCGCGCGCCCGCACCACCTCGCGCCAGATCGTTTCCGACGCCACCGCCGAGCCGCCCGGGCTGTCGATGCGGAACAGGATCGCCCGCACCTTGGCGTCGCGGAAGACCTCGCGGAACGCCCGGCTCACCTCGCGCGCGCTCATCTCGACCGTGCCGGAAAGCGGGCTGGCGCTGCCGGCGCGCTGCACGATCAGCCCGGTGCCGTGGATCAGCGCGATCGTCGGACCCTTGTTGTGCGGATGGCCGGCGCCTTCGAGATAGCGCGACGATGACACCAGCTCAGCGCCCGACCCGGCGCGGCGATGCGCCTCGCTGACGGCCTCGTCGCGATAGCCGAGCCGGTCGACAAGACGCGTCGCCTTAGCCTCATCGGCGAAGAGCGGGCCGCGATCGATCAGGCCCTGAACTTCGCTCTCGGACAGATGCCGGGTCTCGGCGATGCCGTGGGCGATCTGGCCGGCCATTGCCGTCAACAGGCTCTCGATCTCCTCGCGCTGCGGCGGGGTCATCTCGGTCTCGGTCAGGAAGTTGACCGCGCTCTTGTACTCCTCGCGGCGCGCGAAGCTGGGCTCGATCCCGAGCTTGTCGAGCGTGCCGCGCAGGAACGGCGTCTCGGCATGCAGGCCGACGAGCCCCACCGCTCCCAACGGCTGCAGCCAGATTTCATCGAATGCGGTGGCCATGTAATACGGCCGTGTGCCGCCGCCGAATTCGCCGAAGCTTTCCGAGAAGGCGATCGCAAATTTGCCCTTGCCGCGGAAGACGGCGATCGCGTCGCGCACTTCCTGGGTTTTCGCCAGGCCGAGCGAATCGCCGTCGATATGGGCGTAGAGCCCTTTGACCCGCGGATCTTCGGCGCCGCGTTCTAGCGCGTCGAGAAAGCCGCGCAACGTCGATTTCCGGCCTGCCACCAGCTCGGAGAGCGCGTTCTGGCTGCCTTCTGTCAGGCCGCCGCCGAGCTCGGCGGTCAGGATCATGCTGGCGGGCAGGGTGGGCTTGCTCGCGGCGATGCGCCACACCGCGAGCCCCGCCCCGACGATCGCGAGCGCGACAACGATGCCGATCAGGGCGAACAGGCCCAGCACAAAGCGACGCATGGCATTTCGGTCCACTGATGGATTGAGTGCGCCGCCAATCTTGCGCCTTTACCATTACCGCGGCGAGAGGCTGCGATCAGCGGCGCCGATTGCGGGGCGTTCAAGATTGTCGCGGCGGGTGCTACATAAGGAGAGGAAGAGGAGGTGGAGATGGACGACAAGACCCGCACCGGGCTCGAAGCCGCGACGTTCCGGGCGCTGCTGGCGCATCTGCGCGAGCGCACCGATGTGCAGAACATCGACCTGATGAACCTCGCCGGATTCTGCCGCAATTGCCTGTCGAAATGGTACCGCGCCGCCGCCGAGGAGAAGGGTGTCGCGCTCAGCGATCCCGAGGCGCGCGAGATCGTCTACGGCATGCCCTATGACGAATGGCGCAAGCAGCACCAGAAGGAATCGACGCCGGAGCAGAAGGCCGCCTTCGCCGCGTCTCAGCCGAAGCATTGACCGAGTACTGAACCAGTTCTGAATTTTAGCTCTCAGGGGGGACGAATGCCTGATGTCGGGGGAATTGCCGGCGAGCGGCTGCGCTCGTTTATCGAGCGGATCGAGCGGCTTGAAGAGGAGCGGCGTGCGCTCAGCGGCGACATCAAGGAGGTCTATGCCGAAGCCAAGGGCAACGGCTTCGATACCAAGATCATGCGCCAGCTGATCCGCATCCGGCGCATGGACAAGGACGATCTCGACGAGCAGGAGACGCTGCTCGACGTCTATAAGCGCGCGCTTGGCATGCTGCCCGACGAGCCGGTCGCCGCAGCGGCGGATTAGACACGACCTACAGTTACTGGCGCCGGGCGAAATCATCCAAAGCTTCCCCTTGGTCGGGCTCGACCCGGCCATCCACGTCTTGAAGTGTTTTGCAGCATGGCAAGAAAGACGTGGATGCCCGGCACAAGGCCGGGCCCGGGGTCTCTGTGGTCGTGAGAACGCCAATCCAGAGAGGCCGCGGGCGACGGCCGGGACCGGGCTTGCCGCAGCGCAACCGCTGAAACGCGGGTCTCGGCCTTCGCCGGGACCCAGGTTTGCGTGCGCGAAGAAGTTCAGTCAAGCCCGGCTGCTTTCGTGGGAACAGGGTTAACCCAGGTAACAATCCGCTCTCGCCGGTGTTGACCTCGTGCAGTTTCCGCGGATGCACGAGCAGGATATTCCCGTGATGACCGAAATTGGGCGCCGGATGGTCCGATCAGGCGCCTATGCCCTGTTGGCAATGGCTTTTGTCCTGGCTTGTTCGCTGCTGTTGCCGGCAGAGGAGGCGAACACGCGATCCGCGCTGTGGTCCGACCCGACCCCACTCTCTTCGTTTAGCGGTTCCGCCGATCACGATCCGCCCGATCCGGGCGCCGGGCGATGACGTCCGGCGGGGGCCAGGGATCGGCCCCGCCGGACAATAACGGCGCGGCCGACTCGCAGTGGTTTCTGCTTCGGTTCCTCCGGCTGGCGGCGCCCTTCTTCGCCTCGGAAGAGCGTTGGGCGACGTGGCTGATAACCGGCGGGCTGATCGCCCTGACGCTATTGCAGATCGGCATCGCCGTCCGCCTCAACATCTGGAACCGGGATTTCTTCAATTCGCTCGAGAGCCGCGACTGGAACGCCTTTTTGTACCAGATGGGTCTGTTCGCCCTGCTAGCGAGCGCGACGATGGGCGTGGCGGTCTACCAGACCTACGTCAAGCAACTCCTGCAGTTACGCTGGCGGCGCTGGCTGACCGCGAAGCTGGTGGATCGCTGGCTCGCCGAGGGGCGGTATTACCAGCTCAGCTTTATTGAGGCCGGCGTTGACAACCCCGACCAGCGCATTTCGGAGAACACCAAGCATACGACCGAGCAGGCGGTCGAGTTCGCGCTCGGCATCTTTGACAAGACGGTCACGCTGGGCTCGTTCATCGGCATCCTGTGGATGGTGTCCGGGGCACTCGACGTGTCGCTCGGCGGCTGGTCGTTTCAGATCCCCGGCTACATGGTGTTTGCCGCGCTGCTTTATGCCGGGATCGGCTCGACCCTGACCTATCTGGTCGGTAAGCCGATCGTCGACGCCAATCTGCGCCAGAACGCGACCGAGGCCGATTACCGCTTCGCGCTGGTGCGGTTGCGCGAGAACAGCGAAGCGGTCGGGATGATCGGCGGCGAGCGCGACGAGAAAAAGGTGCTGACCAACTATTTCGGCGATGTCCTGGGCTCGACGATGGGGCTGATGCGCACCCAGCGGCGGCTGATGTGGCTGACCAGCTTTTACGCCACGGTCGGTATCGTCTACCCGACACTGGTCGCCAGCCCCCGCTTTTTCACCGGCGCGATCACACTCGGCGTGCTGATGCAGATCACCGCCGCGTTCGGCCACGTCCAGACCTCGCTGAACTACTTCGTCGACAATTTCCCGCGCATCGCGGAATGGCGCTCGCATGTCGAGCGGCTGCTGGAATTCGAGGACGCCCTCAATTCCAGCGGCGAGGCGACATCCGAAACCGGCGAAGTGACGACGATCGTGCTGTCCGATTGCGGCGCCGAAGGACGCGAGGAGGAGCTGGATTTCGAGAACCTGCAGATCACCACGTCCGAAGGCAACATCATCATCGAGGACACCAATACCAGGATCGCGAAAGGCGAGCGGGTGCTGATCGTCGGACCGTCAGGCAGCGGCAAGAGCACGCTGTTTCGCGCGATTTGCGGGTTGTGGCCGTGGGGCGCGGGCCGGATCGTCGTGCCCGACAAGGCCTGCCTGATGTTCATGCCGCAGCGCCCCTATCTGCCGCTCGGCAGCCTGCGGGCGGCGCTCGCCTATCCCGCCTCGCCGCGCCGCTTTCCGACCAAGACGCTGAAGGAGACGCTGTGCCGCTGCCAGCTCGAGCATCTCATCGACCGGCTCGACGAGCGGGAGCGCTGGGACCGCGTGCTGAGCGGCGGCGAGCAGCAACGCCTCGCCTTCGGGCGGCTGCTGTTGCACAAGCCCGATTGGGTGTTCATGGACGAGGCGACATCGGCGCTCGACGAAGAGATCCAGCAATCGATGATGGCGCTGTTCGACAAGGAACTGGCCGGCGCCACTGTGATATCGATCGCCCACCGTCCGGGAATGGAGGCGTTCCACAACCGCACGATGAAACTCGTCATGTCGGCCGAGGGAGCGCGCCTCGTGACCAAGCGTTCGCAGCCGCCGGCGCGAAAAACCCGGGCCAAGCGGCGGCGCAAGCGGGCGTTGACGGCGCTGGTTTGGCGGCGTTTTCGCCACGCGCGGTGAGGGCTCTTGTTCCCGGTTTAGCCTGAGATCGGCGGGAATTGACCAAATCTTTACGGCTCCGGCTTAGGGTGCATTCGGCAGATATTGCCCGGATGCGGACTGAGCCCTCCGGCGGCGAGGAAATGGGTGGCAATTTTGCTCGGTATGCCGAAGCGGCTGTCAGCTACCAGCCGCCGCCTCTCCCTCACCGGGTTTTTTCTGATCGGCGTCACGATTGCCGCCGCGGGACTTGCCGTGTCGGATCGTTACGCGGAGACGCTCACTCATGCGAGGAGCGAGACGGCCAAGCTAAGCGTCGTGCTGGGCGAGCAGACCGCACGTTCGATCCAGGCGATCGATCTGGTGCTCCAGGAGATGCAGGCCAAGGTGCCTGTCGCCGGCATCGGCGATCCCGAGGAGTTCAATCGCGTAATGGGAACTCCGGCGCTCCATGAATTTTTGCTGGAGCGCGTCAAAAATCTGCCGCAAGCCAGGGGAATCGGACTGGTGGGTTCGAATGGCTGGCTGGTGAACGGCTCGCGATTTTGGCCAATACCGCAGGTCGACCTGTCCGATCGCGACTATTACAGACATTTCCGTGAGCATGACGATGCCGGTCTATACATCAGCTCGCCGGCTCGTGACCTCGTCTCGGGCCAGTGGACATTCTTTCTCGCGCGTCGTGTCAATGGGGCGAATGGGGAATTCGCCGGCATCGTGTTGGGGTTGGCCGACGCGCAGTATTTCGAGGACTTCTACCGAGCCATCAGTACCGACGAAACCATAGCCCTGTTTCGCCGTGACGGGATGTTGCTGGCGCGGCACCCGCACCTCGAGGCGATGATCGGCACGCAAATCCCGTCCGCGTCGCAATGGTATGCGTCGGTCGCAAAGGGCGGCGGCACATTCCGCACGCCGGGGTTCATCAGCGGCAAGCCGCTGATCATCTCGCCACGTCCGATCAGCGAGTATCCGCTCGTCATAAACGTTGGAGTGGAGGAGAGTGCTGCCTTTGCCGGGTGGCGCCGCGAGGCCGCGCTGATCGCCCTGGCCGCGCTATGCGCCTCTATCGGTATCGCCGCATTGTTTGCGGCACTCGCCTCGCGCTCGCGCCGACTGGAGCAGCAAACCGCCGAGCTGCGGCAGGTCGCGCATGCCCTGGGCGAGAGCGAGGCCCGATTCCGCGATTTCGCGACGATGACTTCGGATTGGCTGTGGGAGACCGATCGCGAGCATCGATTCACCTATGTGTCGGACGGCATCCGGCGCTTCAGACAGGATCCCGAGCCCGCGATCGGACATACCCGCTTCGAGATGATCGCCAACCCCGATCACGAGCCGGAGAAGTGGATTGAGCACCGGGCGGTTCTGGAGCGACACGAGCCCTTCCGGGACTTTGTTTACGCCCGGCAATTCCAGGGCGACCCCGAGCAGATCGTGTCGATCAGCGGCAATCCGGTCTTCGACGGCTCAGACCGGTTTATCGGATATCGCGGCACGGCCCGCGACGTGACGGCGCAAGTCACGGCCGAAAGCCGCCTGCGGGACGCGAAGCTGGCCGCCGAGGCGGCGAATGTCGCCAAATCGCAGTTCCTCGCCAATATGAGCCACGAGCTGCGCACGCCGTTGAACGCGATCATCGGCTTTTCCGACATGCTCGCGATGGGGCTTACCGGCGAATTGCACGCGCAACAGTTGGAATACGGGCGCATCATCAATCAGAGCGGACAGCACCTCTTGGAAATCGTCAACGACCTGCTCGATCTGGCGAAGATCGACGCCGGGAAATTCCCGCTCGAGGTGAACGAAACCGAGCCTTGCCGGCTGGCAAATGCGTGCATCGAGATCGTC
>Ga0066709_100000538_pt1 | contig 20914 bp, 22 predicted proteins | sample GraSoiAngelo_158_FD_79665 | JGI IMG/M metagenome (GOLD analysis project Ga0066709, IMG submission 79665) | Grasslands soil microbial communities from the Angelo Coastal Reserve, California, USA - 14_1009_16_30cm | ecosystem: Environmental > Terrestrial > Soil > Grasslands | place: USA...
ATCGGCTTGCCGAACTGCCGGCGCTCCCTGGCGTATGCGACGGCGTAATCGGTGGCGCCCTGGGCGATCCCCACCGCCTGCGCGGCGGCGCCCAGACGGGTGCGCTCGAGCGTGGCGAGCGCCACCGAGAGACCCTTGCCGACCTCGCCGATCACGTTCGCGGCCGGGACCCGCACTTCGTCGAACACCGGCTGGCCGGTGGGCGAGGCGCGGATCCCGAGCTTGTGCTCGAGCTTGCCCACGCTGAACCCGGGCCGGTCGGCCTCCACGACGAACGCCGTCGAGCGGAGCGCCTCGCGGTCGGTGATCGCGAAGCAGATATAGAAGTCGGCGATGCCGAGATTGGAGATCCAGTTCTTGGCCCCGCTTATCACCCATTCATCACCATCCGCCACCGCGGTCGTCTTCATGCCCGCGGGGTCCGAGCCTGCCTCGGGCTCCGACAGCGCGAAGGCCGGTGACCACTCGCCCGTGGCGCATCGGGGCAGGAAGCGCTCCTTCAGCTCATCCGAGCCAAACAGCTGGATCGGCAGCGTGCCCAGCTCCTGCACCATCAGGATCAGGGCGCACGATGCGTCCACCTTCGCTAGCTCCTCCACCGCCATGTTCAGCATCAGCGTGCCCGTGCCCGTTCCGCCGTACTCGCTCGGGAACGGCAGCCCGAGGATGTCGTGCTCGGAGAGCAGCTTGCGGATGTCCCACGGGTATTCCGCGCGCTCGTCGATCTCGGCCGAGCGCGGGGCGATCTTCTCCCTGGCGATCTCACCGATCGTGGCGCAGAAGTCGAGGTGCTCCTGAGGAATCGCGTAGACCTCGCTCAGCGCCTGCATGGCGGGGATGCTAGTGAAGGCCCCGAGCGCCCGCCGCGGCGGGCGCTCGGGGCCCGCTGCGGCGGGCGACCGGCTCTTGGCTGAGCGTCCATTCGCGTCCAAGCGCCGGTTAGCGGGCTCGCTACGCGGGTAGGCCCATTACATGCCCCTTGGAACATCCATATTTCTCATTGCCGTGGGCGCGATCCTGCGCTACGCGGTGACCGCGACGGTGTCGGGTATCAACATCACGACCGTCGGCCTGATCCTCATCATCGTTGGGGTGATCGGCCTGGTGTTGTCGCTGATGTACATGTTCATCTGGAGCCCGCGCCGCGGCGGCGTGACGCGCGACCGCATCGTCGAACGCGATCCCTACGAACCCCCGGCGCGCTACTGAGATCCTGCCCGCGGCCGGCGGGCGCTAACCTCGCCGGGTGGCCGCCGCAGATCAGACGAACGCGCTCGAGGTCGACCCGGCGCGGCTGGCCGGTTGGCTGAGCGACAAGTCCGTGCCGCAGGTGATCGACGTACGCGAGCGCTACGAGCGCGACGCCGGTCACATCGGCGGGACGGCGCACATCGAGCTGACCGAGCTCAGCGGGCAGGCAGCGAGCCTGTTGCGGGAGCGGCCAATCGTGTTCTACTGCCGCACAGGCTCGCGCTCGCTGATGGCGGCGCAGGCGTTCCGCGCCTCCGGCTATGAGGCCTACACACTCGACGGAGGCTTGGTCCGCTGGGTCGCCGAGGGCCATCCGCTTTCGTCGCCGGACGGCTACGTTGCAGATCACTAGCAATTCCCGCCGCGGCGCCACTGGCAGTCAACCGAGCAGAAGGAGCGCACATGGAGGCTTCCACCGAATATCCGCGCGTGAAGAGGGGGAACGGCTACGCAATCGGCCGGCTCGAGGACCTCGGCGAGGGTCCCGGGTTCCGCAAGGTCCGCAAGGGCCTGGAGGTGACCGCGTTCGGCGTCAACGCGGTCGTGATGCCGCCGGGCATCGCGGGGCCGTTCCACGCCCACGACATCCAGGAGGAGCTGTACTTCGTGCACCGCGGCACGATCGAGATCGAGTTCGGTGACGGTTCGAGCGAGCGCCTCGAGCCTGGCTCCTTCGCGCGCGTGAATGCCGACACGATGCGACGGCTGCGCAATGTCGGCCCGGAGGACGCGGTCTTCATATGCGTCGGCGGCAAGGGCGGCTACGTGGGCCGCGACGGGCGCGCGCCGGAGGGAGATCCGGGGCCGCGCGTCAGACGCAACGAGCCATCCGGTGAGCGCGGCTGACCCTCCGGCGGAGGGGCATGTCCACATCGGCGACGCGCTGTCGATACCGCTCGCCGAGATCAGCGTGCGCGCCAGCCGCTCCTCGGGGCCGGGCGGACAGCACGCCAACGTCACCGCGTCGCGCGTGGAAGCGAGCTTCGACGTGCGGGCCTCGAGCGCATTGAGCGAGGACCAGCGGGAGCGCCTGCTCAGCCAGGCCGGGCCGCGCGTCGTGGCGATAGCGCAGGACGCGCGATCCCAGGCGCGCAACCGCGAGCTCGCCGTGGCACGGCTGCGCGAGCGCCTGGCGCGGGCGCTCGAACCCGTCAAGCCGCGCCGCCCGACCCGCCCCACGGCGGCCTCGCGCGAGCACCGGCTGGCCGGCAAGCGGCGCACGTCCGAGCGCAAGCGCGAGCGCCAGCCACCCGAGCAGTCCTGACCGCCTCACGGCGTCAATTCAGCAGCTCCTTCACGTAGCGCTGGTGCAGCCTCCCAAGCGAGGTTTTCTCCGGATGAAAGCCGATCGCGCTCCACACCAGCGTCGACGCGGGCGCCCAGGAGATGATGAGATAGGCGCCGAGCAACGCGGCCGTGGCGCGCAGGCGTCGTGAGCCCGACAGCGCGGCCAGCGGCAGCACCCACAGCACATACCACGGCAGCACCCAGCTGAGCGTCACCAGCAGCGCCACGCTCGCCCAGCCCGAGACGACCAGCGATTCCTGCCGCCGCCAGGCGTACACGCAGCACGCCAGCACGCACGCCGCGAGCACGCCGCTGAGGGCCAGGCGCAGGGATTCGGTCTCGCCGCCCGCGCCGACCGCCAGGCCGATCAGGTTGGGGACGCTCTCACTGGTCACCAGCCGGCTCTGCGTGCTCAGATCCGGAACGTGCAAGCCGAACGCGATCAGGCTGGCACCCCCGACCGCGGCAGCGGCGAGCAGCATCCCCAGCATCACCTGGACCAGGCGCCTGCGTGAGCGCAGCAGCCCAGCCAGGACGACAGGGATGAGCACCCCGGCCGACGCCTTGATCGCCGCCGCCGCCACGAACGTGCATCCCGCCACGATCTCCGTCGGCGACAGCGGCAGCAGCCACCGCGCCGGCCCGCCCCGGCGGTCACCGACGCCGGTCGGGCGCGCGCGCAGCAGCAGAAAGAACCCGAGCATGATCAACAGCAGCATCAGTGAGTCGTTGTGGTCCCCGCCCAGTCCCCACACGAGCACGATCGGGTTGAGGCCAACGAGCACGATCGCCGCCACCGGGTCGCGCCCCAGCAGGCGCGCGCAGCGCCATACGAGCGCGATCGTCGCCAGGCTGGCGGCGACGAGGATCAGCTTGAGCCCCCAGAAGGAGGCGGCCACCCCGAGCGGCACCACGGCGAACGTCAGCAGCGTGAACAGCGGCCCGTAGGGGCTCAGCAGCTGATGCCAGTTGCTGACCGCGTAGCTGGGATCGCTGTGGGGCTCCAGTATGGGGATGGTGGTGTAGGGGTTCAGGTGGTGCACGACCTCCATGCGCCCGTAGTTGATGTAGTTGAAGACGTCGGTCAGCGCCATGGGCGGCGCGAGCAAAAAGAAGCAGTGCACGAGCACGACCGCGGCGATCACCGAGCGGGCCGGCAGCGCGGGTGCGTACCGAAGCGCCAGCAGGTAGGCCACGTACATAGCCACGATCGCCCCGCTGAACAACCACCGGAGCACGGTGGTGTTGCGCGTGAGTCCCGGCCAGGCGCCGCCGAGCGGACCGGCCATCCAGCGAGGAAAGAAGCTCGCGTGCGTGGTCGGCGACAGGATGCTCGGCCGGTCCGCCGCCATCACCACGACGAGCAGGCTGCCCGCGACGATCGCCAGCAGGCAGATAGCGCCCAGCCACTGCGCGCGGCTTGCGCCGATCAGCGCGCCGGCGCGCCGGCCGCGAAGGCGTCGCCGTCTCGCCGCCGCCGGGCCGCCGACGGGCGTGTCCCGGAGAGGGAGGGCTCGAGCGTCGCCGGACATGATTGAGGGCCCGCCGCAGCGAGCCCTCAAAGGCTAAAGCAGCCTCGCCCGGCTTAGATAGCCGTTACGTTGACGGCCTTGGGGCCCTTGTCGCCCTGCTCGGGGTCGTAGGACACCTTCGCACCCTCCTGCAGCGACCGATAGCCCTCTCCGTTGATGCCGGTGTGGTGGACGAACAGGTCCTTGTCACCGTCGTCAGGGGTGATGAATCCAAACCCCTTGTCGTCGCTGAACCACTTTACGGTGCCAGTTGGCATGTGGGAACTCCTCCACGGTATGTGCGTGCTGCTGCGCGGAGGATGCTTCTAGAGCTTCGACCTGCGAGCGCCTGCACCACTTTTTGCCGGTCCTTACAGCCGGCCAGACCCCACGACCGTAGCACGTCGTCGTGGCCGGTTGCTCTGAAGACGTAAACATGCCGCGCAGCCAAGCTCGCCGTGGTCGCCCCGGCTAGGGTGGCCTAGGCATGGGCATCGCGACCGGGTCAAACGCCGAGCGCGCGCCGGACGAGCAGGTGATGCTGCGGCGGCTGCTGCCCCCGGGCGAGCCGGCGACGGCACAGCAGATCGCCGATCAGCTCGAGCTGTCGGCCACCGAGCATTCGCCGCCGGCGCGGCCATACGTGCTGCTGAACATGATCAGCACCGCCGACGGGCGGGCGAGCATCGAGGGCCGCTCGCGGCCGCTCGGCGACCGCGCCGACCGCGAGCTGTTCCACGCCCTGCGGAGCGCGGTGGACGCGGTCATGGCCGGTGCCGGCACCGTGCGCACCGAGCGCTACGGTCCGATCATCCGCGACGACGGCCCCAGGCGCCTGCGGCGCGAGCGCGGCCGCAGCGAGCAACCACTCGCGTGCATCGTCTCCGGGCGCCTGGCGCTGCCCGCGGACCTACCGCTGCTGGCCGACCCGGATGCCCGCGTGGCGATCATCACCGCCTCGCCGGCAAGCCTCACGGGGGCGGCGGCGCAGATCGAGTACGTGCGCGCCGAGCGCCACGGCAGCCTGGATTTGCCGCGAGCGCTCGCCGAGCTGCACGAGCGCTTCGCGGTTCGCTCGCTGCTCTGCGAGGGCGGACCGCACCTGAACTCGCACCTGCTCGCGGCCGCGCTCGTGGACGAGCTGTTGCTGACGCTGTCTCCGAAACTCGCCGGCGGGGACCCCCCCAGCGGCGAGTCGCTTCGCATCGTCGCCGGTCCGGCCCTCGATGCGCCGGTCGAGCTCGAGCTGGTGGGCCTGCTCGAGAGTGGCTCGCAGCTGTTTCTGCGCTACCGCGTGTGCGCCTGATCGGGCGTGCGTGTCTCGCGCGAGACCACGCTGAGCAGCTCGCTCGCGAGCTGGCGGCCTTCGGCCGCGAGCCGCGGCGTCGCGGCGATGCGGACGACGACCTCCTCGCCGTCCACCTCCTCGAGCGTGATGCGGGGCACGCCGCGCAGCGGCGTGCGGAGCGACTTCTCGAGCAGTTCCTGCAAGTCGCTGGGGGTCATCCCGGGGCGCAGGCGCGCGCGCAGGCTCACGGCCTCCGGCTCGCGCACGGGCAGCACGGCGGCGTTAAGCACGGCGCTGTTGGGCACCATGATCGAGTCCTCGCCTTTGGCCAGCGTGGTGTAAAGAAGACCCAGCGAACTCACCGTGCCCTCGAGCTGGCCCCCGAGCGTGCCGCCCTGGAGGCGCACGACGTCGCCGACGCGGAACGGGCGAGCGCTGAGCAGGACGGTGCCCGCGATCACGTTGCCGAGCGTCTGCTGCGCAGCGAGGCCGAGGATCACCGCGGTGAACGCGCCGCCGAGCGCCAGCGTGCGCGCTTCGACGCCCGCGACCCAGAATGCGACCACCAGCGCGAGCACGACCGTCAGCAAGCGGATGAGGAACCCGACCGTCCCCGCCGTGGCGGGATCCAGGCGCCTGAACAGCGGCGGCCCCAATGCCCGGCCCACGTCGCGCGCGATCGCCCAGCCGAGCATCACCAGCGTGATGACCGCGACGGCCGTCACGAGCGTCTCCAGCGGAGCTTCGAGTTCGCTGGTCGCCCGGCCGTGGTGGTGGCGGGCGGCGCCGAGCAGGCTCGCGCGGTTGTCGTAGACGATCACCACGCCCACAAACAGCGGCACGAGCACGAGCGCCTCCACGCGCGCGCGCTTGACCACGCGCGGGCTGATCTGGCGCAGCAGGCCGACCTCCCGCCAGGCCTGGCTGCGGGTCTCGAACATACGCGGAGGCGTTCTTGGGATCGTCATGGCTCCTTAATGATCGCCGCAGCCGCATGATGGCGACAGCCGCGCTGCAGCGCCGGGAGTGGGCGCGACCGTGCTCTACCATCGAGCGACCATGAGCGGCAACCTGCGCAAGCTCATCCTGCCGGTCGTCGTCCTCGGCGTCCTGCTTGTGGTCGTCGCAGTAATCTACTTCGTCGAGCCCGAGCATTCGCTGCCGTCGTTCTTTCCCGGGCACACCTCGGCGGCCAGCGCCGAGGCCAATCACCACCACACCAAGCACGGCATCGCGGCGCTCGTCGTGGCGCTCGCGTGCTTCGCGTTCGCCTGGTTTCAGACCGGGCCCAAAGCCGGCTCGGTCAGCTCCCAGGCGTAAGGCACCGCCCTCCCGCCCGAGCTCGCAAGACCGGGCCCGGCTGTGTCAGGCCCGCCCGGATGCGCTAGCCCCCCAACGCGAACACGAGCAGGCAGGCCGCGCCGAAGCCTATGCAGTAGGCGCCGAACGGCGTCAGCCGGTTGGACTGGAAGTAGCGCAGCAAGAACTTCACGGCCAGGAACGTCGTCACGGCCGCGCACAGGCCCGCCACCAACGCCGGGCCGCGCACGCCATTGCCCTCCTTGCCGAACAGTTCGGGCAGCTTCAGCGCGGCGGCGGCGAAGATCACCGGCGTGGCCAGCAGGAAGCCATAGCGTGCCGCGTCCTCGTTTGAGAGACCCACGAGCAGGCCGCCGCCCATCGAGAACCCCGACCGCGAGATGCCCGGCACGAGCGCCGCCGCCTGGGAGGTGCCGACGGCGATCGCCTGGCGCCAGCTGAGTTTGGCGATGCGAGCGTCGGCGTCGCCCAGGTAGTCGCCAGGACGGGGCGGTCGCCGTCGCAGGCGCTCGAACACGAGCAGCGCGACCCCGTTGACCACCAGGAAGACGGCCGCGGTTACGGGCGAGGCAAACAGTTTGCGCAGCGGGGTCTCGAGCACCAGCCCGATGATTCCCACCGGGATCGTGCCCGCCACGAGCAGCCAACCGAGGCGGGCGTCGGTGTCCTCGGCGCGGATCTCGCGCACGCCCAGCGAGCGCCACAGCCCCTTGACGATCCTCACCCAATCGGACAGGAACAGCGCCAGCAGCACCAGCGCCGTGGCGAGGTGGGTGGCGACGAGGAACGTGAGGAAGAACTTGTCGTTCTGGTGGATGTGCCACCCGGCCAGGCGAGGCAGAACCACGCCGTGACCGAGGCTGGAAATCGGGAACGGCTCGGCTACTCCCTGGGTCAGGCCGAGGATCACGGCCTGGAAGTAGGAGATGGGGTGCACCGCGCGACAGCTTATGGATCGCCACGGATTCACCCCGACGGCGCGCTGTTCACACACGCTTCACACGATGGTCTCCTTCTGGTTACAAAAGACCGCACTTTGCGAGGAATTACTTCTAGGCATGAACGACCACGCACAGCCCGCCGTATGTGCGGCGCCCGCCCGCGTGTAGCTAGCCGGCAAGCAGGCCGCGGTCGATCAGCAGCTCGATCACGCGATCGACCTCCTGCTCGACCGTTGCACGGCGCGCGTCCAGCGCAAGGTCCGGGCTGGCGGGCGCCTCGTATGGTGCCCCGATGCCGGTCAGGCCCGCGAGCTTGCCTGCCCGTGCGCGCTCGAACAGGCCCTTGGGATCACGTCGTTCGCAAACCTCCAACGGCGCGTCGACGAACACCTCCAGAAACGGGAGATCGTCGGCCGCGTGCAGCGCGGCGGCGCTCGCCCGGTCGGCGGCGTACGGGCTGACCAGGCTCACCAGCGCGATCATCCCGGAGTCGGCCAGCAGTCTCGCCACGTGAGCGGTGCGGCGCACGTTCTCGCTGCGCGCCTGTTCGTCGAAGTCGAGGTCCCCATTGAGGCCGTGACGGAGGTTGTCGCCATCGAGCAGGAACGCCGGCCGGCCGGCCTCGATCAGCCGCTCCTCCACCGCCGCGGCGACGGTGGTCTTGCCCGCGCCGGGCAGGCCAGTGAACCACACGGTGGCGCCGGTATGGCCAAGCGACTCCCAGCGCCGCGCGCGCGTCACCCGCGTTCCCTGCCAGCTCACGTTGGGGCTGCGGTCGGTCTTCTGCCGCGCCGCGCTCGCTTCGCCGGTGTCGACCTCGGTGTCGAGGATCACGCCCGCGGCCACGGTCTCGTTGGTCGCCTCGTCGATCACGATCAGGCTGCCGGTGAGCCGGTTGCGTCGGTAGGAGTCGAACGCCAACGGCGAGCTCAGTTCGATGTGCACGCGTCCGAGGTCGTTCAGCTCCAGCGTGGCAGCGCTCTCATCGCGGTGCAGCGTGTCGACCTTGATGCGATAGCGGACGTCGATCGCTCCGACCATCACGGTGCGCGTGGTGTGCTTGACCAGATAGCGCCGACGCGCGTCCAGCGGGCGCTCGGACATCCAGCACAGCAGGCTCTCGAAGCCGTTCGCGACGGTCGGCTGGTTGTGACTGCGCGCGATCATGCTGCCGCGCGACACGTCGATATCGTGCTCCAGCCGCAGCGCCACCGACATCGGCGGAAACGCCTCCTCGACGGGTCCGTCGAAGGTGTCGATCGCCGCCACCCTGCTGCGCTGGCCGCCCGGCAGCACCACGACCTCATCGCCGGGGCGGATCACCCCGCCGGCGACCTGGCCGGCGTACGCGCGATAATCGGGCGCGCTCGCCGACTGCGGGCGAACGACCCACTGCACGGGAAAGCGCACGTCGATCAGGTTGCGATCGGAGGCGATGTGCACGTGCTCGAGGTGGTAGAGCAGCGGCGGCCCCTGATACCAGGGCATCGCCTCCGAGCGCTGCACCACGTTGTCGCCGAGCAGCGCCGAGATGGGGATGAACGTGACGTCCGAGATCTCCAGGCGCGCCGCGAAGCGATCGAAGTCCTCGACGATCTCTTCGAACACGCGCTGCTTGAAGTCGACCAGGTCCATCTTGTTGACGCACACGACCACGTGGGGAATCGCCAGCAGCGAGCTGATGAATGCGTGGCGCTTCGACTGCGCGACCACCCCCTTGCGAACGTCGATGAGGACGATCGCCAGGTCGGCCGTGGAGGCGCCGGTGACCATGTTGCGCGTGTACTGCTCGTGTCCCGGTGTGTCGGCGATGATGAAACGGCGCTGCGCGGTCGCGAAGTAGCGGTAGGCGACGTCGATCGTGATGCCCTGCTCGCGCTCGGCGCGCAGGCCGTCGGTCAGCAGCGACAGGTCGAGGAACTGAAGACCCATGCGCCGGCTGGTCTGCTCCACGTGCTGGAGCTGGTCGGCGAGCAGCTGTTTGGAGTCGTATAGCAGACGTCCGATCAGCGTGCTCTTGCCATCATCGACGGAACCCGCGGTGGCGCAGCGCAGCAGCTCCGTCGGACGCTCGGTCAGCCGCCGGAAGACCTCCTCGCCCTCGGCGATCCGCGCCTTGTCCTCGGGCAGCGGCTTGCCGTTGCCGGTGACGATCACGCCGGATGGGCGGCTGGAGGTGTCCATCAGAAGTACCCCTGCCGCTTGCGATCCTCCATCGCCGCCTCGCTGGCCCTGTCGTCGCCCCGGGTCTGGCCGCGCTCGGTCACGTCGGTGCCCGCGATCTCGGCCACGATCTCTGCCAGCGTCGTCGCGGAGGACTCGATCGCGCCGGTGCAGCTCATATCCCCGACGGTGCGGTAGCGGACCCTGGCGGTGAACGGCCGCTCCCCGTCCATCAGCTCGACGAACGGGCTCACGGCGTACAGCATGCCGTCCCGCAAGAAGACCTCGCGCTCATGCGCGAAGTAGATCGCCGGCACCTCCAGGCGCTCCTCCGCGATGTACTGCCACACGTCGAGCTCGGTCCAGTTGGAGATGGGGAAGACGCGCGCGTGCTCTCCCTTGCGGACGCGCCCATTGTAAAGGCTCCACACCTCTGGACGCTGACGCTGCGGCTCCCACTGGCCGAACGCGTTGCGGAAGGACAGGATGCGCTCCTTGGCGCGCGCGCGCTCCTCGTCGCGACGGGCGCCTCCGAAGGCCGCGTCGAAGCCGTGCTCGGCGATCGCGTCCAGCAGCGTGACCGTCTGCAGGGCGTTGCGCGATGCCCGCGGACCGGTCTCCTCCGCGACCCGCCCGCGCCTGATCGAGTGCTCGACCGAGGCCACGATCAGGCGCTCGCCGAGCTCGGCCATGCGCCGGTCGCGAAGCTCGAGCGCCTCGGGGAAGTTGTGCCCGGTGTCGACGTGCATCACCGGGAACGGGAACCGCGCCGGCCGAAACGCCTTCTCGGCCAGGCGCAGCAGCGCGATCGAGTCCTTGCCGCCGCTGAACAGCAGCACCGGGCGCTCGAATTCGGCCGCGACCTCGCGCATCACGTGCACGGCCTCGGCCTCCAAGGTGCGCAGGTGGGAGAGGTGGTAGGTGCTCTGACGGTCGCTGACGGGCATCCCTGCTGGATGTGAGGTGGCTTTTTCCCGCGGGCTCCTCCCAGCCTCTTTAGCCACGCCTGGCGACAGGCTACGGGGCGAGACCAGTCAACATTAGGCTGCCCCCGCAGACATTTCAAGAACTGCACGAGGCGTGGGCTCCCCGGCCGCCCCAGGCGCTTCGCCGGCGCTGTGCGCGTCGAGGTCGTGCGCCTGAGCGCGTTGGCGGGCGGGCTCAGCGGCTTGGCCAGCGCCTCTGCTTCAAGGTGATGCCCTCGAGCACGTGGGCCACCCTCTCGCACGCGTCGACGGCCGTCTCCAGCGACTCAAAGATGTCCTTCCAGCGGATAACCACCATGGGGTCGATGCCGCCGGCGAACAGCGAGGCCACGGCGTCGCGCTGCAGGCGATCACCCTCGTTCTCCAGGCGGTGTATCTCCACCAGGTGTGGCGCCAGGTCGGTACCCGTGCGCAGCGAGCGCAGCGCCTGCGCGATCTGCTCGCCGGCGCCGACGAGCACGTCGGCGAACTCCACCGCCTGCTCCATGGGCGCTTCCACCCGGTACAGGCCGAGCTGCGCGGCCGCGTGCTCGGACTGGTCGACGATGTCATCGAGCGCGGTGGCCAGCGAATAGCCGTCACCCGCGCCGAACGGAGCCCGGACGTGCCGGCCGGCGAGCCGGTGGATGATGTCATGGGTGATGCGGTCGCCTTCCTGCTCGCAGACCTTGAGGTCCTGGGCCAAGGTCGCGTGCTCGGGGTAGTCGGCCAGCAGGTCGTGCAGCAGCAGACCCGACCGCTGCACGTTGCGCCCGGCCTCCTCCACCAGCGCCATCAGGGTGCCGTCCGCACGGCGGCGCAGGAACCTCATCGGGCGGGGGCGCGCAGGAAGCTCACCCGGCGAGCATATTGAGCGCGTCTCGCCGCCGCCGCCCTTTACGAATTTTTCACGGCCCGATTACGAATTAGCAACTCTTCCGTATGACGCGCGTGCGAGGGTAGGACCCGTGTCGCCACTACCCGCGTCGCCACTTCGGGAGAGCGCCGAGGTCCTGTATGCGGGCGAGCTCGAGATTCGCCTGGGCGAGGGGCTGGCCCTGGCGACGGGCCAGGCGCTGACGCTGTCGGTGCGCGCATTCGAGCTGCTGGCCGCGATGGCGCAGCGGATCGGCGCGATAGTGAGCCGGGAAGAGCCTAACGCGGCGTGGGGCGGCGATCTGCGCGCGGGCGATCGCTCGGTCGACGTGTACGTCAGCAAGCTGCGCGCAAAGCTGGAAGCGACGATGCCAGACCGTCGCTTCATTCACACCCATCCCGGCTTCGGCTACCGGTTCCAACCCCGCCCGCGGCCGGTGCCGCGCAGAGCCCGGCGGGCGCGCGGGCCGACGCCCGCGATGGATCGAGCCTTCACGAGATCTTCACATCCGGACGCCGGACGCTTAACAGACTTGCCCACGCAGCGCCGGATCGGCGCAAGCTCGCGCGAGCGCGCTCCATTTTGACGGCGCCGTCCAACGGCACAACGCGTCAGCGATCTGTACGCAAATCCACCGAGAGGAGACGCAGTGATCCTGAGAAAGACCGGCCTGCTCGCCAGCGCAGCCGTGCTCGCGGTCGGCCTGGCCGCGTGTGGCAGCAGCAAAAAATCGTCCGGGGGCTCGGGTGCCGCCGCAGGCACGATCTCCGGCGCCGGTTCGACGTTCGCCGCACCCGTCTACGATCAGTGGGCTTCGGCGCAGTCGGGCCTGACCGTCAACTACCAGGCGGTAGGCTCGGGCGCCGGGATCACGGCGCTCGAGTCGAGGACCGTCGACTTCGGTGCAAGCGACCCACCGCTCAAGCCCGCCGATGAAAGCGCGGTCGCCAAGAACGGCAGCACGGCGGTCCAGATCCCGATGTTCCTCGGCGCGATCACGGTCAGCTACAACCTGCCCGGCGTGAAGACCGGGTTGAAGCTCGATGGCAAGACGATCGCCGACATCTACCTCGGCAAGGTCAAGACGTGGAGCGATCCCGAGATCAAGGCGCTGAACCCCGGCGTGTCGCTGCCCGGAACGGCCATCACCGTGATCCATCGCTCGGACTCATCGGGCACCACGGCCGGATTCACCGGCTTCCTCGCCGCCGTCGACCCCGAATTCAAGGCCAAGGTCGGTGAAGGCAAGGACGTGCAATGGCCCACGGGCACCGGCGCCAAGGGCAACGCCGGCGTGGCCGGCGCGGTCCAGCAGACGGGCGGTGCCGTCGGCTACGTCGAGCAGGCGTACGCGCTGCAGCACAACTTCACCTACGCCTCGGTCAAGAACAAGGCCGGGCAGTTCGTGGCGCCCTCGCTGGCCTCGACCAGCGCGGCGGCGGCGAGCGTGACAGTGCCGCCCAACCTGGGGATCAAGATCAGCAATCCGTCCGGGACCAACAGCTACCCGATCACCTCGCAGACGTTCATCATCGTCAACAAGGACCTCTGCAAGGCGGGCATCCCCGGCGGCGAATCAGCCGCCAAGGGGGTGGTCAAGTTCATCCAATACGGCTTGAGCGAAGGCCAGTCGATCCTCGGTCAGGCCGACTACGCCTCGCTGCCCCCCGCGATCCTCGCCAAATCGAAGGCGGCTGCCGGCTCGCTTCAGTGCAACGCCAAACCACTGCGCTAACCGGCACGATGGCGCCCCCGACCAGCTAGAGGAGGGCCGTGGAGAGCGCATCCCTGCCCCTCGGCGGCCGCTCGGCGCTCGAGCGGCCGCCGCTGGCGCGCCTGCCCGACCGGGCCCTGAAGTACGGGCTCACCGCGCTGGCGCTGCTGATCCTGGCGCTGATTGTCTACTTCTTCATCCGCCTGGTCGGCGAAGCCCGGCCCGCCTTCGCCAGGGAGGGGGTGTTCGGGTTCACGTTCAACAACGACTGGAACGTCAACGCCCAGCACTTCGGCGCCCTGCCGCTGCTCGTGGGCACCCTGATCACCTCCGGGCTGGCCCTGCTGCTCGGCGTTCCGATCGCGGTGGCCACGGCGCTGTACGCCACCGAGCTGTGCCCGCTGCGCCTGCGCACGGCGCTGACGGTGCTCGTGGAGCTGCTCGCCGCCGTGCCGTCCGTCGTCTACGGGCTGTGGGGGATCTTCTTCCTCGCTCCCAAACTGCAAGGGGCCGAGCAGTGGGCGGCCGACCGGCTGTCGTTCATCCCGTTCGTGGGCGGCGGAGCCGTGACGATCCCGAACTACTTCATCACCGGACTCGTGCTGGCGATCATGATCCTGCCGATCGTCAGCGCAATCAGCCGCGAGGTGATGGCGACCGTGCCGGCCGACCTGAAGGAAGCCGCGCTGGGGCTGGGCGCGACACGCTGGGAGATGATCCGCACCGCCGTGATGCCCTATTGCCGCTCGGGCATCGTCGGCGGCGCGATGCTCGGCCTCGGCCGCGCGCTCGGTGAGACGATCGCCGTGACGATCCTGATCGGCGACGCGCCGCAGCTCGGCAAGCACCTGTTCGGCCAGGGCTACAGCCTCGCCGCTGTGATCGCGAACGAGTTCGGCGAGGCCCAGGGCCTGCATCGCTCGGCGCTGTTCGCCGCCGGGCTCGTGCTGTTCGTGCTCACCCTGCTGGTCAACGGCGTCGCGCGCCTGCTCGTGGTGAGGGCCTCGCGCCCCGGCGGTTTTCGGCCCGCCGCCGGCGAGGCTGCCCTCGCCACCGCACAGCCGATCGCCGAGCAGGCCGCCCAGCCATGAGCGCGCGCGGCGCATCCGCACAGCAGTTGGCGCGCTTCGCCGTAGCTCCGAGCCGCCGGCGCAGGGACCGGCTGGCGCGCGCCGGCATCCTCGCGGCGACCGCGATCGCCCTGATACCGCTCGCGCTGATCATCTACTACCTGCTGCGCAAGGGGCTCGGCTCGTGGAGCCCGAGCTTCTTCAGCAGCGACCCGACGGGCAACACGTTCTTTCGCAGCGCGAGCATCGGCGGGATCAAGAGCGCGATCCTGGGCACGATCGAGATCGTGGCGCTGGCCTCGGCGATCTCGATCCCGGTCGGCATCGGCGTGGCCGTATGGCTAGTCGAGTACGGCAAGGACGGTCGCCTGGCCTCGACAGTGCGCTTCTTCATCGACGTCCTCACGGGCGTTCCGTCGATCGTCTTCGGGCTGTTTATATACATCGTGCTGATAGTCGGAACCGGCACCAGCTACGCCGGCTACAAGGGCTCGTTCGCGCTCGGCCTGCTGATGCTGCCCGTCGTGACCCGCTCGGCCGAGGTGATCCTGCTGCTCGTCCCCAATGGCCTGCGCGAGGCCGCGCTGGCGCTCGGCGCTCCCCGCTGGCGGGTAATCGCGCGCATCGTGCTGCCCACGGCGCTGGCGGGGCTCCTCACCGGCGTGCTGCTGGCGGTCGCGCGCGCCGCTGGAGAGACCGCGCCGCTACTGTTCACCGCGGCTTCAACACTGAAGACGAACCTCAACCTGGACCAGTTCACGAACTCGCTGCCCGTTCAGATCTACAACGACGTCACGTCTCCGACCACCGCCGTGGTAAACCGTGCCTGGGGCGCCGCGCTTACGCTCGTGCTCATGATCGGGGCACTGAACGTGATCGCGCGCCTAATCGCGCACCGGAGCCGCCTCTCATGAGCTTCGAGAGGCCCGCTGCGAGGGTCGCAGACGTGGAGCCCGACGATCTACTCAACAAGCGAGGTCCCCTCGGTCCGCCACAATCCATGCCCGCGAGACCGCAGAGCCCCCCCACCCAGCCCTACGCATCCGGCCTCGGAACGCCCGCTGGCACCGAACCCGGGCTGAGCGTGACGCTTCGGGGCCTGCGTGCCTTCTACGGAGCGAACGAGGCCGTCAGGGGAGTAGACCTCGAGTTCAACGCCAACGAGGTGACCGCGATCATCGGCCCCTCGGGCTGCGGCAAGTCGACGATGGTACGGTGCATCAACCGCATGCACGAGGAGATACCCGGCGCGCGCGCCGAGGGCAAGGTGCTGCTGGACGAGCTCGACATATACGACGGCGCGGTCGACGTCGTGGCGGTGCGTCGCGCGATCGGGATGGTCTTCCAGAAGCCGAATCCGTTTCCGACGATGTCGGTCTTCGACAACGTCGCCGCCGGCCTGCGGCTGACCATGCGCGGGCGCAGCCAGGGCTCCAAGGCGGAGCTGCGCGCCAAGGTGGAGGCGGCAGTGCGCAGCGCGGGGCTGTGGGACGAGGTGGCCGACCGCCTGGGCGAGCCTGGCGCCGGGCTATCGGGGGGCCAGCAGCAGCGGCTGTGCATCGCCCGCTCGCTCGCCGTGAATCCGGAGGTGATCCTGATGGACGAGCCGTGCTCGGCGCTCGATCCCATCGCCACCCTGAAGATCGAGGAGCTGATCGATCAGCTCAAGCGCCGGGTGACGATCGTGATCGTCACCCACAACATGCAGCAGGCCGCGCGCGTGGCTGACCGCACCGCGTTCATGCTCGATGGCCGCCTGATCGAGGTGGGCGCCACGCAGGAGATCTTCACGACCCCCGGCGATCCGCGGACCGAGGAATATGTCACGGGGAAGTTCGGCTAGCGCTCCGCGCCCGAGGGGGCGAGCCTCGGCCCCAGCGGCGCCGGTGCGCCCTCCGACATGAGCTCCGCGTGGAGGGAACACGCCGACAGCGGCGGCTCGCCGGCGCCGCCCGCGGGCCGATCGGCGCCGGGCGGGCTGAGTCAGGGTCGCGCGCACTTTCAGCAGCAGCTGCAGCGGCTCGAAGCCCACGCGCTCGGAGGCCTCGATTTGATCCTCGAGCAGCTCGACCGTGTGCTGGAGGCGCTCAGCCACCAGGACGTGGAGCTGGCGCAGATGGTGATCGCAGACGACGACCGCGTCGACGGTCGCTATCTAGAGGTGCACCAGGGCATCCTCTCGCTGCTCGCACTGCAGGCGCCGGTGGCAGGCGATCTACGGCTCGTGGCGGCGCTGCTTCACATGATCAAGCACATCGAGCGGATGGGAGACCAGTGCGTGAACATCGCCAAGATGATCCCGCTCTCGGGCCACGAGCCGCCGGTCCGCCGCGAGGTGCTGGAGGCACTGGCGCGGATGGGCGCCTGCGCGCGCTCCGAGGTGACTCAGGCCAAGGCCGCCTTCGCCGGTCGCGCGGTCGACCTCGCCGAGGATCTCGTCCGCCAAGACCGCGAGATCAACCGGCTCAACCGGGAGATCTTCCGCATGGCGATCGAGATCGGTGATGACCCCGACACGCGCGAGTGGGCGATGCACATGATCCTCGTCGCTCGCGCGCTGGAGCGGATCGGCGACAACGCGGTGGACATCGGCGAGCAGGTGGCGTTCGTGGTCACCGGCCTGTTCCGCGAGTTCTCCGATTCCTCCCACCCCTCCGACACGGGCTTGGCGCGCAGCCCCGGCTCGGAGTGACAGCGGGGCCGTCGCAAACAGCGCCTTGTAGATGTGAACATCATGTGATGTTCGTTTCAGGACGAGACTCGATCCCGTCCTTGCCGTAGACTTTCAGGTGATGACGGACAGCATCACCGCCACGGGCGAGGCGGCGCCGTCGGTCCAGGGGGGTGCCTCCACGGCACTGCGGGTAGCGGTGCTGGATCGTGACAGCGGCTTCATCCAGGTACTCAACAAGCGACTGGAGCGGGTCGGTTGGGAGCATCGTGTGCTGGCCGGCCCGGTCCCCGCGGACGCCGTCATCTCGATGCGCCTGAGCGCCCTGGTCGTCGACTTGGCCGTGCTGGGCCCGCAGGCCTGGGAGTGGCTCGAGCGCCTGTGCGGAGCCCTGCCCGAGCTCGGGATCGTGGTCTGTACGGGCCCCTCGACGGTCGCGCAGCGCGTGCGCGGCTTGCGGCTCGGCGCCGACGACTGGATCACCAAGCCGTGCCACCCCGAGGAGGTCATCGCCCGCGTGCAGAGCGTCGTGCGCAGGCGCCGGCGCGCGCTCACGCGGACCGAGTCCAAGCCCCTGCGCACCGGCGAGGTGGAGATCCGCTCCGATCGCTTCCAGGCCTTCGTGCAGGGCGCGAGCCTCGATCTCACCCGTCGCGAGTTCGAGCTGATCGAGCTTCTCGCCGGCGCCGAGGGCCGCGTGCTCGAGCGCGAGGAGATCTACTCGCGCCTGTGGGGCTACACGATGGTGCGCGGCGACCGCTCGGTCGATGTGTTCGTGCGCAAGCTGCGCCAGAAGCTGGAGAAGGCCTCGCCGCGCTGGCGCTACATCCACACCCACTTCGGCATCGGCTACCGCTTTGCCGCCGAACCGCTCGAGGCCGAGCGGGCGCCCGAGTCAGTGCCCGTCGGCTGGGACACCGGCGATCAGGGCAAGGTCGCGCGGGCGCAGCAGGAGCGCGAGCTCGCCGCCGAGGCCCAGGAGCGCGAGCTCGCCGCCGAGGCCCTCTAGGCGCACGGCGGCCAGGCCGCCCTTCTTCAGGTCCACCTGGCCGCCCGTCAGATCGGCGATCAAGCGCGAGAGGTCGGGCTCGTGACCGACGAGCAGCAGGCGCCCGTCGGGCGCGATCTCCGAGGCCGCATCGCGCGCCTGCGTTGCGTCGAATTCGCCGGCCAGCGGGGCGTGGATCCGCAGGCGCTCGCGCTCATGCGAGCCCCACTCGGCGGCGGCGATCTCGGCCGTCTGGCGGGCCCGCGACTTGGGGCTCGACAGGATCGCGTCGAACCGCACCCCGAGGCGAGCGAGCGCGACCCCCGCGGTCTTGGCCTGGCGCTCGCCGCGCGCGGTCAGCGTGCGGTCGGCGTCGGCACGCGCACCGTGGGGCTCGGCCTCGGCATGACGTAGTAGCCACAGCTGACGAGCCATTGCTGCTCCCCCGAGACCTTAGCTGCTGCAACGCGATCGGTGGTGCGAGCAGTTCAAGCTACGCCGCCGAGGGTGTAGCTTGAGGCGATGGCTGTCGAGCCCGAACGCGATCACCACGAGCCACCCGGCATCACGCATGAGCGACTCGGCGCGCCGAGCACGCTCGCGGAGGATCTCGATGACCCGTCGCTGTATTTCAATCGCGAGCTCTCGTGGCTTGACTTCAACGATCGCGTGCTCCAGCTCGCCGAGGATGCGCGCGTGCCGCTGCTCGAGCGGGTCAAGTTCTGCGCGATATACACGACGAACCTCGACGAGTTCTACATGGTGCGGGTGGCCGGCCTGCGCGACCAGATCGACGCTGGCGTGGAGACCCCGAGCCAGGACGGGCGCACGGCCTCAGAAACGATTGCGCTCATCCGCGAGCGCATCCTCGCCCAAGGCCGGCGCCTGACCGACTGCTTCGAAGGTGAGCTGCGCGACGGGCTGGCCGCGCACAACATCAACCTCGTCGGCGTGGGCGAGCTGGATGACGAATACCGCGCTGAGCTGGCTTCGCATTTCCAGAAGAAGATCTTCCCCGCGCTGACCCCGCTGGCGGTGGCGCCGGGGCGCCCGTTCCCCTATATCTCCAACCTCTCGCTGAGTCTCGCGGTGCTGGTACGCGATCCGCTCACCGACCAGACGGTGTTCGCGCGCGTCAAGGTGCCGACCGAGATCCTGCCGCGCTTCGTCCCGCTGCGTCCGCGGGCGCACGCGGACACCATGCTGGTGCCGCTGGAGGACGTGATCGCCCACCACCTCGACGCGCTGTTCCCAGGCATGGAGATCGTCAGCTACGACGTCTTCCGCGTCACGCGCGACGCCGACCTCGAGGTATCCGACGACGCCGCCGACCTGCTGCAGGCCGTCGAGGACGAGCTGCGCCGCCGGCGCTTCGGCGAGATCGTGCGTGTCGAGGTGAGCGCCAGCATGCCGGAGCGTCTGTTGAGCGAGCTGACCGGCCTGCTCGGCGTGGACGACGATGAGGTCTATCGCGTCGACGGGCTGCTCGACATGGGGGCCCTGTGGGAGGTCGTGCGTCAGCCCGGGCATGCCGAGCTGCGAGAGGAGCCGCTGGCAGGGGTCACGCATCCGCGCCTGCTGCGTCACGAGGACGAGCGTCCGGACGTGCTCGGCGCGATGCGAGAAGGTGATCTGCTGGTGCATCACCCCTACATCTCGTTCGCGACCTCCGTCGAGCGGTTCGTGGAGCAGGCGGTGGCCGATCCCAACGTGCTCGCGATCAAGCTCACGGTGTATCGCACGAGCGATGACTCGCCGCTGGTACCGGCCCTGATCGACGCCACCGAGCGGGGCAAGCAGGCCGTCGCCCTGGTCGAGCTGAAGGCGCGCTTCGACGAGGGCATGAACATCCACTGGGCCAAGGCGCTCGAGGAGGCGGGGGTGCACGTCGTTTACGGCCAACCGGCCCTGAAGACGCACGCCAAGTGCGTGCTGGTGGTGCGCCGCGAGGGCGACGGCGTGCGCAACTACGTGCACATCGGCACCGGCAACTATCACTCGACGACCGCCCGCCTGTACACGGACTTCGGCCTGTTCACCACCGACGAGCAGATCGGCGCCGATGTGGCCGACATGTTCAACTACCTCACCGGCTACGGACGGCCCTCGCACTATCGCCGCGTGCTGATGGCGCCCAACCAGTTGCGCGACGGGATCCTGCAGCAGATCGAGCGCACGATCGCCGCCCACAGCGAGGACGGTCCGGCGCGCATCGCGATGAAGATGAACTCGCTCGTCGACGGCCGTTGCATCCGCGCCCTGTACCGGGCCTCACAGGCGGGCGTGCAGGTCGACCTCAACGTGCGCGGCATCTGCTGCCTGCGACCGGGGCTGCCCGGCGTGTCGGAGAACATCCGCGTGGTCTCGATCGTGGGCAGGCTGCTCGAGCACTCGCGCGTGTACGCCTTCGAGCGAGCCGACGAGCACACCGTCTACATCGCCTCCGCAGACCTGATGCCCCGCAACCTCGATCACCGCGTCGAGCTCGCGACGCCGATCCTCGCTCCCGGCCTGCAGGCGGAGCTGCTGGACACGCTCGAGCGGGCCTTCGCCGACAATCAGAACTCTTGGCAGCTGGACGCGGAGGGGGCATGGACCCGGCGGGCCCCCGCGCCGGGCGAGCCGCCGCGCAGCCTTCAGCTCGAGCTCGCCGAGCTCTACGCCGGACGTCCGCCCGAGCAATGGTCGGCGGACAAGCCCGACCTGCTCGTCCAGGACGCGGCGCCGTCGCCGCTCACCCAGTCGCAGCCGGTGGCGGACTTGCCGCCGGTGGCGGAGTCGGCGGGGTCGCGGGCGGTGGCGGAGCCGCGGCCGTGGGAAGTGGGCCGAGGGTCGGTTTGAGCTCGTCGACGGTCTGATATTCCAGGC
>Ga0066709_100000540_pt1 | contig 20877 bp, 22 predicted proteins | sample GraSoiAngelo_158_FD_79665 | JGI IMG/M metagenome (GOLD analysis project Ga0066709, IMG submission 79665) | Grasslands soil microbial communities from the Angelo Coastal Reserve, California, USA - 14_1009_16_30cm | ecosystem: Environmental > Terrestrial > Soil > Grasslands | place: USA...
GGCGCCAGCGCCCTTCTTGTGGCGGAAAATATCGAGGAGGATGCGCGAGATCTTGTCCTCGGTGCCCTCGTCGAAGCTCGGCGGCAGCGCCCGGTAGCCGGCCTCGATCGCGGCCGTCAGCTCCGTGCCTTCCCAGCCCTTGAAGACCGGCAGGAAGACGTCGTCACGGCTCTTCGGCACATCGCACCAGCGCGTGGGGCGCTTCTCGTACATCGTCATGGCGTACCGGTTGACCCAGAAGAGGTTGAGGGCGAGGTCACGCAGGAGGTCGTACCGCCCGGCGTACTGCCGCGCGTCGACGCGACCGACGATGTCGGTCTCGGTGGGCGCCTTTTCTTCGAAGTCCCGCTTGATGACAGCGGCGAACTGCTCGAGCGTCTGGAAGATCGAGAAGTCAAGCTCGGGGAAGAAGTTGAAGGGGAAGACGATTCGCCCGTAGCGATTGACGACGAACGGCTTCATGGTGTTGCTCCTTCGCGCGCGATTCTAACAGGTATAATGGCTCCATGCCGATCCTGACCGCACGTGACCAGGCCGCTGTCCGCAAGGAATTCGAGCGCATCGCCGGACCCGTGAAGCTCGTCATCTTCTCGCAGGAGCTCACCGCCGCCGAGCTCTGCCAGCAGAACGAGCAGCTCGTGCGCGAGGTCGCCGAGCTGTCCGACAAGATCACGGTGGAGGTGCTCAACCTCGCCATCGACCGCGAGCGCGCCGAGGCGTACGGTGTGGACCAGGTGCCGGCCATCGTCGTCGAAGGCAGCCGCGACTACGGCATCCGCTTCTACGGCGTCCCGCTGGGTTACGAGTTCAGCAACCTCATCGACTCGATCATCGTGGCATCCACCGGCGAGCCGGCGCTGGCCGAGGAGACGCTGGCCTCGTTGCGGGCGCTCGCGTCCGACGTCGAGATCAAGGTCTTCTCGACGCCCACCTGACCCCACTGTCCCCGGGCCGTGCGCCTGGCTCAGCACATGGCGGTGGCCTCGGACCGCGTGCGCTCGACCGTCATCGAGGCGACGGAGTTCCCCGAGCTGTCACGCGCCTATCAGGTGATGGGCGTGCCGAAGGTCGTGATCAACGACCGCGTACAGTTCGAGGGCGCCGTCCCTGAGCGGGACTTTCTCGGCGCGGTGCTCCAGGCGGTGGAGACGCCCTGACGGCTCCGAAACAGAACCTCCGCGCGCCGCAACAGCCCAGGCCATCCAGCTCGCAACATGCCGAATCCGCGCGGCTCCTGTTCGCGTACGGGACGCTGATGCGCGGCTACGCGTTGCATCGCGTGCTCGCGTCGGCCTCGACGTTCGTCGGCGAGGGCCGCGTCCGCGGACGACTGGTCGATCTCGGCCGCTATCCCGGGTTGATCGACGGTGTCGGCGACGTCCGCGGCGAGATCTACCAGCTGGACGATCCCCAACTTCTCGCGGTGCTCGATCGCGAGGAAGGGTACAATTTCGGTCGTCGCCGAGCCACCGTCACGCTCGCGAGCGGCCGGCGCGCGCGCGTGGGTCTACCGGTATCGCGGACGTCGGGAGACGGCCGTCCTCATCCCGGACGGAGACTACCGGCGGGCGTACCCGTGCCCCGTCACTCGCTGAACTGGGGAGGAAGCCAATGGCGCTGACCGCGGCTGAGCTCGTCAAAGCTGACCAGGAGCACCTGATCCATCCGCTCCACCACCCCGTCGACAACGCGGAGCCCGTCATCTATGTCCGCGGGCGCGGCGCGACCATCCAGGAGATCGGGGGCCACGAGTACATCGACGGTCTCTCGGGGCTCTGGAACGTCAACGTGGGCCACGGGCGCACCGAGTTGGCCGAGGCCGCGGCGGCGCAGATGAAGGATCTCGCGTACTTCTCCGGCTACGTCGGCTCCTCGAACGTCCCCGCGATCACGCTGGCGAACAAGCTCATGGAGATCACGTACGACAACATGCAGGCGGTGTTCTTCACGTGCGGCGGCGCCGAGTCGAACGAGTCGGCGTTCAAGACCGCCCGCTTCTACTGGAAGGCGCGGGGCAAGCCCGACAAGATCAAGATCATCTCGCGCGAGCAGGGCTACCACGGCGTCACGCTGCAGGCGATGAGCGCGACCGGGATGGGTGCCTACTGGAAGATGTTCGAGCCGCGCGTTCCGGGGTTCGTCCACGTCCAGACGTGCTATCCGTACCGGTTCCACGGAGCAAAGCCGGGCGAGAGCGTCGGCCAGGCGGCGGCGCGGGAGATCGAAGAGGCGATCCTGCGCGAAGGGCCCGACACGGTCGCCGCGATGATCGGCGAGCCGATCCACGGCGGCGGCGGGGTCATCTATCCGACCGACGACTACTGGCCGCGGGTGCGAGAGATCTGCACGCGTCACAACGTGCTCCTGATCGCCGACGAGGTCATCACCGGCTTCTGTCGCACCGGGCGCTGGTTCGCGCTCGGGCACTGGAACGTCAAGCCCGACATCGTCTCGTTCGCGAAGGGCGTGACGTCCGGATACCTCCCGCTCGGCGGCATCATGATCACCAAGGCGATCAAGGACGCCATGGACTCGGTCAAGCCCGAGGATCGCTGGATGCACGCCTACACGTACTCGGGGCATCCGACGTGCTGCGCGGTCGGGGTGAAGAACGTCGAGATCATGGAGCGCGAGCGTCTCTGGGAGAACGCGGCGAAGATGGGCACGCGGCTCCACCAGGGGCTCGAGCAGGCGTTCGGCGACCACCCGAACGCGGGCGACATCCGGGGTGGCAAGGGGCTGCTCGCGGCGGTCGAGCTGGTGGAAGACCGCGTGACCAAGAAGAACTTCGCCGCCGACCGCAAGGTCGCTCCGCGTATCCAGGCCGAGATGATGAAGCGCGGCGTCGTCACGCGAACCCGTCCGGTGGCCGGCGCCCATCCCGCGCCGGGCGACTCGGTCTACTTCGCGCCGCCCCTCGTCGTGACCGAGGCGGAGATCGACCGGCTCGTCAGCGTGACGCGCGACGCAATCAAGGTCGTGCTCGGCGCCTGAAGCCGGACGCGCGTGAAGCTGATCACCGCCCACCGCATCCTCATCGGCGCGGGGATCGCGTTCTTCGTCTTCTACGCGGCGCTTCAGCTCCGGCTCTTCGTCCGCGACGGGGCCACGGCATCGCTCGTTCAAGCCGTGATCGCGCTCGCGGTGGCCGCCGGCTTCATCCTCTATTACCGTACCCTGCGGGGATGGGGACGCCGGTAACGGCGACGCCCGCCGTCCTGATCTACGACGGCGAGTGCGCGATGTGTCGGGCGAGCGCGCTCTGGCTCATGCGCCTGGCGCTCTCGGGTGGCCAGCTCGAGATCCTGCCGTGTCGATCGGCGCCCCGGCGCGAGCGCTTTCCCGGGATCTCGGACGAGGCGTGCATGACGGCGATGCAGCTCGTGCTGCCCGGCGGGCGCACGCTGGCGGGCGCCGACGCGGTGCCCGAGCTGCTTCGCCGCATCCGCGGGCTCGGGTGGCTCGCGACGGTGTTCGCGCTCCCGGGCGCACGTCCGGTGGCGCGCCGCGTGTACGCCTGGATCGCGAAGAATCGCATGCGCCTGTCGTGCGAGCGCTAGCCCGCTGCTTTTTTCTTCGGCAGACCACGCCGCTTCCGCACTGAAATTCGGCAGCGCGACCTCGGGCGCCTCGGTGAAGAAATCGAGGCCGTCCGGTCGGCCGGGATCGCCTTCGAGGTCATCCCGGGCGTCACCGCGGCGACGGCGGCCGCCGCGCGGCTGGGCATCTCGCTCACGGAGCGCGGGAGCGCCTCGATGCTCGTCTTCGCGACGGGTACCGACCAGACGGGCCACCATCCGGCCACGCTCGACTGGGACGTGCTCGCGCGCGTCGAGGGCACGCTCGCCTTCTACATGCCGGTGGGCGCGCTCGACTCGATCACGGCGTCGCTCACGTCGCTGGGCCGCGATCCGCGCGAGCCGGCGATCCTGGTCGAGCAGGCCGGCGTGGACGGCGAGCGGGTGATCGCCGGCCGGCTCGGCGACATCGCCGAAGAGGCGCGTGCCGCCGGCCTCGCGGCGCCCGCGGTGCTGATCACGGGCCCGACGGTCGCGCTCGCCTCCGTGCCCTGAGCGTCCGGAGGGTGCTCGCCGACACTGCGACCTGAACGGTGCCGGACTACTTCCCCGCGTTTCTCTCGGTCTCCGCGGTCGCCGCTGCCTCGTCGTCGGCGGGCGCGGTCGCGGAGCGCAAGGTCCGTGCGTTGCTCGAGTATGGGGCGCAGGTCACGGTGGTGAGCCCGACCGTGACGCCGGGGCTGGCGGCGCTGGCCGCGAGCGGCCGGGTTGCGAATCGCGCGCGGGCGTTCCGGCGTTCGGACGTGCGCGGCTGCGCCCTGGCGATCGCAGCGACCGATGACCCCGTCGTCGACGCCGCGGTCGCGACGGCGGCGCGTCGGCTGCGAGCGCTCGTGAACGTGGTCGACCGGCCCGAGCACTGCGACTTCATCCTGGCCTCGGTGCTCCGCCGCGGGGAGCTCCAGATCGCCGTCTCGACGGGCGGCCGCAGTCCGGCGTTGGCTCGCGAGATCCGACGCGGGCTGGAAGCGCTGTTCGCCCCGAACTACGGCGACGTGATCGCGCGGGCCGGCGAGGGGCGACGCCGCGCTCGTGCCGAGGCTACGACACGAGCCGCGCGGCTCGAGGCGGGCGAGCGCGTCGCGAGGCTGGCGCTCGTCCGTCGGTAGCGTCGGTCGGAGCCCCGCTGATACAATCGCAGTCGGTGCACGCCTCGGAGATCCGGAAACTCATGCACTCGCTGCTTGGGCGCGGGCTGACCGCGCCGCAGGTCGAGCAGCTCGCCCAGGCCTCGGTCGGCCGGAACATCGCCGCCGGGCATGCGCTGATGACCGAAGGGGACCGGCCGACCGGCCTCGTGCTGCTGCTGGAAGGGCGAGTGGAGATCCTCAAGCGCGGACGCGACGGGCAGCAGCAGTCGCTCGGCAAGGTCGACGCGCCGACCGTGCTGGGCGAGATGAGCCTGATCACCGAGCGCCCCACCTCGGCGACGGTGATGGCCGTGAAGGATTGCGAGTGTCAGCTCCTGACCAAGGCGCAGTTCCAGCGGCTGATCGCGAGCGAGAGCCTCGCCGCGTACAAGCTCGTCGTGATGATCGCCGAAGTGCTCGCCGAGCGCCTCGCCCGACTCGACCGCAAGGTGCTCGAGCTGACCGCCCAGATCTAGCCGCGCGCCGGCGCGACCGGCGCCGCGACGACACCGTCCGTCTCCAGACGCGCCGCCACCCGAAACAGGTGCGCCTCCATGAACGGCGCGGCCACCAGCTGCACGCCGAGCGGCAGCGGGGCGGCGCCCGCGATCGGCACCGAGATGACCGGCAGGCCCACGAACGACAGCGGCTGGGTGAACACACCCAGATGCGACCGCGTGAGGACCTCGATGCCGGCCACGGTCGTCGTGCGCGGCGCGCCGATCGGCGGGGCCGAGAACGGCGTGGTCGGCGCGAGGACGACGTCGACGTCGCGGAAGATCTCGCGCACGCGCTCCCTGAACCAGGCGCGGAACCGCTGCGCCTGGAGGTAGAGCGACGCGGGGACCAGGGCGCCGGCGCGGAACCGGTCTCGCGTCAGCGGGTCGAAGTCGCCGGCGCGGCGCTTGAGGTCGTCGAGGTGGCCGTGGGCGCCTTCGCTGGACGTGATCACCATCGCCGCAGCGCGTGCGCGGTGGGCCTCGGGGAGGGTGACGCGCCGACTCGCGCCGAGCGCCTGGGCGGCCCGCTCGACCGCCGCCAGGGCGGCGGGCTCGGCGAGGCGTGCGAAGTGGCCGTCGGCGACACCGATCCGAAGGCCGGCGATGCCGCGGCCGAGGTCGCCGGCGCAGGGCTCGGCCGGACGCTCGGCGCAGACGGGGTCGGCGGGGTCCGGACCCTGGACCGCGTCGAACGCGACCGCGAGATCACGGACCGAGCGCGCGAACGGCCCGACGTGATCGAGGCTCGCGGCGAACAGCACGACACCGGCGCGCGAGACCCGGCCGTAGGTCGGCTTGAGCCCCAAGACGCCGCAGAGCGCCGCCGGGACGCGGATCGAGCCGTTCGTGTCGGAGCCGAGACTCAGCGGAACGAGGCCCGCCGCGACCGCCGCCGCGGAGCCGCCCGACGAGCCGCCGGCCACGCGCGCGGGGTCGTGCGGGTTGCGCGTCGGACCGTAGTGCGTGTTCTCGGTCGTGAAGCCGAACGCATACTCGTCCATGTTGAGACAGCCGACCAGCACGGCGCCGGCGCGACGCAGTCCGGCGACCGCCGCCGCGTCGTGTTCCGCGGACGGCCGATCGCGGTTGATCCGCGAGCCCGCCAGCGTGGTGACACCGGCCACGTCGAACAGGTTCTTCACGGCGAAGGGCACGCCGGCGAGCGGGCCGGGATCGTCGCCGCCGGCGATCAACCGATCGATCCGCTCGGACTCGGCCATGGCGACGTCGCGCAGGACGGCGGTGAAGCAGTTGAGCGCGGGGTCACGCTCGCCGATCCGATCGAGCGCGGCCGTGACGACCGCGCGCCGACGTGCGGCGCGAGCGGACGTGCTGCGCGATCTCGATCGCGGAGGCGTCGTCGCCGCGCGCGCTCACGGGCGGAAGATCGGCGCGGGCTCGACGTCGTCGGGCAGGGGGAACTCCGCAACGAGATGCGCCACGGTGAGGAGGCCGGCGAGCTGCTCGGCCACCGCGGCGGCGCTTTCCGGCTCGAGCGGGAGCCCGAGCAGCGCGGCCATCCGCTCGACGTCGGCCGCCGTCACGACGTGCCCCGTGCCGCGAGGTAGGCGCGCCAGCCGCCGTACTCCGTGATCTCGCGCTGACCCTCGCAGAGCGCCGGCTCGCCGAGGACGCCGAGCGTCTCCTCACCATCGGCCAGACAGACCTTGCCGACGCAGAGCCCGCGGGGCTCTCCGAGGACGATCGCCGCGAGCCCCGCGGCCGGCACCTCCCAGACCTCGACGGCGATCGTCGTGCCGCCCTGCGCCACGCGGACCATCGCCGGATGCCGGTCGTCGATCGACCAGAGCCGGTAGCTCCGGCTGGTCGTGGTCTCGCGCGCGAACGTCGCCCCGACCGCGAGCAGGTTGCCGTTCAGCTCGAGGCCGCGCATCAGCGTGCCGTTGACCGCTAACCGAACGTTCACGGTGCTCTCCTTCGACCCCGCGACGACCGCATGGCGAGGGCCTCCTGCGAGCGACCGTAGCACCGGTATCTGCCACCGACAACGGGTGGAGGGCGCCGCGCCGACCATCGACGCGAAGTCCCTCCACCGTGAGTCTCTCTCACGGCAGGAGTACCGCGGCGGCTGTGCCCGGCGCGTGAGCAATCCACGCTGTGTGCTTATTCGGCGGGCACCGGTCCTGAGTGGTCGTGGCGCTAAGTGGGCGTCTGTGTTGATGACCGTCTTGCGGCACGCGCCTTGCTGCCCGGGGGGACGCGCGACAACGTCGTCGCAGAAGCGGGTAATGGCGCCCGAGGATGGGCGCCGATTTTTTTCTGGGCGACGCGTCAGCGCGGCCCTGAGGAGGGCACGATCGTGACGGACCTTCGAGCCATCGTACGCACCCTGAGGTGGAGAATCGCCGCAGCCCTGGTCGTCGCCTGTCTCCTGGCCGTTGGTGGCTGGGTGTTCGCCCAGGATAAACCAGCAGCGCCTGCCGCGCCCGCGGCGCCGGCCGCCGCTCCGGCGCCACCGCCGTCGAAGCCGGATCCCGCCGGCACCGCCACGGGCGGCATCGGTGATGTCACGGCGAAGACCGCGGGCAAGCCCACGCTCGAAGAGGTCGCCGACTTCGCGGGCCACAACCGCGTGTCGATCAACGTCATGTGGACCTTGCTCACCGGCTTCCTCGTCATGTTCATGCAGGCCGGCTTCGCGCTCGTCGAGACGGGCTTCACGCGCGCGAAGAACGTCGCGCACACGATGATGATGAACTTCATGATCTACGCGATCGGCATGACCGGGTACTGGATCATGGGCTTCGCCCTGCAGATGGGCGGGCTCGGGACAATCTCGACGATGGGCGGGACCGGCCTGCTCGACAGCGAGTTCACCATCAGCCTCTTCGGCAAGGACTTCGGCCTCTTCGGCATGAAGGGGTTCTTCCTGGCCGGCTCGACGTATGACGTGGCGGTGTTCGCGCTGTTCCTGTTCCAGATGGTCTTCATGGATACGGCGGCCACGATCCCGACCGGCGCGATGGCGGAGCGCTGGAAATTCTCCTCGTTCGTCGTCTTCGGGTTCTTCCTCTCGATGTTCACGTACCCGATCTTCGCGAACTGGGTGTGGGGCGGCGGCTGGCTCTCACAGCTCGGCAAGAACTTCGGTCTGGGTCACGGCCACGTCGACTTCGCGGGATCATCGGTCGTGCACATGGTCGGCGGAGTGACGGCGCTCGCGGGGGCGATGGTGCTGGGCCCGCGCATCGGCAAGTACAACAAGGACGGCTCGGCGAACCCGATTCCCGGCCACAACATCCCGATGGGCGTGCTCGGCTGCTTCATCCTGGCCTTCGGCTGGTTCGGCTTCAACCCGGGCAGCACGCTCGCGGGCGGTGACCTCCGCATCTCGGTCATCGCGGTCAACACCATGCTGGCATCGGCGTCGGGCGCGATCTTCGCGATGTTCTACATGTGGGGGAAGTACGGCAAGCCCGATCCGAGCATGATGGTCAACGGCATGCTCGCGGGTCTCGTCGCGATCACGGCGCCCTGCGGCTTCGTGTCGAGCTTCTGGGCCTTCGTCATCGGCGCGGTATCCGGCGTGCTCGTCTGCTGGGCCGCCGTCTTCATCGAGACGGTGATGAGGGTCGACGATCCGGTCGGCGCCATCGCCGTTCACGGCGTCAACGGCGCCTGGGGCGTGCTGAGCCTCGGTCTCTTCGCCGACGGCACGTACGGCGACGGCTTCAACGGCGTCGAGGGCACGGTGCGCGGCCTCTTCTACGGCGGGGCCAGCCAGTTCGCGGCGCAGATCATCGGCACCATCACGTGCTTCGCCTTCATCTTCTCGGCCTCCTGGGTCTTCTTCAAGGCCTACGACGTCGTCTTCGGCATGCGCGTCAGCCCCGAGGTCGAGATGGAGGGTCTCGACGTGCCCGAGATGGGTGCGCACGGCTATCCCGAGATCCAGGGGCCGGCGACGCTCGTCCACGCCATGGGCGGATCCACGCCGAAGCCGCCCGCGATGGCGATGGCGCCCGAGCGCTCACGATAAGAGTGGTGAGGGGCGGGATATGAAGAAGATCGAGGCGATCATCAAGCCGTTCAAGCTCGATGACGTGAAGGAGGCGCTCACGGGCGCGGGCATCATCGGGATGACCGTGACCGAGGTCCGGGGCTTCGGCCGCCAGAAGGGCCACACCGAGATGTACCGAGGCGGCGAGTATACGGTAGACTTCCTGCCGAAAATGAAGATCGAAATCGTCGTCCCCGATGGCCTGGCGGACAAAGTCATCGGGCTGATCACCGCGGCCGCGAGGACCGGCAGTATCGGTGACGGTAAGGTGTTCGTCGAGCCGCTCGAGGAGGCGGTCCGGATCAGAACCGGTGAGCACGGCGACAGCGCAGTCTGACATCGAGGAGGATCGGATGACGCGACGGCTCAGAGTGATGTTGATCGCTGTGCTCTTCGGCGTGGCGTTCAATGCGCCCGTGTACGCCCAGGCGCCCAAGCCCGAGGAGACGAAACCAGCGGAGGCCAAGCCCGAGGAGAAGAAGGAAGAGAAGCCGAAGACACTGTGGGAGGAGCACACCCTCTTCGCCTACATCGAGAACAGCGCTGTGTGGAACACGGGTCGCGCGAGCCGGGGTAATCACAACGAGCTGCGGCTCTACGACTTCGAGGGCGGGTACACGTTCAACGTCGCTGAGTTCAGCATCAAGAAGGACCCGACCGAGCAGTACCCGTTCGGGTACGGCCTGGTCCTCACGGCGGGCATTCCCGGGACCTCGAACGACTCGCAAAAGGACCACGCCCTCGGCATCTTCCGGGGCGACAACGACCAGTTCGCGTTCCGGAACACTCCGAACTTCGACCTGCAGGAGGCCTACGGCTCGTACCAGTTCCCGCTCGGCAGCGGCCTCACTCTGAAGGCCGGGAAGTTCGTCACGCTGCTGGGATACGAAGTCATCGAATCACCGAACGACCTGAACTTCTCGCGCGGGTTTCTGTTCACCTTCGCCATCCCCCTGACCCACGTGGGCGCCCTGCTCTCCTACTCGCCGCTGCCGTGGCTCTCGCTCACGGCCGGCCCGGTCGTCGGCTGGGATGTCGCCCGCGACAACAACAGCCGGATGTCCGTCATGGGGCAGGTCGGCGTGTCGGCGGTCAAGGATCTCGCGCTGTCGGTCAACTGGATCACGGGTCCCGAGCAGGCCCACCAGAACAGCAACCCCCGCACCGTGCTCGACTTCGTCGCCGCCTACACCGGCATCAAGAACCTCACGCTCGCCGCGAACGTCGACTACGGCTGGGAGGAAGACGAGGCGTCGCTCGCCGCCTCGGGGACGCGAAAGGACAACAGCGCCTCGTGGTGGGGGTGGGCCGGCTACGTCGCCTACGACTGGACCGAGCAGCTGCGCACCGCGCTGCGGCTCGAGTACTTCCAGGATTCCGACGGCATCCGCACGCTCGCGGTCGCGCCGGGCTCGCGGGTGGAGCTCTACGAGGTGACCGCGACGGTCCAGTACAAGATCTGGAAAGGCCTGGTCGGCCGGCTCGAATACCGGCACGACTCCGCGGACGAAAAGGTCTTCGCGATCCGCGCGCCCGGCTATGTGCCGACCGGGAAGACGCAGAACACGCTCACCCTGGCGCTCTATTACTCGTTCTTCTGATTCACAAGGCGGTCGATATGGTCCACGGCGCGGACGGTCGAGGCGAGGGAGCGGCGGATATCGAGAATGTTGCGCGCGCGCTCACCGAGGCCGTGCCGCTGCTCGTGGAGCGGCTCTCGGCGGCGCGACCCGGACGGCTCTATCGTGATGCGATCAAGCTCCTCGAGCGGCCCCTGCTCGGGCACGTGCTCGCGATGACCGGCGGTAACCAGCTGCGCGCCGCCCGCCTGCTCGGGCTCAATCGCAACACGCTGCGCAAGCGCTGCCGCGAGCTGCGTCTGGCGTTGCCGCGGGGGCCGCGCCACGCCCCTGGCGGCCGAACCGCCGCGCCGCTCGCCTGAGCCCCGCGCGCGGAGAGCCGCGCCGAAGTCGGTGTCCGTCGGCCGTCGGTGCCGTAATATGGCACTTGACCATGTCGCCCGACCCGAGCCGTACCCTCTGCGAACCCGAGCGCGCCCTGTCCAGGCCGCGATCTCTCCGCCCGCCGCGAGAGCCATGACACAAGACGTCGAGACGCTCGCGAGGCAGATCGTGGCGGGCTCGGCCCGCGCCCTCGCGCGCGGGCTCACCTGGGTCGAGGCCGGGGGCGCACGGGCCGAGGCCTTGTGCGCGCGGCTCTACCCGCACACCGGGCGCGCGCAGGTCGTCGGCGTCACGGGCGCGCCCGGGAGCGGCAAGAGCACGCTGGCGCGGGCGCTCGCGCTCGTGGCGCGCGCCCGCGGTGGCACCGTCGGGATCGTCGCGGTGGATCCGTCCTCGCCATTCTCAGGCGGCGCGATCCTCGGCGACCGGATCCGCATGACCGACCTCGCCCTGGATCCCGGCATCTTCATCCGCTCGATGGCGACGCGCGGCGCCCTGGGCGGGCTCAGTCGCGCGGCGGCGGACGCCGTCGATCTCATGGATGCGGCCGGGCTCAGCCTCGTGCTCGTCGAGACCGTCGGCGTCGGCCAGGACGAGGTCGACGTGATGCGGCTGGCTCACACGGTCATCGTCGTCTCGGTCCCCGGTCTCGGCGACGACGTCCAGGCGCTCAAGGCCGGCGTCCTCGAGATCGCCGACGTGCACGTCGTCAACAAGGCGGACCGTGAAGGCGCCGACCGGACGGTGGCGGAGCTCCGGGCGATGCTCACTCTGCTCCCGGCAGCTGAGGGCACGTGGATGCCGCCGGTCCTGGCGGCGTCGGCGGCCCGTGAGGAGGGGATCGAGGCGATCGCCGACGCGTTCCACGCCCACATGGCCCATCTCAAGACGAGCGGCGAGCTCGAGCGCCGCCGCCGGCGGATGGTCACCGCGCGCGTGCTGAGGATCGCGCAAGACCTGGTCGCCGAAACGGTGCTTGGCGGCGGGGGCCTCGGCGCGGAGGGGGCGGCCGGCGCGAGCCTCGTGGACCGGGTGGCGCGGCGCGAGCTCACACCGCACGCGTGCGCGCGAGCGCTTCTGGCGCAGGCGGCGCAGCGAACGTCGAGCGGGAGGACGGAGGACGCTGTCGGGTAGACGAGCGTACCATGTCGGGAGCCTGACCCAGAGAAGGAGGTGTCGGATGAATATCGCGAACATCCTGGCACGGAAGGGATCGATGGCCGTGACGGTGCGCCCCGAGCAGTCGATCCGGGAGGCGCTCGCGCTGCTGGACCACCATAACATCGGGGCGCTGATCGCCGTCGAGGGCGGTCTCCCGGTGGGCATCCTCTCCGAGCGAGACATCGTGCGCGAGGCCGCACACAACGAAGGCTTCCTGATGCGGACGGTCGGCGACCTCATGACACGCGACGTCATCACGGGCCAGCCACACGACGATCTCCCCTCGGTAGCCCACACGATGACCGAGCGGCGGATCCGTCACCTGCCGGTCGTGGACAAGGGCCAGCTGGTCGGGATCGTGTCGATCGGCGACATCGTGAAAGCCCAGCGAGATCACTACCAGGGCGAGGTCGATACACTGCAGACGCAGCTCCTCGCGGACGAGGGCGGGCAGGCGCGTTGACCCAGACGACGGGGACGCCGGCGCGGCCCTTGCGCGTCGCGGTCATCGGCGCGGGGCCCACCGGGTTCTACGCCACCGACCACCTGCTCCGGAACCCTCAAGTGGTCGTCGAGGTCGACATGTTCGATCGACTGCCGACCCCGTACGGGTTGGTGCGCCTGGGCGTTGCGCCAGACCATCAGAAGATCAAGTTCGTCACCACCACCTTCGACAAGGTCGCTGCGAATCCCCGCTTCCGCTTCTACGGCGGCGTCGAGTTCGACAAAGACGTGACGCTCGCCGACCTGAGAGCGCACTACCACCAGATCGTGTACTGCACCGGCGCCCAGACCGACCGCCGGATGGGAATTCCCGGCGAGGACCTGAGCGGCAGCCATCCGGCGACGGAGTTCGTCGCCTGGTACAACGGCCATCCCGACTACCAGCACTGCGCGTTCGATCTCACGCAAGAGCGCGTGGCGGTCGTCGGCGTCGGCAACGTCGCGGTCGACGTCGTCCGGATCCTGTGCCGGACACCGGAGGAGCTGGCGACCACCGACATCGCCGACTACGCGCTGGAAGCGCTGCGCAAGAGCCGCGTGAAGGAAGTCTACTTGCTCGGACGGCGCGGGCCCGCCCAGGCCGCGTTCACCAATCCCGAGGTCAGGGAGCTGGGCGAGCTCGCCGACGCCGACGTCGTCGCGTTGCCCGAAGAGGTCGAGCTGGATCCGCTGAGCCGTGCCGCGGTCGAGCGCAGCCAGGACCGGGCGACGCTGAAGAAGGTCGAGATCCTCAAGGAATACGCTCGGCGCCAGCCTACCGGCAAATCGCGCCGACTTGTGTTGAGGTTCCTGGTGTCACCGGTCGAGCTGATCGGCGACGACGCGGGACGCGTCACTGCGATGCGTCTGGTCCGTAACGAGCTCTACGCCACGGCGACGGGCGCGCTGCAGCCGCGCGCGACCGACCGTTTCGAGGAGCTGACGGTCGGGCTCGTGTTTCGCTCGGTCGGCTACCGGGGCGTCCCGTTGCCGGGCGTGCCGTTCAACGAGAGCTGGGGCGTCATACTGAACGACAAGGGACGCGTGCTCGATCCCGACACCAGGCAACCGGTCGTCGGTGAGTACACCGCCGGATGGATCAAGCGCGGTCCCACGGGCGTCATCGGCACGAACAAGCCGGACGCCGCCGAGACCGTGGAGTGCATGTTCGAAGACCTCGCCCGGGGCGCGGTGCTCGAGCCAGCCCAGCCGGCGGCGGCCGCCGCCGAGGCGCTCGTCCGCCAGCGGCAGCCGAACTACGTCTCCTATGCCGACTGGCTCAAGCTCAACGCGATCGAGGTCGCGCGTGGGCGCACTGAGGGACGCCCGCGAGTCAAGCTCACGCGGGTCGAGGAGATGCTGGCGGCGCTCGGCCGCTGAGCACTCCACGGTTGGCGGCGGCGGGCCAGGCGGGGGTGGGCGGCCGGGGAGCCTCCCCTCCGCGACCCGGTAGCCACTACCCGCTTCGATCATTCCTCGGAATGTGTCTTCGGGACAGTCCTGACTACACGGGTCGCGGAGGGGAGGCTCCCCGGCCGCCCGCCCCCGCCTGGCCCGCCGCCGGGACCGGTGGGCGTTCAGCGGGTCGCCCTTCGGAACGGCGGAGAGGTCAGCGGGAGATCGTGAGGCGGTCCAGGCCGTAGTTGTCGGTGTCCTGCCATGGTTGGCCTTCCGCGAAGCGGGTGGACCGGAAGGGCGTGAGGTCGACGGTGCTCGGCTTGCCGTCGACGATCCACTCGGCGAGGCCGCAGCCGATGGCCGGGCTGGTCTTGAACGAGGTCCCGGAGTCGCCGAGCATGCAGTAGAGCCCGCTGATCGACGGAATCTGATCGATGATCGGCCGGCCGTCGGCGCTCATCATGATCATGCCCGCCCAGCCGCCGCGCATCGTCGCCTCGCCGAACGCCGGCAGCCGCGCGGCCAGCGCTTTGCGACAGAGCGCGACGAAATCCGGGTCGACGCCCTCGTCGAAGGCGTCCGGATCCGCGTGCCCCGTGCCGAGCTCGACGCCGATCAGCGTCGCCGCGCCGCCTTCGGGGCGAAACCACGAGTGATGGATCGCGTCGATGACCACGCAATGCCGGGACGTGAAGCCGGCCGGCCAGCGGAAGATCGTGATCTGGATGCGGTGGGGTACCAGCCCGAAATCGAGGCCGAGCGGCCCCAGCAGGGGCGCGGCCCAGGCGCCGGGCACGAGCACCACCACCGGGGCCTCGACGCGTCCGCGCGCGGTCTCGACGCCGACGACGCGATCGTGCTCGGTCACGATCCGCGTGACCTCCGAGCCCGTCTCGATCGTCGCGCCGAGGCGCTGCGCCGCCTCGGCGAAGGCGAACGTCGTCGCGTTCGGATCGGCGAATCCCGACTCGGGCTCCCACGCGGCGCCGCCGACGTCGTCGGCGCGACATCCGGGCAGGAGGTCTCTCAATCGATCCGGGGTGACCGCTTGCGTCGTGATGCCGAGGCGCTGCTGGCGGGCGACGTTGCGGGCGAGCGCTGCCTCGTAGCCCGGCGGGACGATCTGGATGAAGCCGATCGGCTCGAAGCCGCAGTCGCCGCCGACGACATTCCGGAAGTCGCGGAAGACCTTGAGGCTTTCGAACGCGAGCCTGGATTCCGCTTCATTTGTATAGTGCATGCGCACCAGCGACCCAGACTTTCCAGTAGCGCCGGCGCCCAGGTGGCGCCGCTCGAGCAGCAGGACGCTCCTAACTCCGCGAGTCGCCAGGTGAAAAGCGGTACTCGTCCCGTTGGCTCCGCCGCCGATCACGATCACATCCGCTCGTCGAATGTGCGCCATGCCTTCTTCCTCCGGTATGGGCTGCTAAGCTACCATGGTTTGTGAGCACCGGAGGAGACGTGGCCCAGCAAGAGTCCGTCCAGATCCTTCAGCAGCGGCTCGCCTACGAGCAGAAGCTCGTCCAGGTCGTCGACCGCGTCCACGCGGCCAAGAGCATCGACAGCATCTTCATCGAGCTGCAGGGGGAGATCCTGGGGCTCCTCGATGCCGACCGGATGACGATCTACGCCGTTGACCAGGCCAAGCAGGAGCTCTACTCGAAGTTCCTGGCCCTCGACACGGTCAAGGAGATCCGGCTGCCGGTCAGCGAGAAGAGCATCGCCGGCTACGTCGCGGCCTCGGGGCGGGTGGTGAACATTGCCGACGCCTACGACAAGGCCGAGCTGGCGCGGATCTCGCCAACCCTGAGCTTCGACGGCTCGTGGGACAAGAAGACGGGGTTCCGGACCCAGCAGATCCTGACCATGCCGATCCTGCACGAAGGACGGCCGATCGGCGTCGTGCAGCTCTTGAACAAGAAGCGCGGCACCCGGTTCACAAAAGAGGACGAGACGGGCGTCTCCCGGATCGCCAAGACGCTCGGGATCGCGTTCAACAACCAGACGCAGCTCAGCCAGAGTCAGGAGCTGATCCAGAGCGCCCGACCGAAGACCAAGTTCGACTACCTCCTGGCGCAGCATCGCATCACGCCCCAGGAGCTGAGCTCGGCGGTTGCCGAGGCGCGCCGTCGCCAGACCGATGTCGAGTCGATCCTGATCGAGCAATACAAGGTGCCGAAGGGCGAGCTGGGCGTTTCGCTGAGCCAGTTCTACGGGTGCCCGTTCGTCGAGTTCGACGAAAAGATCCTCCCGCCCCCGGATCTGATGAAGGACCTGCGGCTCGAGTACCTGCGGCGAAACTTCTGGCTGCCGCTCCGACGTGAGGACGCTGCGGTCGTGGTCCTCATCGACAATCCTCAAGATCTGCAGCGAGTGGACAACGTCAGCCAGGCGCTGAAGAACCGGAAGATCAGGTGGGCGGTCGGGCTGCGCAAGGACATCCTGCAATTCCTCAGTCAGGTGAGCGGCGAGCTCGCGGGCAGGGACTCGATCGGCACCATCCTGGGCGACCTGAGGGCCGAGGACGTCGCCGACACGCTGGACTTGAGCTCCGGCGAGGTCGACGAGAACGATAGCGCGGTCATCCGGTTGGCGAACCAGATCATCGTGGACGCGTACAAGGCGCGCGCCTCCGACATCCACATCGAGCCCTACGGCAGCCAGAAGGACACGGTGATCCGTTACCGCATCGACGGCGGCTGTGCGGAGTATCAGAAGATCCCCGGCGCCTATCGGCGCGCCATCGTCGCGCGGATCAAGATCATGGCCCAGCTCGACATCGCCGAGCGCCGGAAGCCCCAGGACGGCAAATTCAAGTTCAAGGTGGGCGACCGCGAGATCGAGCTGCGCGTCGCCACGATCCCGACCGCGAACCAGAACGAAGACGTGGTCATGCGGGTCCTCTCCTCGAGCGAGCTCATCGCCCTCGACAAGCTTGACATGACCCCGCGCAACGTCCGCGAGCTCAAGAGGGTCGCCGAGAAGCCGTACGGACTCATTCTCTGCGTGGGGCCGACCGGCTCGGGTAAGACGACGACGCTGCATTCGCTGCTGGGCCACATCAACAAGCCCGAGCGCAAGATCTGGACCGCCGAGGACCCGGTCGAGATCACGCAGTACGGCTTGCGGCAGGTGCAGGTGATGCCGAAGATCGGCTTCGACTTCGCCGCCGCCATGCGGGCCTTCCTGCGCGCCGACCCCGACGTGATCATGGTCGGCGAGATGCGCGACGAAGAGACGGCGTCGACGGGCATCGAGGCCTCGTTGACTGGTCACCTGGTGTTCAGCACCCTCCACACGAACAGCGCGGTGGAGACCGTCGTCCGGCTGCTCGACATGGGGCTCGACCCGTTCAACTTCGCCGACGCGCTGCTCGGCATCCTCGGGCAGCGGCTCGTCAAGCGTATCTGCCCGGACTGCCGGGCAGAGTACCATCCCGAGCGCGCCGAGTACGACGAGCTCGCTCAGGCGTTCGGCGAGGAGGCGTTCGCGACGCTCAACCAGAAGTACGACGAGTCGTTCGTCCTCTACCACGGCAAGGGCTGCGTCTCCTGCAACAAGACCGGCTATCGCGGCCGCCTGGGCATCCACGAGCTTCTCCTCGCGACCGACGAGATGAAGCGACTCATCCAGACCCGGGCGCGCGTGGCCGAGATGCTGGAGCGGGCAAAAGCCGAGGGTATGACCACGCTCGTCCAGGACGGGGTACTCAAGACGCTCAGCGGTCAGACCGACTTTCGCCAGGTCAAAGCCGTCGCGATTAAGTAGTCCGGGCGGGAGGGCGGGGTGGTGCCCTCCGCGACCCGCTAGCCACTGCCCTCCACGATTATTCTTTGGCGCGGGTCTTCGGGACAGGCCTGACTACACGGGTCGCGGAGGGCACCACCCCGCCCTCCCGCCCGCCCGGACTACGTTGCGCGGTCGTCCGTAGGATTAGAGAAGACGGATCGGCGGAGGGGCGCTGCTGCATACGCTGGTCGGGCGTCGCGGCGGCTTAGAACCGGGGATTAGAAGCGAACGGCGAGGCCGCCGAGGACGGATCTCGGGTTGCCGGGAGTGTAGTGGATGTCGGGGACGCCGCTTGCGGGCTCGCCGGCCAGGCGTGAGGTGAAGAAGAACTGGGCCTCGCGCCACTCGACGTTGGTGAGGTTCTCGATGCTGACGAACGCCTCGAGCCACTTGTAACGATACCGGGCGGTGAAATCGAAGAGCGTGTAGCCGCGAGCGGTCTGGTGGCGGTCCTCGTCGGCGTACCGGTCGCCGAGGTGGCGCATGGCAAGGCTCGACGAGAGCCCCCACGGCAGGCGGGCCGTCAGATCGGCGCGCGCGGTCAGACGCGGCGCTAGCGGCACGGCGGCGCCGGTGTCGAACTCGGCCCGGCTCGCCGATACGTCCCCCGAGAACGTGAGCCAGTCCAGGATCTTCACGCGCGTCGCGAACTCCAGCCCCTCGCGGTGGCTCGGCCCGCGCGCCTCGGTCGTGCCTTCGTCGCCCACGAAGACGAGCTCGCTGGCGAGATCGATCACCCAGTAGGTCAGTGAGAATTCGGCCCGCGGCACGACCTTGCTCCTGACGCCGAACTCGTAGCCGCGCGCCGTCGGCAGCGCCGGCATGGTCGGGGCGCTGATCACGGCCCGTGCGTCGTTGCTGTGGAACCCGGTCCCGAAGTTCGCGAAGAGCTCCGTCTGGTACCAGGGGCCGAGGATCACGTTGGCCTTTACGTTCGGGCGCGACTTCGTGACGCTGCCGTTCAGGTCGTCGCCGGTCGTGTTGACTCTGGAGTGCACGTTGTAGCTGAAGAAGTCGCCCCGCGCGCCCGTGACGAGGCGCAGCCATGGAAGCGGCACGAGGTCGAACTTCACGAAGGGCGAGTAGGATTGCTCGACGATCTCGACATCCTGGGTCCGCTCGAGCTGGTGGCGCTGGACGGAGTGGGCGAGGACGACGCGCGGGGTGTCGATGCGGTACTGGAACCCGCCCGTGCTGGTGAGGCTCACGCCGAGCGGTCGGCTCTGGTGCTGATACTGGGCGTCGAGGCCCGCCAGGTAGCGGCGATCGCGCTGATTGATCCCGTCGCCGTTCTGGGGGTCGTCGAGGAAGAACGTGAAGTCGTTGAAGAGGTCGAGAACGTAGTAGGTCCCGTACCCCCGGATGCTGACCTGCTGGACGTCGTCAGGTCGCCAGCGCCATTCCAGATTGACGTTCGTCCGCTGGGTCTGACCGCCCTCGTTGGGGTCGACGGCGCCGAAGCGCGAGATGAGCCCCGCGCGCACCGCTCGCACGGGGATCTCGCCCGATCCATGCCAGTCCGCCTGGTAGTGGGAGGCCCAGGCGGTGACGTCCATTCCCTCGGACAGGGTTGCGCGCGCCTTGGCGAAGAGGTTCAAGCGCTCGTAGCCGTTCGGATGCTCGAAGGGGCCGTCGCTCCGGTAGTACTCGACCGCGACCAGAGTCTTCAGCGCGTCGCGGGTTGGAGAGAAGAGGGTCAGGTAGCGCTGGGTGGCGAACGAGCCGCCGGCGGCCTCGGCGATGTTCTCGTCGACCACGTCGCGCATGACGAAGTTGACGGCGCCCGCGGTGGCGAAGTCCCCGTACTCGACGAAGTACGGTCCTTTGAACGCCTCGAGACGCAAGACGGTCTCGGGGATCAGAAAGTGCAGGTCGGCGTAGCCCTGGCCGTGGGCGTGGCTGCGGAGGTTGACCGGGAGCCCGTCGATGAAGAGCGCGACGTCGGTGCCGTGATCGGCGTCGAAGCCGCGCAGGAAGTACTGCTCCGCCTTGCCGCCGCCCTGATGCTGGCTGATGACGAACCCGGGGATCAGGCGCACGACATCGGCCGGCCGACCCTGAGGGCGGAGCTCGAAGTCGAGCCCGGGGATGAAGACCTCCGAGGACGCGGAGACGGGCGGCGGCGCCGTCACCACGACCGGCAGCAGTGTCGTCTCCTCCGTCCGGGGCGGCGCCTCCTGGGCTCGGGGCGGAGGCTCCTGGCCGTTGGCGGCGGGGGCCACGAGGACGCCGAGCAGGACGAGGCCGACGATGACGCTCGGGCGGGCCGCGTCCGAGAGTATGAGCATCGGAGAAAAGGTAATATCACACGGCCCGCCGTGGATCCAGTACATTTCGGTTCGATGGGAGAGGAACGCGCGGTCCGCTTTACCGTCTCGCTGCCGGCCCGCCTGATGCGCACGCTGGATCGGCTGCGCGCCGGCCGGCGCTACGGCAACCGCAGCGAGTTCGTGCGCGATCTGCTCCGGGGCGAGCTCGTCAAGGAGGAATGGGCGGCGCGGCCCGGCGAGACGGTGGGCGTTCTCACCCTGGTCTACGACCACGAGACGCACGCGCTGGCGGACAAGCTCACGGACATCCAGCACCACGGCTACCGCACGATCACGGCGAGCCTGCACGTCCATCTCGACGAGCACTCCTGTCTCGAGGTGATTGCGCTCCGGGGGTCAGCTCGCCGGATTCGCTCGATCGCCAACCAGCTTCTCGCCGTTAAAGGTGTGCGCTATGGGCAGCTCGTGCCGGCTACTCGCGGGAAGCGCTTGACGTAATTTTCGTTGAGGCGGCCGGGCGGGGACGGGAAGCCGGGGGGCCGTCGCGGCGGCACGCGGCCCGCCCCCAGCACCGAACGCCGCC
>Ga0066709_100000541_pt1 | contig 20871 bp, 21 predicted proteins | sample GraSoiAngelo_158_FD_79665 | JGI IMG/M metagenome (GOLD analysis project Ga0066709, IMG submission 79665) | Grasslands soil microbial communities from the Angelo Coastal Reserve, California, USA - 14_1009_16_30cm | ecosystem: Environmental > Terrestrial > Soil > Grasslands | place: USA...
CTCGGTGTTGTAGTGGACGATGCCCACGCGGACCGTGCCGTCGAGCCCGAGGTGGCGCATCGTCTCGAGGGCGTAGTAGTTGCCGTGCCAGACGGCGAGGTCGTGCTGAGCGAGGAAGGTCGCGACCTCCTCCGGCGAGCGGCCCGGAACATTGAAGCAGAAGGTCGGAACCCGCCTGTCCATTCCGGTCAGGCCGTACAGCTCGAGGTGGTCCGGAAGACCGGCGAGAAACCGCTCGCCGAGCGCACGCTCGTGAGCCTGGATCGCGTCCCAGCTGATCGAGTCGAGGTAGTCCACGCATGCGACGAATCCGGCGAGCAGCTCGTGCTGGAGCGTCCCGAGCTCGAAGCGATGGCCGACGGGCTCTTCGGGAGCGGCCCTCACCTTGTACGGTCGCCACGAGCGGAGAAGCTCGGCCCGACCGTAGGCGAGGCCCATATGTGGCCCGAAGAACTTGTACGGCGAGCAGATGAGGACGTCGACGTTCCAGGCGGCGACGTCGATCGGCCCGTGCGGCGCGTAATGGACGGCGTCGGCCCAGGCGAGCGCACCGGCCTCGTGGGCGAGCTCGACAACGCGTCGGATGTCGGGAGCGGTGCCGACCGAGTTGGCGGCGACCGGGAAGCCGACCACGCGCGTGCGCTCCGATAGCTGGCTCTCCAGGTCGGCGTAGTCGAGCTCGAGATCGTCGGTGAGGCGCGCCACGCGAACCGTGATGTCCCTGTCGTGGGCGATCTCCAGCCACGGGGCGACGTTCGCATCGTGATCGAGTGCGGTCACGACGATCTCGTCGCCGGGGCGCAGAGTCCGCGCAAGAGCCCGCGTCAGCAGGAAGTTCAGAGCCGTCATGCTCGGGCCGAAGGCCACCTCAGCCGATGAACAGCCCAGGAAGTCGGCCGCACGCTCGTGCGCGAGCGCGACCAGCTCGTCCGTGCGCCGGGAGGTGTCGTAGGGAGCGCCGACGTTCGCGTTCGACTCGCGGAGGTAGGCGGCGATCGCGTCGATCACCTCGTCCGGGCACTGCGTCCCGCCCGGGCCGTCGAAGAACGCGAGCGGGCGGGCGAGGGCGCTGAAGCGCGCGCGGGCGGCGTCGACGTCGAACGCGGTAGTAGCCATGCTGTTACGCGTCGCGCAGACGCCGGGCAAAGCCGGTGTTCGGCGCATGGACGTTCAGCATGCGGAGCTCGCCGTCGCCCACGTTGCGGAAGCCGTGGACGACGCCAACCGCGGCGGCGACGTACGTACCGGGACCAACGCGAACGACCTCGTCGCCCATCACGAACTCCGCCTCGCCGTCGAGCACGTAGAACGAGTCGACGTGATCGGAGTGGGTGTGCGGCTCGACGCCTTCGAAGTCGGGCCCGAACCGCAGCTCGACCACCTCGAGCTCGGGGAGCTCCGCGAGGATGCGGTGGTAGCGCGGTCCCCGCGGGACCTTCTCGCCACCCCCAGGCGGAACCAGGACTCCAGTGACCCCTTCGCCGCTCACGGAATCGATTCCCCGTTCACGGTCCACGCGTAGCGGGGCTCGGCGAGGAGCGAGGACCCGACGAAGCAGTCCCTTTCCGCATTGGAGACCAGCTCGAGCACCGATTCCTCGTCCGGTGCCGGGTCGAGCTCGACGTCGAGCACGACCTCGAGCTCCACGAAGGCGTAGCGGCCGTCGCTCTCCCGCTGAGTGACGAGCCCGCGGGCCGTCGCCGAGCCCGTGGAGGTGAGCTCGGAGCCGTGGGCGTGGTAGTCGAGGCTCGTGAGCGTGCAGCGGGCGAGCCCAGCGAGCACGAGATGCTCCGCCCACCACGCGTCGTCGCGGGCAATCGGCGCTCCGCCGAGACCGCTGTGGGCCGTGCGGTCGCGATCGACCGAGACGTCGAACGAGAGGACGCGCGGCCTGCCCGGCATGCGCAGGAGCGTACCGGTGACATCCGGCTCCTGGCTTACGGTGCGTTCGATGGAGCGCCTGCGGTCGCTCGGCGCGCAGGAGTGCTACCTCCGCTGTTACGGGTGGAGTGGTGGCGGCGACACGGTGAAGCTCGTCGCCTCTTCGCTCCGCCACGAGCCCGATCGTCGCCGCGAGCAGTCGGAGGCAGGGGAGCGCCTGCGTCGGGTGCTCGGGCTACGGATCGATGCGCTGCAGCCTCTCGAGCTCGTCCCTGACTGACCCAGCGCCGACACGACGCGGGCAAGATGAGGCGGTGACGCCGCGCGCAGTCGTATTCGACCTCTGGCAGACGCTCGCCCGCTGGCCGGACGAGGAGTCGCGCGAGCTCCGCAGCCGCTGGTCGGACAGCCTGGACGTCTCCCCGGAGCGCCTCGACGAGATCTGGTTCGATCCTGACTTCTACCGCCGGCGCGAGAGTGGCCCGATCCGCGCGTTGCTCGAGGAGCTCTGCGTGGTTCTCGGAAGCAGCGCGGACGTCGACGAGGTGCTCGGCTGGCGCCTCGACCTGACCCGACGCTCGCTCGTCCCGGTCCCCGGGGCACTCGAGACGCTAGGCCGGCTCCGCCGGCGCGGGATCGCGACCGGGCTCATCTCGAACTGCACCGAGGAGGTCGCTCTCGTGTGGGAGCAGTCGCCGTTCGCAGGTGCCCTCGATGTCGCCGTCTTCTCGGCGACCGCGGGCTGCGTGAAGCCCGAGCGGAGGATCTTCGGGCTTGCGTGCGAGAAGCTGGGAGTCGCCGCCGCCGACTGTCTCTTCGTCGGCGACGGTGCGAACGACGAGCTCGGGGGCGCGGCGCGCTTCGGCATGACGCCCGTTCTCGTCCATCCCCCGGACGAGGCGCCCGTGTGGGACGGGCTCGAAGGCTGGGACGGCCTCCGGATCACCGCGATCCCGCAGATCCTCGAGCTCGTGTGAGCGCGAGGGCCGCGGCAGGCGCCGTTCCCGACGTCCTCGCGCCGGGCGTCCGAGTCGTCTTCTGCGGAATCAATCCGGGCCGGTGGAGCGCAGCTGCCGGCGCGGCGTTCGCGAACCCGCGGAACGACTTCTGGCGTCTGCTACACGCCGCTGGCTTCACTCAGAGACAGCTGCAACCGCGGGAGCAGAGTGAGCTGCTGCGCTACGGAATCGGCCTCACGAACGCAGTGCGGAGGACGACGCGAGGCTCGAGCGAGCTCAGAAAGACGGACTTCGCCGGCGCGAGCGCGCGACTCGAAGAGATCGCGGAAACCCTCGCTCCGCGGGCGATCGGCTTCGTCGGCAAGGTCGCCTACACCGGCGTCTTCGGAGGCCGGGCCGAGCACGGGCTGCAGGACCGGCGCCTCGGGAGCACAGCGCTCTTCGTCCTCCCGTCGACCTCGCCGGCGAACGCCGCCGTGTCGTGGGACGAGCGTCTGCGCTGGTTCAGGGAGCTGAAGGACCTCGTCGGCTGAGAAGGCGCTCTAGCTCACCCGGTCCAGCGGTTCGTGATCGGGGTGCGTCGATCGCGGCCGAACGCCTTCGGACGGAGCTTTACGCCCGGCGGCGCCTGGCGCCGCTTGTACTCGGCGCGGTCCACGAGAGCGAGCGCGCGCTCCACGACGTCCGCGTCGAACTCGTCGAGGAGCTCCTCGCGGGAGCGGTCGAGCTCGACATAGGCCTCGAGGACCGGGTCGAGCTGCGCGTAGGCAGGAATCGAGTCCTCGTCCAGCTGGCCTTCCTTGAGCTCGGCGCTGGGCGCGCGCTCGATGGTCGATGCGGGGACGAGCTCGCGTCCCGCCCGTTCGTTGAGGTAGCGCGCGAGCCGGAAGACGTCGGTCTTCAGGACATCTTTCAAGAGTGCGAACCCGCCGACCATGTCTCCATAGAGCGTCGAGTAGCCGACCGCGAGCTCCGACTTGTTTCCCGTCGAGACGACGAGCCAGCCGTGGGCATTCGAAAGCGCCATGAGGAGGGTTCCCCGGGCCCGCGCCTGCAGGTTCTCCGCGGCGAGCCCTTCGAGCTCGTCTCCGCTGCCGGCTCGAAGGGTCGAATGGAACGCCTCGACGACCTCTTCGACCGGGATCTCGCGAAAGCCGCAGCCGAGGTTCTCTGCCAGCTTGCGCGCGTCGCTCCGCGTCCCCTCCGAGGTGAACCTCGACGGCATTGACACGCAGTGGACGCGGTTCGCGCCGAGAGCGTCGACGCAGAGCGCCGCGGTCGCCGCGGAGTCGATTCCACCCGACGCGCCGACGACGATTTCGACGAAGCCGTTCTTGTCGACGTAGTCCCTGAGCCCGAGTGTGAGGGCGAGCCGCATCTGCTCGAGCTCGGTCTCGAACGGGACGATCGTTGCGGAGTGCCGATCGTCGTGCTCCGTGAGGGGGCCGAGCTCGAAGAGCTCGAGCTCAGGGACGGTTCCGCGCGATCGCTCCAGCTCCCTGCGACGGACGTCGCTCAGACGCCGACCCATTGCGAATGCAGGCTCGATGTCGACGACGAGCAGCTCCTCCTCGAAACCCGGAGCACGGGCGACGACCTCACCCGCGTCGTCGAGCACGACAGAGTGACCGTCGAAAACGAGCTCGTCCTGTCCGCCGACGAGATTGCAGAACGCGAGGTACGAGCTCGCGTCGCGCGCCCGCGTGACGAGCATCTCCTCGCGCTCCTCCGCCTTCCCGACGTGGAACGGCGACGCGGAGAGATTCACCAGGAGCTGCGCGCCTGCCAGCGCGAGGTCGGTCGCGGGAGGACCCGGCTGCCACACGTCCTCGCAGATGGTGGGACCTACGAAGACCTCGCCGAGGCGCAGCAAGACCAGGTCGCGACCCGACGCGAAGTAGCGGTGCTCGTCGAAGACGCCGTAGTTCGGAAGGAAGTGCTTACGGTAGATCGCTCGCAGGGTGCCGTCCGCGCAGACGGCGCAGGCGTTTGCGAGGTCGCGGTCGAACCACGGCGTGCCCACCAGGGCGACGATGCCGGTCGAGGCGCGGGCGACCTCCTCGAGCGTTCTGTGCGCGGCCGTCACGAAGCCGGGACGGAGGAGGAGATCCTCGGGCGGGTAGCCCGTGACCGCGAGCTCCGGAAAGACGGCGAGGTCGGCGCCTGCGCTGCGCGCGTCGTCGAGGGAGGAGAGGATCCTGTCGCGGTTTCCCTCGAGGTCGCCGACGACGGTGTTGAGCTGCGCCAGGGCGATCCTCAAGGTTTTCGCCTCACAGTCACAAACCTAGTCTAACTAGGAGGGCTTGGCGGAACACGCCTTGTCGCAAGGGTGCCGCTGGTCGTCGCGAGGCAAGTACGCAGGGAGTCCCATACTCGACGAGTATTGGGGCGACCGAGGACGCCGCATCGCGACGATCCGGCGCTCCCCTGGCGGCATGGAGCCTGTTTCGCCACGTCCTCCTACTAATGTCCGGGCCATGGAGCTCACGCTCCCGAGACGCTTCCGCGGACCGTTGACGTCGGCCAACGGAGGCTATGCAAGCGGTCGTCTCGCTGCGTTCGTCGACGCGGACGCAGTCGAGGTGACATTGCGGCTACCGCCTTCACTCGACACGTCGCTCGAGGTCCGCGTGGAGCGCGAGCTCGCTCGTCTCTACGAAGGCGACGCGCTCGTGGCAGAGGCGCGACCGGTCGAGCTCGACCTCGAGCCACCTCGCGTGCCCTCTTTGGCGGAAGCTGACGCTGCAGCGGCTCGCCATGTGCGCGTCGGAGACGAACGCTTCCGCGAGTGCTTCTCGTGTGGCATCCGGCCGGACCGGGACGGCCTCGAGATCCACGCCGGTCCCGTGGCCGGGAGCGAGCCGTTGCATGCCGCTCCCTGGGACGTGCGCGAGTCGGCGGCGGAGCTCGTCTGGGCGGCGATCGACTGCTCGGGCGCGTATGCGGTGGGGGCCGCGGGGCGTGGCGATGTCGTCCTGGGTCGCATGGCCGCCCGCGTCTACCGTCTCCCGGCGGTCGGCGACCGCTGTGTCGTCGTGGCGTGGCCGCTCGGCGAGGACGGGCGCAAGCTCTATGCGGGAACGGCGCTGTTCTCGGAGGACGGTGCGCCGCTCGCACTTGCGCGACAGACCTGGATCGAACCACGCCCTCACGCCTTGTGACGGATCGTCACAAGGCGTCGAACCGGCCCCGGGGGCCTTCAGCGGGGCGTCAGCGCGAGCAGGAGGCCGCCGTCTTCGTCGTAGGCGGGAAAGAAGTCCGCCGTCACGCTCTTCTCGAGGCCGGCCTTCGTCCGGATCTCGATCTTCTGACCGAGCTTGCGGACGCCCCACTCGCGCACCACGGCGATTGGAGAGGCGTCGGAGAGCGCCAGCGCATCGGCCACGTCCCGGCCGAGGAGATCTGCGTCCGCGAATCCCGTCAGCTCGAACACGCCTCGCCCGGCGGCGAGAACTCTCGCGTCGGCGTCGCAGACGACGAACCCGGTGCCGGGAGCGGGGTAGTAGTCCTCGAGAAGCTCGAAGAGGAAGCCGAAGCCGCAGTCGCGGCACTGCACAGCCTGGGTCGAGAAGCCCTCGTAGCCGTCGAGGTCGACCGACCGCCGCTTGCAGTTCGGACAGATGTAGATCGGCACGTCGTGATGGTAGGGACGCGGGTCGATCAGCCGTGTTCAGGGGGAGTTACAACCGGGGGTCCCCCCCGTCAGCGGCGAAGCCGGATCGCGTTCAGATCGTTCGCCCGGATCTCGTCCGCTCGACGGATGAGATCCTCGATGTCGTCGTGCTCGGCGTGCAGATACCGTCCGGCGAGAGGGTCCGCGCGGCTCGACGCGAGCACTCGCACGAGGCGCGGCGCGAGCTCGGGCGGAGTCCACGGCGCGTCGTCGGCGAAGTCGTCCGAGGACATCTCCGTGCGCACGAGGCCCGGGCTGAAGACGAACACAGGGATCCGCCCCTCGAGCTCTTGGGCGAGGGTCTCGCCGTAGCGGTAGACGGCAGCCTTGCTCGCGGGGTAGGCCGTGTGCCGTGCGCCCGGAAGGTAGGCGGCGCCGCTGCCCGTGATCACGATTCGTCCCTGGCCACGCTCGAGCATGCCGGGAATGACCGCCCTGCAGCACAGGTGTACGCCGAGGACGTTCACCTCGAGGATGCGCCACCACGACTCGGCCGGGATCTCCCACGTGGCGCCGCCCTGGTTGCCGATGCCGGCGTTCGCGACGAGCAGTTCGACGGGGCCGAGCTCGGCTTCGACCCGACGCACCCAGCTTCCGACGTCCTCTGCCTGGGAGACGTCGCCGACGAGCGCGAGACCGTCGATCTCGGCTGCGACCGACTCGACCTGCTCGGCGGTGCGAGCCGAGACCGCGACTGTCATTCCCGCGTCTGCCAGCTCGCGGGCGATCGACGCGCCGATACCGCGTCCTCCGCCCGTGACGAGCGCCACGCCCTGCAGGAGGTCAGACGGCACGCGCGATCTCCTCGAGCGACTCGGGGTTCTCAAGGGTGGAAAGGTCGCCGGGATCCTCTCCGAGAGCCTTTGCCCGGACGGCCCTGCGGACGATCTTCGCGCTCCTCGTCTTCGGCAGGGACGACACGAAGAAGATGCGCTCGGGCTTGAAGGCCTTCCCGAGCTCGTCCGTCACCGCACGCGCGACTTCGTCGGGCTTCGGGGTCGCTCCCGGGTTGGGAACGCAGAAGAGCCAGGGAACCTCGCCTTTGACCGGGTGCGGAACGCCGATTGCGGCCGCCTCGGCTATTCCGGGATGGTTCACGGCGGCGGACTCGAGCTCGGCGGGGCCGATCCGCTTGCCGGCCACGTTCAGCGTGTCGTCGGAGCGGCCGTGCAGGTACCAGTAGCCGTCCTCGTCTACGGACGCCCAGTCGCCGTGGGTCCAGACCCCCGGGAAGCGGCGCCAGTACGTCTCCAGGTAGCGCTCGGGATCCCGCCAGAGACCGCGGGTCATCCCGGGCCACGCCTTCCGGCAGACGAGCTCGCCGACCTCGCCTCGCGCCGATCGGCCCGCTTCGTCGAGCACGTCCATGTCCTGGCCGAGCGCCGGGAATCCGAGCGAGCACGGCTTCGTGGGCGCCATGGGCGTCACGGAGAGGAAGCACGCCCCGACCTCGGTTCCGCCCGAGATGTTGACGATGGGGATCCGGCCTCCGCCGCACACGTTCTCGTTCAGCCAGTCGTATGGGCCTCGGTTCCAGGGCTCGCCCGTGGTCGTCACGGCCCGGAGCGACGAGAGGTCTGTTGTCGGCTCGCCGCGTGGGATCAATGCGCGCACGAGTGTGGGCGAGACGCCGAGCATCGTCACGCGCTCGGAGTCGACGAGCTTCCAGATCCGGTCGACGGGCCAGTCGGGCGCGCCCTCCATGAAGACGGTGGTCGCCCCGAGCGCACCCGCTCCCACGACCGTCCACGGCCCCATGATCCAGCCCATATCGGTCGCGAAGAGGACGCGGTCTTCGGTGGTCAAGTTGGCCTGGTAGGCGGCCTCACGCGCGATCGAGAGCAGGAATCCTCCGTGGACGTGGAGCGCGCCCTTGGGCCGGCCGGTCGTTCCGGACGTGTACGCGAGGAGATATGGCGTCTCGCTGTCGACCACCTCCGCCGGGAGCTCTCCCGGCGAGCCCGCGACGAGCTCGCCCCAATCGTGGTCGCGTCCGGGCGTCATCGGCGTCTCCAAGCCTCCCAGCCGCCTCCAGACCACGACGTGCTCGACGGCCGGCGCTCGGGCGAGCGCCTCGTCGGCGATCTGCTTCATCGGAACCACCGTGCCGCGTCGGAACGAGCCGTCCGCAGTCACGAGTGCCTTCGCGCCCGCGTCGGCGAGCCTGGTTGCGATCGCCGGTGCCGCGAAGCCGGAGAAGATCGGCACCTGGATCGCACCGATGTGGGCGCACGCATGCGAGGCGATCGCGGCTTCGGGCGCCATGGGCAGGAAGATCCCCACCACGTCGCCCTTCCGGATTCCGAGTGCGGCGAAGGCCTCGGCGAGCCTCGTCGTCTCGAGCGACAGCTCGGCCCACGAGAGCGAGCTGCGGTTGCCGTCCTCCGCCTGCCACACCGCCGCCTCGGCCCCGGGCCGCTCGTTCGCCCAGCGGTGTACGCACGCATGGGCGAGGTTCAGCCGCGCGCCCGTGAACCAGGTCGTCCATTCGACGCCCTGTGTGTCGTCGAGGACTTCCGTCCAGTCGCGGGCGAACGGGATAGTGAGATCGTCGCGAACGGCCCGCCAGAAGCGGTCCGGCTCGGCGACGGAGACCCGGTGGAGGCCGGGGTAGTCGGAGCAGCCGAGCGTCTTCGCGAGTCGGACGACGTTCGCGGTTTCGAGCAGCTCCGCGCTCGGCGTCCAGGCGAACTCGCTCCGGGCCCTGTTAGTGTCTGCTAACTTAGTGTGCACTAACCACGTCGAGAAGACAGGAGGATGATGCGGGCGAAGATCTTCGCACCTGAGACGCGCAAGTGGTTCACCCTCGGCGCGGTCTCTTTTGGGCTGTTCATGATCATGCTCGACAACACCGTCGTGAATGTTGCGCTCCCGTCGATTCAGCGCGACCTCGGCGTCGGGCTGTCGGAGCTGGAATGGATCGTCACAGGCTACGCGCTGACGTTCGCCGCGCTCATGCTCATCGGCGGCAAGGTCGCCGACGCGTACGGGCGACGGTTGATCTTCGTCATCGGAATCGCGATCTTCTCGCTCGCGTCGCTCTGGTGCGGACTCGCGAGCTCGGGCTCCATGCTCATCACTGCGCGCATCGTGCAGGGCGCTGGGGCCGCCCTCATGAATCCTGCGACCCTGTCGATCATCGCGGCGACCTTCCCTCCGCGGCAGCGCGGCACGGCGATCGGCATCTGGGCCGGCGTCTCGGCACTCGCGCTCGCGATCGGGCCACTCACAGGAGGGCTGATCACCGAGCACCTCACGTGGAGCTGGATCTTCTTCGTGAACGTTCCCGTCGGAGCCCTCGGGATCGTCGCCAGCTTCCTCTTCATCGACGAGTCCCGTGACGAGACCCACGTTCGACTCGACATTCCAGGACTCGCGACGTCGGCCGTCGGTCTCTTCTCGCTGACGTATGGGCTGATCGAGGCGAACACCTACGGCTGGGGCTCTCCGCGCATCGTCGGGTCCTTCGCCATCGCGGCTGCGGCGTTGCTCGTCTTCGTCTATCTCGAGAGCCACCAGCGGGCGCCGATGCTGCCGCTCGAGCTCTTCAAGAACCGCACATACACGGGGGCGAACACGGTCATCCTCCTCGTCGCGCTCGCGATGTTCGGGGTGTTCTTCTTCGTCTCCCTGTACATGCAGAACATCCTCGGGTACTCGGCGGTGCAGGCCGGCGCGGCGTTCCTACCGATGACGGTGCTTATCGTTCTCGTGGCTCCGATCGCCGGCCGTATGACCGATCGCGTCGGGTCGCGGGCCTTCATGACCGTGGGGATGGGGCTGCTGGCGGTCCAGCTCGTCTACTTCTCGCGGCTCGGCCAGAACGCCACCTACTGGGAGCTCCTGCCGGCGATGCTCATCGGCGGAATCGGAATGGCTTCGACGATGACGCCGAGCGCGGCCGCCGCCACCCGCAGCGTCCCCGTGGACAAGGCCGGCGTGGGCTCGGCGGTGTTGAACGCATTCCGTCAGGTCGGCGGCTCGATGGGCATCGCCATCATGGGCGCGATCATGGCGAGCAAGGCTGGTGGAGTGCAGCCGGAGCCGGGAGCGAGGCTGAGCGCGGCCGCCGAAGCGGCCTTCAAGGGAGCCTTCATGGACGGCTTCCAGAGCGCGCTCATGGTCGCAGCCGTCATCGCGGCCGTCGGCGCGATCGTCGCCTTCGTGCTCGTGCGTCCCCACGAGCTCGAGGAGGCTGCCGAGCGGGAGGCAGCGGAGCTCGCGGCATGACGCAGGCGCCTCCCACGCGACTCTCCGCTGCCGAGCGCAGGACGGCGATCATCGACGCTGGACTCCACGTCTTCTCGGACGGGAGCTACGCGGGAGCGACGACTGCGGAGATCGCGCGGGAAGCCGGTGTCTCCGAGCCGATCCTGTACCGCCACTTCTCGTCGAAGCGCGATCTCTACTTCGCGTGCCTGGACGAGGCCTGGCGTCGCATCCGCTGCAAGCTGGAGGCGAAGATCGACGAGCTGGGGCCTGCGGAGGCGTGGCGCAGCATGCGCACGTCGGCGATGCGGGATCTGAAGACGCTGCTCCCGAGCCTGTGGATGCAGGCGATCACAGAGGCGGGCGAGGATCCCGAGATCCGCCGTTTCGTGCGTGGACACATGCGCGAGGTGCACGACTTCTTCGCCGGCTGTCTCGGACGCGTCCAGGAGAGTGGCGCGATCGCGGCCGACCGCAACGTCGATGCGGAGGCCTGGATCTTCATCGGGGGGAGCCTGCTCGTGTCGATCGCCGACCGTCTCGGCGGTCCACTGACGGCAGAGGACCTCGCCGCCATCAAGGCCGAGCGCCAGCGCTGGCTCACAGGCGTTGCGTGACGCCTCGCGTTCTCCTTAGTACGCAACAACGCTGAGCTCTGAGCCGCCCGTGGCGGCCGGAGGGCGATTCATTCGCCCGTAAGGCCACACGCGGCCTATTCCGTGAAGGGCGCTGAAGGAGGGGGTGGGGGCGGGGGACCATGGGTCCCCCCGCCAAATACAGAACGCCCCCGGCTGCGGCTCCGGGGGCGTTCTCCGTTCGAGGCGACCCCTTCCCGGGGCGGCGAGCCGGAGAATCGTGGCTCTGCGGCCCAGCCACGCTCTTCCTGCGCTCGCCGGCGGATCCGGCGGTGGCGCCCTCGCATCCGACCTGGCGTCCGGCCGGTGCGGTTGTGGGCCTGACTATAGGAGTCGTGTCCAAAAAAGTCAAGTAGCTCGGTCAAGTGATTTCCGCTATCGTCAACTTGACTGGGAAGGCGGGTGCCACCTCCCCCGGGAGGGGGAGTGCGTCCAGTCCTGATCCCAGGTTCACTCCGATGGCATGAGCGAGCCCGTTACCACGCCCACGCACGATTCTCCCCCGGAGGGGACCCAGGCGCGCCCGCTCGGGAAGCAGCTCGGCGAGCGGCTTCGGGCGCTGCGGATCGCGGCTGGCCTGACGCAGACCGACGTCGCAGGCGGGCGCTTCTCGAAGGAGTACATCAGCCAGATCGAGCGCGGGAAGACGCGCCCGACCGAGGCAACCGTGACCTGGCTCGCCGATCGGCTGAACGTTGACCCGTCGTTTCTCTCGGTCGGCGTCACTACCGAAGAGCGAACGAAAGCGGAGGCGCTGCTCACACGAGGCGAGGCGCTCTCCGAGGGGCATGAGTATCTCGAGGCGATCGAGGCCTTCCGGTCCGCGCGGAAGTCCGTCGCGGGCACGGAGGCTCCCACGCTCGAGGTGCGCTTGCTCTCGGGCGAGGCGTGGGCCCTTCAGCAACACGGCGAGGTCCGCGACGCGCTCGTGCTGCTCGAGCACGCGCGTGAGCTGACGGAGCTCTCGGGTTTCTCCGACGTCGACCGGGCGGACGTCCTCTTCAGGATCGGCGTGTGCCGGTACAAGCTCTCGAGCATTGGGACCGCACTCGCGCTCTTCGACGAAGCGCTCGTCCTCGCAGAGCGCTCCGGTCTGCCATGTGACCTCCTTCGCGCGGACATCCTCGGCTGGCGTTCACGCTGCCACCGGCGCCAGCGGGACTACGTAGCCGCGCACGAGGACGTCGAGCGAGCCCTCGAGCTCGCGCAAGATCTCGGGGATCGGCGCGCGATCGCCAACACCTATTTCCAGGCATCGCTCATCGCTCAAAGACAGGGCCACTGGGTTCTGTCGCGGAACTACGCGCAGCGTGCGAAAGAGCTGTATCAGGGGCTGAACGACGATCAGAACGTCGGCCGGCTCCTGCTCGCGCTCGGGGGTCTGACGCTCCTTCTCGGAGACGAGGATCAGGCCGTCGAGCATCTGAAGGCGTCCTTCGCAAGGGCGCTCGAAGTGGACTCGCCCGCCGACGCCGCACAGGCGCTCGGAGGGCTGGCCACGGTGCACCTGCGCCGTGGCGAGTACGACGAAGCAGACGAGGACGCCCGCAAAGCACTCGCTCTGCTCGTTGGTAGGGAGGACTTCCTGCACGAAGTCTGCCCGTCGCAGCTCGTACTGGGACGAGCGTTGATGGAGCGCGGGCGGTTTGACGAGGCGGAAGAATGCTTCCGGGCGGCTGACGCGGCTGCCGAGCAGCTGGCGTCGATCAGTCACCGGACGGAGGCGTGGGTCGCACTGGGGGACCTTGCGGCGCGTCGTGGATTGGACGGCGAGGCCGCACGCCTATACCGGAACGCCGCTGAGGCGCTCCAGGAAATCCGCTTCTAAGAGAGGAGGTCGCGCATGAAGCTCCGGTTGCTTTTGCTACTCGCCAACCTGGCGCTGTTTGCGGCCTGGTTCGGGGGAGTCTTCCCCGATTCCTGGCCTGACGGCCACCTGTTCATGTAGTCACCCGCAAGCTCGGCGAGGGCAGGCACTCGAGGGCTAGTCACTCGAGGCTGGGCGCCGAGAGCATCCGGCTAGACTGGCTGCGATGCGCCTGGCTGCGGCACTGATCTCGGTGTCGTGCCTGTCCCTTGCAGCGTGCGGCCGCTCGAGCGGGGGCGCTTCGACTGCGGGAAGCGTCCCCGAAGGTGGGAAGACGCTCGAGCAACTCTGGCGAGACGGGGGCGACGACGTCGCCGTGGTACCCGGGACGGATCACTACGTTCCGGGAGTCGTTCGCGTCTCGTTCCTCGTCGTCGACTCGAAAGCCCGTCCGATCATTCGCCCGAGGGCGCACGTCTGGCTCGCCCGTGCTCTTGGCGGGAAGCCGTTCCTCGAGGCGACGGCGATGCTCGAGTCGATCGGCGTTCCGGCGGAGCGAGGGCCGACGTCACTCATATCTACGTCGTCCACTTCCGGGTGAACAAGCCCGGGACGTACTGGCTCCTCGCGGAGCCGCTGGGTGGTCGCGAACTTGTCCACGCGGTCGGGAACGTCGACGTCCTCTCCGAAGACCCGGTCCCCGGCATCGGTGTTCGGGCGCCGGCGTCGGCGACGCCGACACTTGCGAGCGCGGGCGGCGACGCGGTGCAGGTGACGACTCGTATTCCGCCAGACACCTCGCTTTTGCGCTACTCCGTCGGCGGGTCGTTGCGCGCGAAGACCCCGTTCGTCGTGACGTTCGCGACGCCCAAGTTCTGTACGAGCCGCACCTGTGGCCCTGTGGTCGACGTGGTCGACGCCGTCTCGCGTCGTTTCGAGAACGCCCGAGTGCGCTTCATCCACGTCGAGGTCTACACGGACAACGATCCGGCCAAGGGGTACAACCGTTGGATGCAGCAGTGGCACCTGACGACGGAGCCCTGGACGTTCGTCGTCGACCGCCGTGGCCGCGTCTCCGCCCGGTTCCAGGGCGCCCTCGCGGTCGGCGAGCTCGAGCGCGCAGTGCGGGCAGTGGCCCGCTGAGCGTCGCACTCAGACCGTGTCGCCTACTCGCTCGATGACGATCGACGGGACCCGGGCGCGCGGGCTCAGGCGGAGCACCGCTCGCACGAGCTCGACGACGTCCTCGAGCTGGATCATCTCCTCCGGCGGGATTCCGGTCCAGTCCGTCATTCGGGTCGCCACGAACGCAGGGCAGATCGCGGTGACACGGACTCCGTTCTCCGCCTCCTCGCGGTTGAGCGAGTTCGTCAACGAGATCAGCGCCGCCTTCGTCGCTCCGTAGACGGCGAGCCCCGGCACCGGGATGGTCCCTGCGATCGACGCGAGGATGACGATCGATCCTCGAGACTCCCGGAGAAACGGAAGCGACTCTCTCGTGATCAGCATCGTGGCGCGCAGGTTGACGTCCAGCTGGAGGTCGATGCGCTTCGTGTCCTGGGCTGCGAACGAGCCGCCGACGCCGAGCCCGGCGGAATGCACGAGCACGTCCATGCCTGCCCAGCGCTCCGTGTGCGCCTCGACCGCACGTAGGCACTCCTCTTCGTGCGCGAGATTGGCAGGAACGGCCGTTGCGCCGAGCTCGTCGGCGGCGGCGGCGAGCTTCTCGGGCTGACGTGCGACGAGGGTCAGCTCGTACCCCTCGTCCCTCAGCATCCGCGCGATCGCGAAACCGATGCCCGACGAGCCGCCGGTGACGAGCGCCGACTTCACGCGCCCTTACTAACACAGCGGCCGCCGAGGGGGCGGCGGCCGCTGTTCGTCAGGGGAGAGGAGAAGGGGACGGATCTCTCCGTCCGCTCCCTTCGCGTTCGGCGTCTCGAGTCCTCCGTCCCGTTGCGCCTACAGTTCGCCGCGTGGAGACCGTCCCGCTGACCTCGCTGGCCCGCGCCGGAGGGTGTGCCGCGAAGTACGCAGCAGCGCAGCTCGAGACGCTGCTCGCTGGAATCGTCCCCGCGGACGACGACGACCTCCTCGTCGGGCTCGACCCGGCGGACGACGCCGCCGTGTACCGGCTCGACGCGGACCGCGCGATCGTCTTCACCGTCGACTTCTTCCCGCCGCTCGTCGACGACCCCCGCGCGTTCGGGGCGATCGCGGCGACGAACGCGCTGAACGACGTGTTCGCGATGGGTGGAGCCCCGCTGCTCGCGCTCTCCGTCGCGGCGTTTCCGGAGGAGCTGCCGGTCGAGGTTCTGGCGGCGGTCCTCGAAGGCGCGGACGCTCAGGTTCGCGCCGCGGGCGCCATCCTCGCCGGCGGCCACACGATTCGCGACGACGAACCGAAGTACGGTCTCGCAGTCGTCGGAATGGTCCATCCGGACGCGGTGTGGCCGAAGGCGGGGGCGAGGCCGGGGGACGCGCTCTTCCTCACGAAACCGCTCGGAACCGGGATCGTCCTCCAGGCGCGGCGGGACGGCAGCGCGCCGGCAGGCGCGCTGGACTCCGCCGTCGAGGCGATGGTGGAGCTGAACGGTGCCGCCGCTGACGCGCTGCGGCCGTTCGCTCCGAACGCGGTCACGGATGTCACCGGGTTCGGGCTGCTCGGACACGTCCACGAGCTCGCCTCCAGAAGCGAGGTGCGGGCGACGATCCACTCGCAGGCGCTTCCGCTCCTCCCGGCGGCGCTCGAGCTCGCGGAAGCGGGCATTCGCACCGGAGGCGACCGCAGGAACCGCGAGTTCGTCGGGCGCCACGTCGAAAGCAGCGCGAGTGGGGCTCTCGAGGCGCTCGCCTACGATCCGCAGACGGCCGGCGGCCTCGTCGTCTCGCTTCCCGCAGAGCGGGCAGCTGTCCTCGAGGCGACCTTTGCTGCGGAGGGCCTCTTCATCCGGCGCATCGGCGCAGTGGAGGAAGGCGCAGGCGTCAGCCTCCGGTAGGAGGTTGGTGGAACGGCCTCATGCCGAGGTGCGCGCTCGTGCGGCGGCGCAGAGCTCGTATCGCCAAGTCCTCCTGGCCTCGCCGGCTCGTCCCTACACTCCTGATCGTGGAAGCGGTCGCCGTACGGGTCCGCACGTTGTCGCCGGCGGGCTTCCTCCGTCTTGCCGCCACCTCTTGCTTCTCGCTCTTCGTCGTCGTCACGTCCGGGGCGTTTGTTCGCCTCAGCGGATCCGGGCTCGGATGCGACAACTGGCCGCGCTGCGGCGACAAGCCCTATCCGGAGCGGGGGTACCACGCCTTCGTGGAGTTCTCGAACCGCATGGTCGCCCTGATCGGGCTCGCGTTGACACTCGTGACCTGGCTCGCGTCGCGTCGCATGGACGGGCTCCCGCGACACGCGCGGCTAACCGCCCTCGCGGCCCTCCTGGTGGCGGCAGCGCAGATCCCACTCGGCGCGATCACGATCGCGCTGAACCTGAACCCGCTCGCGGTGATGGCGCACTTCCTGCTCGGGCTGACCGTCCTCGGCCTGGCCGTGATCGTCCTGCTCGAGGCGTGGATCCTTTTCGACGGGCGGGCCGCCGCGGTAGGTCCGCGCTGGTTCCGGAACTTCGTGGTGTGGGCCGGCCTTCCGACGTGCGCCGCCCTGCTTGCGACAGGTGCCGTCGCGACGGCTTCCGGGCCGCATCCGGGAGCGAGTGCCGGCGTCAAGCGGCTTGGGCTCGCGATCACGGACACCGTGTACGTCCACGTACGCGTTGCCGCGGCGTTCGGGATCGGCGTCCTGATCGTCGGCTGGTTCCTGTGGCGGCTCCGAGACGCGTACCCGGGGCTGCTCCGGATCTGGGCGACGCTCCTCGTCGCGCTCGTCTCGCAGGCGATCGTCGGGGAGGTCCAGTACCGCAACGCCCTTCCCTGGGGTCTCGTCCTCGTGCACGTCTTCCTCGCCGCGACGATCTGGGCGCTCACACTCGCGATCGCGTACGCGCTCTGGCGCCCACCTGCTGCGCTGGCTCGAAAGTAAGCTGGACAGATGGCCGAGGAGCTTCGCATGTACGAGCGCCCGACCCTCGACCGGCCAGTCCTCATCGGTGCCTTCAGAGGCTGGAACGACGGCGGTCAAGCGGCGACCCTCGCGACGGGCTACCTCGCGCGGCAGTGGGGCGCGCACAAGTTCGCTGACATCGACCCGGAGCTCTTCGTCGACTTCCAGGCCACACGTCCGAGCGTCTCGCTCGAGGACGGGAAGACGAGGCGGATCGAGTGGCCGGAGACCGCGTTCTTCCGCGCTCACATCCCGGAGACGAGCCGGGACGCCGTTCTCCTGATCGGCGTCGAGCCGAACTACCGCTGGCGGACCTTCTCAGGGCTCATCGCCGACCTGGCACAGGATCTCGGGGTCGAGATGATCGTCACCCTCGGGGCCCTGCTCGCGGACGTACCACACACGCGGGCGGCGCCGGTCACGGGCGCGGCGACCGATCAACGGCTTGTCGACGAGCTCGGGCTCCAGCTCTCCCGCTACGAGGGGCCGACCGGAATCGTCGGTGTTCTCCTCGACGCCTGCCGGCGTCAGGGGATCCCTTCGGTGAGCCTCTGGGCCGCGGTTCCGCACTATGTCTCGCTCGCCCCCAGCCCACCTGCGGCTCGTGCGTTGTGCGAGCGCCTGGCCGGAGTGCTGGGCGCGCAGATCGACGTCGGCGAGCTCGCGGAAGCCGAGTCCGCGTACGTTGACCAGGTCTCGCAGGCCGTCGAAACCGATTCGGAGACCGCCGCCTACGTCGAGGAGCTCGAGCAGCGTGCGGACTCGCTGGACAGCTGGCTCGAGACAGGGGGCAACCTGCCCTCCGGCGAGGCGCTCGCGGCGGAGATCAGCCGCTTCCTGCGGGAGCGAGAGCGGAACGGCGGCAACCAGGAAACGGGCGGCCCCGGCTAGCGAGCACGCTCTCGACGCGGCGATTCGGTGCCTGGAGCCGCATAGGATCCGCCCGTGGAGCACCGTCGCGCGTGGATTCCGCTCGCCGACGGCACCAGGCTCGCCGCACGACTCTGGCTTCCTGCGACGCTTCCTGCTCCCGCGCTCCTCGAGGCGCTTCCGTACCGGATGGACGATCTCACGGCCTCGTATTCGTCGGAGTACGAGAGGCTCTGCCGCGAAGGCGGCTTGGCCGTGGCGCGGGTCGACCTCCGCGGCACGGGCTCGTCCGGGGGAGTCGCCGTCGACGAGTACGCGCCGCTGGAGCAGGCCGACCTCGCCGAGGTGATCGAGTGGCTCTCCTCGCAGCGCTGGTGCACCGGCCGGGTGGGGATGTACGGGACCTCGTACTCCGGTTTCAACAGCATCCAGATGGCGGTGGAGCGGCCGGCCGCTTTGCACGCGATCTGCGCGATCTATGCAACGGACGACCGGTATACGGACGACGTTCACTACACCGGCGGCGCACTACGCGCGCTCGACCTGCTCGACTACGTGCTGTACATGGCGGCGCTCGTCGTCCTGCCGCCCGTCCCGTCGCTCGTCGGCGAGACCTGGAGAAAGGAGTGGCTGCAGCGAATCGAGGGTAGCGAGCCCTGGCTCCTGCGCTGGCTCGAGGAGCAGCGCGACGGCCAGTACTGGCGGCACGGCTCGCTGCGTCCCGCCTACGACCGGATCTCGTGCCCGACCATGCTGGTCGCCGGCTGGGCGGACGGGTATCGCAACAACACGTTCCGGACCTTCGAGGCGCTCCGCTGCCCGAAGCAGCTGCTGCTCGGGCCCTGGAGCCATATGTCCCCGGCGGCGTCGCTTCCCGGCCCCCATCTCGACCTCGTTCCGGAGCTCGTGCGCTGGTTTCGGCGCTGGCTCTGCGACGAGGACAACGGGGTCGAGAGCGATCCGCCGATCCGGGTCTTCGTCCGGCGCTCGACCCGGCCCGAGCCCGACCTCGCCGAGGTGCGCGGGAGCTGGCGCTTCGAGCCCGGTTGGCCCCTCGAGCGCACGCGCAGCGAGGTGCTCGCCGCCGAACCTGGCCCGGACCTGCGCGAGCTCGAGATTCGAGGCGATATCGGCGCGAGCGCGTGGATCTCGTGCGCCGGCCGGCTCCCCTGGGGCCAGCCTACGGATCAGCGCGAGGACGACGCCAGGTCGCTCCGCTACGAGTGGGCGCCGCTCGAGTCGGAAGTCGAGATCCTGGGCCATCCGAAGCTCGAGCTGACCGTCGCCTCTTCGACGCCGGTTGCCTACCTCTCGGCCAAGCTCTGCGACGTCTTTCCCGACGGGACGTCCGCGCTCGTGACTCGGGGACTCCTGAACCTCGCTCATCGGAGCTCATCGGTCGCTCCCGAGCCGCTCGTCCCCGGGAAGCCAGTGCCGGTGGAGGTCGAGCTCGAGGCGACGTCGTGGGTGTTCGGCCGGGTCATCGCGTCCGGCTCTCGCTGGCGGGGGCGGACTGGCCGAATGTTTGGCCTCCACCCGCTCCAGGGAAGTTGACGATCGACAGTAGGCGGCTCACCCTCTCGTTGCCCAGGCTCGAGGGTGAGGCGCCGATCTCGGAAGCGCCGGTGTTCGCGCCGTCTCCCGGCGGGGATCCTCATGCGGCGCCTACGTCGGACGAGCAACCCGCCGTCCTCTGGCGCGTCGAGCGCGACGTGCTTGGGCGCGAGACGGAAGCGTTCATTTCGCACGGCGCCGTGTACGAGGGCGAGCTTGGTGCGAAGGTCGAAGAGGCCTACGAAGGACGGGTCGGAGTCTCGACGACAGACCCGGGGGCCGCGTGGGCTCGCGCGTCGTGCAGATACGTGATCCGCTGGCCGGAGGCCGACTGCGCGACGGAGGCGCGCTTGAGCCTGCGCTCGGACGGTCACGCGTATCACCTGGTCGTCGACGTCATCGCGGAGGAGCTGGCGGAGACGGGCATCGGCCGCCGCGAGCGGCGTTTCGAGCGCACGATCCCGAGACAACTTCAGTAGGACTCAGGTCAGTGCATGACAGGCGGCGAGGTGCGCCGGCGCGACCTCGGAGAGCGCGAGGTCCTCGGTGCGGCAGCGCTCCTCGATCCCGAGCCGCGCCGACTCGCCGGACGCGACCAGCGGACAGCGCGGATGGAACCTGCATCCGCTCGGGATACGGGTCGGGTCTGGCGTCTCTCCCTGCAGGATCTGCTGCTCCAGCTCCAGGACCTCCGGCACGACGGAGAGCAGCGCGCGAGTGTACGGATGGCGCGGATTGGACAGCAGCTCCTCCGCCGGCCCTTCTTCGACGATGCGGCCGAGGTACATGACCGCTATCCGGTCGGCGATGTTCCAGGCGAGCCCGAGGTCGTGCGTGACGACGAGGATCGTGACGCCCGTCTCCCGGACGAGCTCGAGCATCAGCTTCAAGATCTCGCCGCGTACGGATGCGTCGAGGCTCGACACCGGCTCGTCGGCGACGAGCAGCGAAGGGTTCAGGGCCATCGCGCCGGCGATCACGACGCGCTGGCGCTGGCCACCGGACAGCTCGTACGGATAGAGGCGGAAGAAGCGCTCCGGCGGCCGCAACCCGGCGCGCGCAAGGGCGTCGGCGACGCGCAAGGCCTCGTTGCCGGGCAGCTTCTGTATTCGCAATCCCTCCGCGACAGCCTCGTACACCGTCTGCCTCGGGTTGAGCGCGCCCATCGGGTCCTGGAAGACGATCTGGACCTTGCCCCGGTAGGAGCGCAGAAACCTGCCGTCGTACCTGATCGGCGC
>Ga0066709_100000542_pt1 | contig 20868 bp, 25 predicted proteins | sample GraSoiAngelo_158_FD_79665 | JGI IMG/M metagenome (GOLD analysis project Ga0066709, IMG submission 79665) | Grasslands soil microbial communities from the Angelo Coastal Reserve, California, USA - 14_1009_16_30cm | ecosystem: Environmental > Terrestrial > Soil > Grasslands | place: USA...
ATCCATCTCCGTGACGCCGAACCGCGTTCCCTCCGGAGGGTCGAGCACGGACAGCGTTCCCAACGCGACCTCCTCGTGCAGGAGCGGCACCACCATCATCGCGTTCGGGACGTAGCCCGTCCGCTCTGCGGCTGAGCGCGCCCAGCGCGGGTCGTTCGCGAGATCGTCGATCGCGAGCGGCTGGCGCGTCACGAGCACCCAGCCCGAGATCCCGGTGCTCGAGGGCATGCGCATCCCCACGAGCTCACCTTCGCCTTCGCCGGAGACCGCTTCGAAGACGAGCTCTTCCGTCTCCTCGTCGAAGAGGAAGATCGACGACGCCTTGGCGCGGAAGATCGCGCGGGCGACGTCGACGATCGACTGGAGCAGCGCTCGGTGCTGCTCCTCGCTGCCGAGTGTTCCGGCCGCGACGGCGGCGCGGAGCGAGCCCTCGTCCATCACTGCCCTCCCGTGTTCGACGCGGTCATGTAGAGGAGGCTTTTCAGCTGCGGCGGCGTCAGCGCCGGGTGCTTGGCGAGCACGAGCGCCGAGATGGCGGCGATGTGTGGGGCCGCGAAGCTGTTGCCCGTGGCGCGGATCGACCCGCCTCCGGGCCAGGCGACGTCGACGTCGATGCCGCGGGCGAAGAACTCGACCGGCGGCGTCGGGTTTGCGTACCAGAGCCACCGATCGTCCTGCTCGTGGCTGCCGACCGAGATGACGGACGAGAAGCGCCACGGGAAGCTCTCGACGGGCATGTTGTGTGCGGCCGCCACGAGCACCGTGCGCCGGAAATAGGCGCCGTCGGCAAGATCGTGAAGCGTCTCGGCGAAGCGTTTCTTGGTCGTCGAGAGGCTCATGTTGATCACGTCGAAGCCCTGCTCGACGGCATGGCGGAGGCCCGCGAGAATCAGGTCGCCGCTGCCGGTCGCGCCGGCGCCGAGCACCCGGACACTGTGGAGCTCGCAGTCTGGAGCGAATGCCCGGACGATTCCAGCGCATGCAGTTCCGTGCCCGCAGACGTCCCCCAGCTCGTCGGGCACGACACGGATCTCCTCGTTCTCTCCGAGCTCGATGCCGACGGCGCTTGCGACCGGGGCGACGAGCGGATGGTCACGGTCGACGCCGCTGTCGAGGATGCAGACCTTGACCCCTCGGCCCGTCGATCCCTCGAACGCCCACTCGCGGGTCGGCTGGTCCGGCCACACCATGGGCAGGCCGATCGAGTCGGTGTCCTCTGCCGGCAGGCTCCATGCCGGCCGGCTCATTCGGACTCCCGCGCGTTCGCTCGTGCCGCCGCCGCCAGGTCGACGAGCTCATCCGCGCGCGCGGCACGCGCGTCGCCCGGAACGGTCATCAGGTTCGCGTGCACGAGCGCCGCTGCGGCGCGTGTCGCACCTTCGGCCAGCGCCGCCGCTGCGATCGCGTCCGCCTTCTCGTAGCCGATCGCCCAGCCCGCGGCGGTCGCGGCGAGCTCCGCCGTCGCGCAGGCGGCATCGGCGATCGCGAGTGGCAGCTCCGCGGCCTGGGCGAGCGCCGGCCTGAGATCTCGTTCGTCGGCATCCGGATCGGCGCGGAGCTGAACGACGCGCGCGAACGCGACCGCGTCCGCGCTCGCAAGCGGGACGAGCCGGGCGGAGAGCGCCCGGGCCTGCGCTGCAGTACCTGCCGAGTCCCGCCAGCCGGTCGTTGCGCGCGCGACCATGGCGACGAGCTCGGCCGCCATCGCCGCGGCGAGCGCAGCCGCACTCCCGCTTGCGGGCACCTGGGCGCCGGCCAGCGCGTCGAGGAGCTCCGCCAGCCTCAGCTCTGGCAGACGGGCGGCGGCGTCCGTCACTCCGACATGCGCCTGCGGACGAGCTCGATGAGCGAAGGCCTCGGCACGAGGCCTTCCGCGGCGAGGGCGGTCTCGATATCGGCGAGGAGCTGAGCGCGGTAGCCCGCGTCGGCCTGTGCCCGCTCCACGAGCCCGGCGATCTCAGCTCTGGCTCGCGGGAGCTCCTGCGCTGCTTCCACCCACCCAATCGGTGCCGGTGGCAGGACGCGCAGACGCTCGGCGATGCGTTCCTCGTCGTATCCGCTCATCGATCTCTCCGGTCACTTGACGCGGTAGCGACTGGGTTTCTTCCCTCGAGGCGCTCGCGCAGGCGCGCGAGGCAGCGTGAGATGCGGCTGGCGATCGTGCCCGAGGGAAGGCCGAGCTGGTCCCCGATCGTCCGGTAGCTCTCGTCGCGGCAGAAGAAGCGATCGAGAACCTCGCGACACTCGCCCGGCAGCGAGTCGAGCGCAGCATGTACGTCGAACGCTTCCTCGATTCGGTCGAGGACGTCCTCTTCGTGTTCGGGCAGGTCGTCGACCGGAGCCTCGCGCGTGTTGGCCCGGAGCTTGTCGATGCACTCCCGGCGGGTGAGCTGCGCGATCCAGGGCCGTAGGGCATCGGGGTCCCGAAGCGTGCCGAGCCGGTCGTAGATGCGTGCGAACACCTCCTGGAAGACATCTTCCGCATCGTCGGGGGGGAGGCGGAACGCCTGCGTCGTGATCGCGAAGACGTAGCGGGCAAAGCGGTCCACGAGACCATTCCACGCTGACTCGTCGCCGGCGAGGCAGGCGGCGACCAACGCAGCGTCGGAGCGCGTTTCCACTGTGCGTAGTGAAGCCGATTGTCCACGCGTGGTCTACTCCGGCGCGGAGGAGCGATCGTCCACGCGCGTCAGCTCTTCGATCCGCGCTTCCGCCGCGTCGAGGAGAGAGAGGCACCGACGGTGCAGCGCGTCGCCTCGTCGCCAGAGCTCGATTGCGTCGTCGAGGCCGACGTCACCTCGCTCGAGGCGGGCGACGATCTCGCTCAACTCGCGCTCCGCCTGCTCGAACGTGAGCTCGTCGGTCATGGTTTCGTCACCTCGTCCACCGTGGCTGCGAGGGAGCCCTTGGCAAGCTCGATGTCGATCGTCTCCCCGATGTCGACCACGGTAGCGTCACCGAGCACGACGCCATGCGAGCGGACGATGGCGTAGCCGCGGTCGACCGTGGCGCGCGGCGAGAGCGCGCGCAGTCGCCCAGCCGTGGCGTCCAGGGTGGCACGGCGCCGCTCCAGCAACAGCCGGGGAGCTGCCCCCAGGCGCTCCTGTGTCCGCGCCAATCGCCCACGGTCTCGCTCGACGAGCCGGCGCAGACCCGTGGCCAGCCTCTCCCGTGACCGCGACAGCCCAGCCAGCAGCTCGTCCAGGTCCGGCACGACGAGCCGCGCGGCCGCAGTGGGTGTCGACGCGCGCACGTCGGCGGCGAGATCGCACAAGGGTGTGTCCTGCTCGTGCCCGACCGCCGAAACGACGGGGACGGGGCACGCGGCAAACGCGCGGACGACGCGCTCGTCGCTGAAGGGGAGGAGATCCTCGAAGCTGCCTCCGCCGCGTGTGACCACGACCACGTCGACCTGCGGATGCGCTGCGAGCTCGGCCAGCGAGCGAACGATCGCGGCCGGGGCGCCGGCGCCCTGGACCCTGGTTTCGGCGACGACGAGGCAGGCGGGCGGAAACCGGGTTCGGATCGCCGTCACGATATCGCCGCGGGCAGCTGCGTCCGCGCCGGTGAGCACGCCGACCGCCCGCGGAAAGCGCGGCAGGCGGCGCTTCCGCTCGGCCGCGAAGAGACCCTCGCTCGCGAGTGCGCGCTTCAGCCGTTCGAGTGCGGCGAGGTGCTCGCCAAGCCCAAAACGCTCGATCGTGGTCGCGCGGAAGACAAGCTCGCCCTTCTGCTCGTAGAGCTCAGGTCGGCCCTGGACGTGCACCTTCTCGCCGTCGTTGAGCTCGAGCTCGAGCGCGTCGAACCGGAGCCGCCGCATCGAGGCCGCGAGCGTCGCACCGGTTTGCGGATCCTTGAGCGTGAAGAAGACCGAGCCCCAGGAATCGTTGCGGCGCAGCTCGCTCAGCTCGCCTTCGACCCAGACCTCCGGCAGTTTCCGCAGCCACATGGCAACGCCGCGGTTGAACGCGCTGACGGGAAAAACCCGACGGTCGCCGTAGATCAACGGTTCGACTTTCACGGGCGCAGCCTATGGGCTGCGCACTAGTTGTAGGTCGAGCCGCAGGCTCGGGCTACAACAGGATCTCGGCCGCGATTATGGGATCACAACCCGATCTGACGAGGTCGACGCAGACGTGGAGATCGGCGCCGCTCGCTGCCAGCTTCTCGGCCAACGGGAGGGGATAGCCGGCCTCGATGAGGATGTGGAGGCGCCAACTCTCGACCTTGGCCTGCTCGCCGCCATGTGCGTCCTCAACGGGTGTTTCGGTGATCTCGGCCATTGTGCCGCGGTGTTTCGTGATCGCTTCGACGATCCCTTCCGCTGCTTGTTGGCGACGCCGCAGAAACTTTACGAGCGCGGTCGAGCGGCGCCGGCGGCCTCGGCCTCGACCCGTCGCACGAGCTCCTCCCGCCCGAGCAGCTCGACGGCCCGGTCGAGCTCGCGCGCGAGGCGTGCGGCCGCATCCTCGCGTAGCTCACGCATGCGTTCGTCGAAGGCGAGCGCCGCTGCCTGCACCTGTCGTTCGAGCTCCCGCGAGAGCACGCGTTCGATCCGCTCAGTCTGGCGTCGCTCGAACTCGACGAAGGCCACCTCGAGACGGCCCCGCGCGTCGGTCTCCGCTCGTTCGATGCCCTCGGCGATGGCTGCCTCGCGGGCGCGAAGGCGCTCGGTGATCTCGTCGATCGTCCGCCGGCGCTCCGTGGTCTGGCTCTCGAGCTCGTCGAGGGCCTCGGTCACCGCTTCCGTCGCAGCTCGCTCGAGCTCTTCACGGAGTCGCAGGACGGTCTTGCGCTGGTCGTCCGCTGTTGAGCCGAGCTCGGCCGCTTCCGCCTCGATGCGGTGCTCCACCTCGACGATCGCCTGCCGGTGACGCTGCTCGAGGCGCGCGAGTTGGGCCTCCAGGTGGCGCTGTGCCCGGTCGAGGTCGTCGGTGAACGCCTGCAGGCGTTCACCGACCCGGCGCTCGGCTTCGGCGAAGCGCTCGGCCAGCGCATCGCCGACAAGGCGCTCTCGCGCCTCGAACGCACCGCGCCGCTCGTCCGCAAATCGGCGTTCCTCTGCGGCGAGCGCCGAGATCGATTCCGCGCGCTCACGCGCCAGCAGTCGCCGGATCTCGTCCGTATGAGCCGTCGTTTCCTCCTCGACGGCGAGGCGTAGCCGGGTTCGTGCGGCGGCGATGAGGTCGTCGACGGCCGCTGTCCGGGCATGAGCGCGGCGGGCGTAGACGGCGAGCAGCGCGATCACGACGACCGCTCCACCGAGGCAGCCGGCCAGGATCCAGGCGATCACGCTGTTCACTGTAGAGGCTTCGGTCTCAGAGACGGAGCACCACGAGCGCCGCGGCCATGAGGACGGTCGAGGCGGTGAGGAGCAGGAGCGCTGCCTCCGCCGGCGCTGTCAGCAGCGTGCGCGCCAGCGGCTCGCTCGTGCCGTCGGCGAGCTGGATCTCCCCGGTCACGTCCCGCACCTCGCGCCGCAAACGGCGAACGGGCGTCGAGAGCCGGCGCTGCGCGAGGGAGAGCACCGTCGCCCAGGCGGCAGCGAGCACGGCTTCCGCACGCAGCCGTTCGGCACAGGCGACGTACGCGGTGAGGACGGGGAAGGCGCCCCACGCGAGGCCGAACCACAGGTCGGAGTGGAAGCGGCCGCCGAAGAGCTCCAGGTTGTAGGCGGGGACGAGAAACGCGCCGGCCGCGACGAATGCGAGGAGCCACAGCGTCGTCCGCGTCGCGACGACGACGCCGATCGCCGAGGCGGCGGCGACGGAGGCGACCGCGAGCGCCGCCAGGACCCGGCCTGGAATCGGCGTTCCGAGGGGCCGTCCGCCGAGCTCGTCGAGCGCGTGTGCCCCGACGCCCATGGCGAGCCCGAACGCGAGCACCGTGAGCCCGAGCCTGCCCCACGGCACGGACGGGGCCAGACACCCTCCGACGACGACGTACGAGAGGTGCCACAGCGTGTACGGGGGGTGCAGCAACGTCACGTAGTCGCGCCAGCCGCCCGGGCGCAGCGCGTAGAACGTGGGTCTCACCGTCTCGTGCCCCAGACGACGATGCCGCCGCCGAGGCTGAGGCGTCGTCCGCGGGCGTCGGGGATGCCGGCGGCACGCCAGAGCTCGAGCAGCTCGCGCTCGGGATGGTCGTGCCAGAAACTCCGAATCGACGGCCCGAGAAAGCGTCCGACCTCGTGCCAGCCGGGCGAGATCGCGCGACCGGCGAGCGGGAGACCGATGCGGACGTAGAGCTCCCATAGCGGCCGGGCCAGGCCTCGAGGTAGCGCGAACTCGAGCATGGCAATCGTCCCACCGGGGCGCACGACGCGGGCGAGCTCCCGCAGGACCGCGCGGGGATCGTCGACGTAGCGGAGCAGGTACGTGAAGGTGAGGTGGTCGAACGACCCGTCGGCGAACGGCAGCGACTCCGCCGACGCCAGGACGAGCTCGACACGACCGTCGAAGCGGGCGCTTGCCGCGTCCAGCATCTCCGGGCTCTGGTCGAGCCCGGTGACGGGATGTCCTGCACCGAGGAGGAGCTCGGCGACGAGACCCGTTCCGGTGGCGACGTCGAGCACGGTGCCGCGGTCGGCGGGAACACGCGAGACCAGGAAGCGCCGCCAGCGCGGATCCTGGCCAAGCGAGAGGACTGCGCCAACCCGGTCGTAGCTCTGCCCGAGCGGTGCGAACAGGCCGATCGCGTGGCTGCGGCGTGCGCTCTCCACCGCTCTATCCTGGCACGGTGGACCTCGCGCTCGACCTCGAGCGGATCGCCGCCGCCGCCGAGACCTTCGCCACCGGCGACGGCCTCGTCGCGATCCTCGCGACCGAGCCGGCCGAGGGTGTCCGGCGCTACCTCTGCGCGTTCGAGGACGGCGCCGAGGGCCGCACGTGGCTCGCTCTCGACGACGCGGGCGAGCCGGTCACGAGCCGTCGAGAGGTCCATGACGCGGCGACGATCGCAGCGCTCTGCGAGGTCGCAGAGGAGTTCGCGTTTCCCGGTGATCTCGACGAGCTGAGGGCGCAGCTCGTGGCGTTGCGGATCGCCGAGCAGCCCTCGGGAATCGACGAGGCAGAGGACGCTGCCCGAGCGCTCCAACACGCGCTCGGAGTGCCCCCCAGCGTTGCCACGCCGGCGAGGCTCGACGGCATCGGTGCTGCAGTCCGTCGGCTCGAACGGGCGCTCGACCCCGCTGCACCGTCACCCTTCGCAGCGGCGATGCAGTCGGCTCAGGGTGCCGTCGAGAAGCTCGTCGGCGAGATCGAGGGCGGCTATCGCCTGCGCTTCGACGGGGCAGGCAGGTAGCGTTCCCGCGATGAGCGAAGGCGGCTTCCCGTTTTTCGGCGGTGATCCGGAGGATCTCCTGAAGGGTCTGCGCGAGTTCGCCGAGCAGCAGGCCGAGTCGGTGCAGGAGGCGCAACGCGAGCAGTTCGCGACGCTGACGCTCAACACCGCCGTCGAGCTCACGGCGGCTGCGCTCAAGCAGCTGCAGCCGTCGGGCGGGGTCGACGAACAGGCCATCGCCCTCCGCGACGCAATGCGCGTGCTCTTCCCCGAGGCGGTCGCGCTCGTCTCGGCCGCCCGCCAGGGCTTCATGCGCGAACAGTGAGCGCCGCCGGCCCTGGGATGATGGCCCCGTGAGAGTCGAGGCCATTCACCTCGGCGCGGCCTTCCAGCCCGAGAACTGGGCCGTCGATTCGGTGCGAGCCGTCGCCGGCAAGGGGCTCGAGGGCGACCGCTACTTCTTCGCAGACGGCGCGAAGCCGGGTCAGGCGTTGACGCTCGTCGAGCAGGACGTCGTCGAAGAGGTCGGTCTTCCGCCCGGCGGCACTCGCAGGCAGCTGACGGTGAGCGGCACGGGACTCAACGACCTGATCGGCAAGCGCTTCCTCGTTGGAGCCGTCGAGTGCTACGGCGTCGAGTTGTGCGAGCCGTGCGCGCACCTCGAGCGGATGACGAGACCCGGAATCATCAAGGAGCTCGTTCACCGCGCGGGCATCAACGCGGACATCCTCACCGACGGCACAATCTCCGTCGGTGACGAGATCACCGAGCTCTAGACAGCCGCCGCGGTCAGTGGTTACCGTGGAGCATGTCGGAAGCCCGGCTGCTCTCACTTGTGGTGCGGTACCCGCACCCGGCTGCGCTGGGCCGGAAGGTCCGCGACGGATCCGTCTTCGGCGCGCTGCATGAGCTCGAGGCACGCGGGCTCGTCACGAGGCGGCGAGGGCTCTACAGGCTGACGCGGCGCGGTGCGGGCGAGCTTGCGATCTCACGAGCGATCGCCGTGCTGCTTCACCACTGCGCGGTGGCCCCGCGGATGCCGGCTGGCGGCGCGGTGGCTGCGGCGTCCCGAGACGGCTAGGCTCGCGCCGTCATGAGCTATCGCGGCGCACTCCCTCAGCTCGAGGGCTCGCTGCTGGCGACCGACGGTGGGCTGGAAACATGGCTGATCTTCGATCGCGGCTTCGACCTGCCGTGCTTCGCGAGCTTCCCGCTGCTCGAGACCGTAGAGGGGCGAGCGGCGCTGACGGACTACTTCGAGCCGTATCTGATGCTTACGCGGCGGCACGGGATCGGCTTCGTGCTCGAGGCGCCCACCTGGCGCGCGAACCCTTCCTGGGGCGCGCAGCTCGGCTATTCACTCGATCGCCTGGCGGACGCGAACCGGCGCTCGATCGCCTTCATGGAGGAGATCAGGGGCCGCGAGGAGCTACCGGGCCGCCCATTCCCGATCAGCGCGCCGATCGGGCCCGAAGCCGATGCGTACAACCCCGATCACCACCTCAGTGCGCCAGAAGCCGAGGCGTATCACGCCTGGCAGGTCGGCATCGTCGCCGACACTGCCGCGGACCTGGTGACCGGTTTCACCATCGCCTACGTCGAAGAGGCGATCGGTATCGCGAAGGCTGCAGCTGCGGCGGCGATGCCGGTGGCGATGTCCTTCACCGTCGAGACCGACGGACGGCTACCGAGCGGCCAGCCGCTTGCCGAGGCGATCGACCAGGTCGATGACGAGACCGGCGGTGTGGTCGCCTACTACATGGTCAACTGCGCCCACCCGACGCACTTCGTGTCCGTGTTCGACCAAGATGGTCCGTGGGAGCGACTGCGGGGCATACGCGCGAACGCATCGACGAAGAGCCATGCCGAGCTCGACGAGTCGGAGGAGCTCGACGCGGGCGACGCGGTCGAGCTTGCCGGTGGTTACCTCGCCATCCGCGAGCGGCTGCCGCGGTTGACGGTCCTGGGAGGCTGCTGCGGCACCGACCACCGGCACGTCACGAGCGTCGTCGACAGCTGGCTCGCCTCGTAGACGAGCGGTGGGGTTCATTCGTCCGCCAATGCTTCGGCGAGCCAGCGCCGCGCCTGCTCGACGATCGCGGGGTAGGTGTGCAGGTAATACCTCAGCGCGATCAACGCCTGCGAGAGCGCCCAGCCGCGGCCCCGCGTCCAGGTTCGATCGAGCCGGACAGCGCTGCGACGGCCGCACGCGTCACCTGGTCGCGCGGGCCGAGCGGACCGTCGCGGCCCCCCGCCGGCGGCCCTCCCGTCGGATCGGCGGCCCGCAACCCTTCCAGCAGCCCGGCGAGGTCGACGGCCGCATGCGAGGGGTCGACTGGTGAGCCGTGGGCGTGGAGTCCTGCCGTCGCGGCAGCCGTACGGAAAGATCGTCGCCCAGCCGGCGCAGTTCGTGGCGCTCGAGTGCCGCCAGCCGTGCGCAGACCCAGTTGAAGCGCAGGTCCGACGAGCCGGACAGAAAGTAGGTGTCCGGGTCGGAGTCGACCAGCGCCTGGCGAAGCTCTTTCGGGAAGGAGAAGCCGATCTCGGTCTGGTCGCGCGAGAACGCCAGCCAGACGATCTGGCCGACCCGGAACTTGACGCGGCCGCGGACGAACACCTCGTAGGAGCGTGGCAACTGGGACGCGATCACACGCACGTCCTCGAGCATCACTCCGGTCTCCGCCATCGGCGCCACTCTTAGACGCTCTAACGCTGGTGCCCGTCTGGGTACCTAGCTGCTGGTGAGCTCTTTGAAGGCGGGTTCGTCACGGATCGTGAATGAAGCTTGAGGATGAGGACCGAGCACAAGCATCGGAGGTCGCGAGGCAGATGCTTGCGTCGAAAGAAGCAAGGCCGACAAAGCGAGGGCGACGAACACGATCCGGATGACCAGCCGGGACACAGCCCAGGGTACGCGGCACAGCCAGCACGACCGTGGGCGGCTCAATCGTCCGCTGCAGCCACGTTCGGCGTGGAGCAACGGGGGGTCGCCGTGGTCAGTCCGGGGTTCGGGATTCTTCCGTCGCGGCGCGCTCGCGTTTAGCAACGCGCAGTTGCGAGCTGATGCGGCGGAACTGGTCTTGTCCGGAGAGTCCGACCACGCTGCCCAGGAGGGGGAAGTCACCGATGCCGACCGGGATGCGCAGTACCGAGCGTACCGGCTGCGTGTTAACCCATTCGTGTCCCCATTCGCGCCGGAAGCCGTCGCGTGGCAGCGCGTAGACCGCACCCTCGGTCCATGAGCTGGGCGAGCTGGGGTTGCCGCCGATCGCAAACATGTAGAAGCGGCGGAGGCGTGGAGGCCGACCGAGGTGCGTGCAGGCGGTGAAGATGCCTTTGGCGCGGTCGCGCGCTACGACGGCGTAGAAGATCGGCCACGGGTCGGTCGAGGCATCAGTCATATGGGCTCCCCCGCCATCATCCGTCCTCAGTCGCACGGATCAACGGCGCGGGACCCGTGAGACTCTGTCACCACCACCCTGGCGCGTCACGCCCGGCCACACTCGAATGCGCGAGTGTGACCTCGCCTGATTCGGTCAGCGAACGGGCAGCGAGAATCCGCCGTCGACCACGAGCACCTGGCCACGGATCATCTCCGCGTCCGGTCCGGCGAGGAAGCAGACGGCTCCGGCGACGTCGTCGGGCGTGACGATCCGGCCGGCCGGGTTGCCGGCACCGATTTCCAGCATCTCCTCCCTGTTCGGGAAATACTCCAGCGCGCCCGTCTCCACGACACCGCCGGAGACGGCATTGACGCGGATCCCGCGCGGCGCCAGCTCGACGGCGAGGTACCGAACCAGAGCTTCGAGCGCCGCCTTCGAGGTGCCGACGAGTGCGTAGCGGTCGAGCACCCGCGATGCACCGAGGCTCGACAGGGCGATGACCGACGAGCCGGCCGGCATGCCCGGCGCCGCGGCGCGCACCAGCGACAGCAGCGCACGCGCGTTCGTCGCATGCGTCCAGTCCCAGTGCTTGTCCTCGGTCTCGAGCGCGGGGCGGATGACCCCGGTGGCCGCGTTGTGCACGAGGACGTCGAGCGGTCCGAGCGCGGCGACCTCGCGCGCCACGCGGTCGCCGGCGACGTTGCCACGCACGAGCACCGGCTCGGCACCGAGCGCTCGAAGCTCGCCCGCAGTCTCCTCGGCTGCAGCGTCTGAGCGGAAGAAGCCGATGGCGACGCGCGAGGCGCCCTCACGCGCGAAGCGAAGAGCGATCGTTCTGCCGATCCCGCGCGAGCCGCCCGTCACGAGAACGGACGCGCCGGCGAACATCCCGGTCATCAGCGTTGCTGCTTGAGCGGGTCGTACACGGGCGCCGAGCTGGGGATCTCCTCCCAGCCGATCCGCGTCCGCGCCTCTCGCGGTGAATCCTCCGCCTTCGACGAGGCGTGGCCGAGATCGTCGAGCAGCTGCATCTTCTCCTCGCCGTAGCGCCGCACCGGGTGATCGTCCGGGAGATCCGCGATCACCTCACGCACACGCGCGCGGAGCTGGTAGGCGAAATGCGGCGTCGCGGGTCCGAGCATGGCGTCGATGTCGTCGATGGTCGGCTCCGCCATCTCGGCGGCAAGCCTAACGAGTACGTTCACGGGCGTGCGTCGCCCGAGCACTCTCGAGCTCATGCTCCTGGGGACGATCCTCCTGTGGGCGCTCAACATCACCGTCACGCGCTACATCCTCACGCACGGCTTCCGCCCTCTCGCGTATGCAACCGTCCGGTACGGCACGGCGGCCGCAGTGTTCGCCGGCATCAGCCTCGTTGCCGAGCGCACGATGCGGATCTCCCGGCGCGACCTCCTCTTCGTCGGCGCAGCAGCGCTCTCGATCTTCGCCAACCAGGTGTGCTTCATCTACGCCGTCAAGACATCCACCGCATCAGTGGTCGCGATCGTGCTCGGCGCGACCCCCATCTTCGCCGCTCTGCTGGGACTCGTGCTCGGAACGGAGCGCCTGTCACGGAGCTTCTGGCTCGGCGCCGCCGTCTCGTTCGCCGGCGTCGGCCTCGTCGCCGCGGGATCGAGCGGCGAGCTCTCAGGCGGCCTTGGGGGCATCCTGCTCGCGATCGCCACCGCGGCGACCTGGGCGGCGTACTCGGTCGCGATCGCGCCGCTCATGCGCCGGTACTCTCCGTCGCGGATCAGCGCCATCGTGCTCCCGCTCGGCTGGCTCGGCCTGGCGGTCGCGGGCATCGGCCAGACGCGGTCACAGGACTACGGTCTCGGGTGGCGCATCTGGCTGCTCCTCGCCTTTGCCACGTTTGGCCCGCTCGTGCTGACGAACATCCTCTGGTTCCGCTCCCTCCACCGCATCGGGCCGTCCCGTGCCACCCTCGCCGCGAATCTGCAGCCGTTCATCGCCGCCGTGATCGCGCTCGTGCTCCTGTCCGAGAAGATGACGGCGATCCAGGTAGCCGGTGGTCTCTGCATCGCGGCCGGAATCGCGGTCGCGCGGCGCGCCCCCGCGACGCCGACCGTTCCGGTGGAGTGACGTAGCCTTCCGCCGATGACGCCGCAGCGCCGTGCCGCCCTCGTTTCGGTCGTGGCGGCGTCGGCGCTGATCGCGATCAAGCTCGTCTCCGGGCTCGCGAGCGGATCGCTCGGTCTCGTGGCCGAGTCGCTGCACTCCGGAACCGATCTCGTCGCCGCACTGCTGACCTTCTTCGCCGTGGGGATCGCCGTCAAGCCCGCGGACCGGGGCCACCAGTACGGGCACGGCAAGGCCGAGCACCTGGCGGCGCTCGCGGAGGCAGCGGTCCTCTCGCTCGTCAGCATCGCCGTCGCAAGCCTCGCCGCGGCGAGGCTTGCCGGCTGGGTGGAGGCAAGCGTGGACGCGCACTGGTGGGCGTTTGCCGCGGTTGCGGTCGTGCTCACGATCGACCTGTCACGGACGCTCGTGTCGCTCCGCACCGCCCGCCGGTACCAAAGCGCCGCGCTCCTCTCCAACGCGCTCCACTTCGGCAGCGACTTCGCGGGCACGATCGCGGTGCTCGCCGGACTCGTCTCCGTGAGGGCGGGATGGCCGTCGGGCGACTCGGTGGCGGCGCTCTTCGTCGCCATCCTCGTGCTCGGGGCCGCCTCGAGGCTGATGCGGCGCAACATCGACGTGCTCATGGACAGGGCCCCGGCGGATGCGGTGGCGGCGGCGCGCGCCGCGATCCTCGGTCTCGTCCCGCCGGTACAGCTGCGCCGGCTCCGGCTTCGCCACGCTGCCGGCCGCGCGTTCGTGGACGCGGTGATCGGCGTGTCACCGGGGGCTGCCGTGGAGCAGGGGCATGCGGACGCGGACAGGGTCGAGGCGGCGGTGCACCGGGCCCTGCGGGGCAGCGACGTCGTCGTCCACGTCGAGCCGCTCCGTGCCGAGGCGGACCTGCGGGAGCGAATCCGCGCGGCGGCGATGGGGGTCTCGTTCGTGCGCGAGATCCACAACCTGTCCGTGATCGAGACGGCAGACGGGTTCGAGGTGTCACTCCACCTCAAGCTGCCCGGGGAGACGGCTCTTGGCGCCGCCCACGACATGGCGGACGACGTCGAGCGGGCGATCGCGGCTGCCGTGCCCGAGGTGGTGGCGGTGCGGACGCATATCGAGCCGCTCGCCGAGGAGTCGGCCGGCGAGGTGGTCGAGCACGACTCGGCCGACGTCGAGCGGATCGTCGTCGAGGCGACGGGCGAGCCGCCGCGCGAGGTTCGCTTTCTGCATACGGACGAGGGTCTCTTCGTCTTCGTGACGCTGGGGCTGGAGGCCGGGGTGACGCTCGCCGACGCCCACACCAGGGCGAGCGCGGTGGAGGAGCGCGTGCGGGCTGTGCTCCCGGACGCGGCCGACGTTCTCGTCCACACGGAGCCGTGACCGTCGCTTGAACCGGCACGACTCAGGTTGAATCTTCCGGAGATGAAGCTCTGCATGTTCCACCCGAACGACAACCCGATGGAGCGCGGCTGGGTGGGCAGGGTCGACGGAGACCGCGTTCTCCACCTGGCTGCGCAGACGCTGCAGTCGTTCTTTCTCGGCGGAGGCGGTGCCCGTGAGCACGCGCAGTACGCGCTCGACGAGGTGACCCTGCTCGTCCCGGTTCTCTACCCGCCCACCGTGCGGGTGTTCGAGAGCCAGGCCACATTCGCGTTCGGAAACCCCGCGGCCGTGTACGGGCCCGGCGCGGCCGCCGTGCCGCCCCCGGGCGCGAGCGCCTTGACGCTCGGGCCCCGCGTCGCTGCGGTGATCGGGGCAGAGGGCGCGATCGGCGGGTTCTCCCTCTACGCCGAGTGGCGCGAACCCGGCAGACCGGCCCCGAAGGATCGCGACTTCTGCGTCGCGCTCGGTCCCGTGGTGGCGACGCCCGACGAGCTCGATGCCTCTGCGATCGAGGTGCGCGTCCGTGTCGACGGCGACGAACGGCTGCAGGGCTCGCTCGGCGGCTTCGGCTGGGAGCCGGCAGTCCGGCTTGCCGCCGACGGGACCACATTGAGACCGGGTGACCTGATCGTGTCGCCGACGGCAGGAGAGCTCGACGGGCTCGATCGCTGGACGACGGTCGAGCTGGACGCCGCGGGCATCGGCGTGCTCGCCACGGCGGTCACAGGATGAAGCAGCGAGTTTCCCTGCTCACACTCGGAGTCGCCGACCTCCCGAGAGCGCGCGCCTTCTACGAGGCGCTCGGCTGGACGACCAACGCCGGACCCGAGGACGACGTCGTCTTCTTCCAGGCCGGCGCGATGATCGTCGCGCTCTGGGGCCGCGAGCAGCTGGCCGAGGACTGCGGTCTCGAGGACACCCGCGGCTTCGGCGGCATCGCGCTCGCCCACAACGTCGGCTCGCCCGCGGAGGTCGACGCTGTGCTGGCCGAAGCGAAGGCGGCGGGCGCCACGGTGGTCCGCCCCGGCGCGGCGACCTTCTGGGGAGGCTACTCGGGCGTCTTCCTCGACCCCGACGGCCATCCGTGGGAGGTCGCCCACAACCCGCACTGGACGCTCGGCGAGGACGGATCGGTCAGTCTCGGGTCCTGAGCTCGCTGCCGATCCGGGTCGCCTCTTCGACGATCGCCAGCACGTCCTCGTCCGTCGTGCGGAAGTTGACGATGCACGGGCGGAGGCACACCTTGCCGTCGATCCGCGCCGGGGCGACCCAGACCCGGCCGCTTTCCTGGAGACGGAGGATCAACCTGCTGTTGTGTTCGTCGATGTCGGCGATGCCGGGTGGAGCGTGGCGAAACGGCACGATCGAGAGCGACGGCGGCCCGCAGACGGGCTCGAGCTCGTCGTGAGCGAGGACGGCGTCGTAGAGCACGCGTGCCTGCGCGAGGTTCCGCTCGATGGCATCGCGGAATGCGGCGGCACCGTGGGCGCGGAGCCCGAGCCACAGCTTGAGTGCGCGGAACGGGCGCGAGTACTCGAGCGTGATGTCGACCGCGTGCGGCTCGTCCCGCTCGTGCGGGAGGTAGTCCTCCTCGTGCGCGAGCGCCGCCTCCAGGTCCTCACGGCGCCGGACGAGCAGAACGCCGCACGCCTTCGGCATGAACAGCCACTTGTGTGCGTCGATCGACACCGAATCGGCCCGCTCGACGCCGGCGAACATCTCGGCTGTGGCCGGGACGGCGGCAGCCGGGAGCCCGTAGGCGCCGTCCACGTGCAGCCACAGGTCACGTTCGGCGCACACGTCTGCGAGCTCGTCGATGGGGTCGACGGCTCCCGTGAGGGTGGTCCCGGCCGTCGCGATGACGGCGACCGGCACGATCCCAGCTGCGCGGTCGGTGTCGATCGCCGCTGCGACGTCGACCGGGTCGAGCCGTCGGTGGGGGTCGAGGGGGAGCGCTCGGATGCCCGCCGAGCCGACCCCGAGCAGCTCCGCCGCGCGTGTGGTCGAGTAGTGCGACTCGCTCGAGCAGTAGACGGCAAGCCGCCGGTCGTGGAGCCCGTCGCGCCGAGCACCGGGGACGGCGCGCTCGCGCGCCGCCGCGAGTGCCGTCAAGTTCGAGATCGTGCCGCCGCTCGTGAACGAGCCGGCCTTCGCCGGATAGCCGACGAAGGACGAGACCCAGTCGACGGTCTGGCGCTCGATCTCGGTCGCGGCTGCCGCCCACGCGGCGAGGTTCGGATCGAAGCAGGACGCGAGTGCGTCGCCGATGACTGCGATCTCGAGCGCGGAGGAGCCGACGAACGCGAAGAAGCGCGGTCGAGGCTGCGCCAGGCTCTCGTCGAGCGCGAGCGCCGCGTCGTCGAGGACACCGAGCGCGGGGGAGGGGCCTTCCGGAAGGCCGAGAGCGGTAAGAGCGCGCACGCGCTCGCCGATCGGCGGCTGGCCCGGGCGGAAGTGGTCGAAGCTGCGCCACGCCTCTCCGATCAGCTCGGCCGCGCGTGCGAGTGCCTCTTCTCGCGAAACGTCCAGCCGCATCGTCACGCGGGCGAGTCTAGTGCCCGCTCCGTCGACGGCTCAGGACGACGACAGCGCCACTGGAGCGGGCACTAGGGTGACGGCATGACGCCGAGGCTCGCTCTCGACTGGGACGGGACGTGCACCGAGGTCGACAGCCTCCACATGATCCTCGAGCGCTTCGGTGACCGCGTCGTCTACGAACAGATGGAAGGAGTGCTCGGTGACGGCCTCACGCTGCACGAGGTGATCGCCGCCGAGATCGGGACGGTCACGCTGCCGCTCGAGCAGGGCGTCCGGTGGGTGCGCGAACACGTGATCGTGCGCGACGGACTCCACGAGCTGGCTGCGCGCCACCGACCGGTGATCGTCTCCAGCGGTTTCCACGAGCTGATCGAGCCGGTGCTCGAGCGGGAAGGGATCCAGCTGCAGGTCCTCGCCAACTCACTCGACGTACGACCCGACGGCTGGCGGCCCGTGTGGCGCGACGAGGCGATCTGCACGATCTGCGGCGAGGCGTGCAAGCGGGGCGTGCTGGTGGATGGACCGTACGTCTACGTCGGGGACGGGTACTCCGACCGCTGCGCCGCGCTTGCCGCCGAGCGCGTCTTCGCGCGCAACGGCCTTGCCCGCTGGCTCGAGGAGCAGGGGCTTCGCTACGAGCCGTTCCGCGACTTCCGCGACGTTCTCGGCGCTCTCGGTTGAGGCGGCTCCGACGTCCCGGAGCCCGAGCGCCGGTTGTCCGGGAGGGGCCGGGCCCGCTCGGGTAGGAATATCGGCGTGTCCGGCTTCTCCGGCTTCTCCAACTTCGCGCCTGGTGCGGCCGACCTCGAGACGCGCGCCGCTCTTCTCGCGGACAGGCTGACCGAGGGCCTCAAGCCGCTCGCCCGCGTCGCCTACAACTACGCGTGGAGCTGGCTCCCCGACGGGGAGGGCGTCTTCCGCGACATCAACCCGCACCGCTGGGGCCTCTCCGGCGCGAATCCCGTCCGCTTCCTGAACGACCTGTGGCCGCGGACGCAGGAGCGCGCGGAGCAGACCCCGGAGCTGATGGAGCGGATTCAGAGGCTCACGGAGACGATGTCCGCCTATCTCGAGCGGCCCGACGGCGACTGGGCCGGGATCGACGGGCCCGTCGCGTTCTTCTGCGCCGAGTTCGGCTTCCACGTCTCGCTGCCGATCTACTCGGGCGGGCTCGGCGTGCTTGCCGGCGACATCCTCAAGGAGGCGAGCGACCAGGCGCTGCCGATGATCGGGATCGGGCTCCTCTATCGGCGGGGCTACTTCCGCCAGCGCCTCGATCTGACCGGTCGGCAGCACGAGTACTGGCTCGCGCTCGACCCGAAGGGGCTGCCGCTGGCCCGGGTGACGAACGACGACAGGTCTCCGCTGCGTCTGACGGTGACGCTCTCGGGCGCTCCGCTGACGTTCCAGGTGTGGCGGGTGGACGTCGGCCGGGTGCCGTTGCTCCTGCTCGACACCGAGATCCCCGTCAACGACGAGGTCCAACGCTGGACGACTGCTCGGCTGTATGAGGGAAACCGGGCCATCCGTCTCGCCCAGTACGGCCTGCTGGGGCTCGGGGGCGCGAAGGTGCTCGAGGCGCTCGCCATCGAGCCGTCGGTGCTGCACCTGAACGAGGGTCATCCCGCGTTGGCGCCCCTCGAGGTCGCCGCGGCGAGGGTCTCCGGCGGAACGCCGTTCGAGGAGACGCTCGCCGGCGTCCGCGAGCGCGTCGTCTTCACGACGCATACGCCCGTCCCGGCCGGGAACGAGACGTACCGGCGGGAGGAGTTCCTGGATGCCTTCGGCGACCTGGCGCGCCGGCTCGGGGTCGACGACGAGACCTTCCTGGCGCTGTGCCGAATCGATCCCGCTGACGCGGGCGAGCGGCCGGGCATGACCGCGCTCGCACTGCACGTCAGCGACCGCCGGAACGGCGTCAGCCGGCTCCACGGCGAGGTCGCCCGTGAGATGTGGCAGCCGTTGTTCGGCGCGGCCTCGGCGGACGACGTTCCCATCGGCTACGTGACGAACGGCGCGCATCTGCCCACGTTCCTGGGCGATCCGATGGCCGAGCTGCTCGCGCGCCACCTCGGGAACGACTGGCTGTGGCGAGCCGGTGATCCCGACACCTGGGAGGCGGTGTCCGACATCCCGAACGCCGAGCTCTGGAGCGCGCGCAGCGACGCGCGGCGGCGCCTCGTCGAGTTCATCCGGGTGAAGACCGAAGAGGACCAGCTCCTTCGGGGCGAGCAGATCGAAGAGGTGCGGGCCATTTCCCGGAGCCTCGAGGAGGACACGCTCACGCTCGGCTTCGCGCGCCGTCTGGCCACCTACAAGCGGTTGCACCTGCTCACCTACGACGCCGATCGCGTGCGGCGGATCCTCTCCGGTGCGAACCCTGTGCAACTCCTCATCGCGGGGAAGGCGCACCCGAGCGACGAGGAGGGCAAGGGGACGCTGCAGCGGATCTTCCAGCTGCGGCGCGAAGGTAGGACGGAGGCCGAGCGCATCGTCGTGGTCGAGGACTACGACCTGCGGATCGCGCGGCAACTCGTCTCCGGCTGTGACGTCTGGGTCAACCTCCCGCGACGCCCGATGGAGGCGAGCGGCACGAGCGGCATGAAGGCGACCTTCAACGGCGCGCTGCAGCTGAGCGTGCTCGACGGCTGGTGGGCGGAGGCATATGACGGTGCCAACGGCTGGGCGATCCCGGGCGACAAGGGCGACGACGAGACCGACGCGACTCGCTTCTACGACCTGCTCGAGGACGAGGTGATCCCGCTCTTCTACGAGCGCGACGCCTCCGGCGTCCCGAATGCGTGGTGCGAGAAAGTGAAGGCGGCGCTCGTGACGTGCGGCCCGGCGTTCACGGCGACGCGGATGTTGCGGGACTACACCGAGCGCATGTATCCGGCGGGCGCGCCGACGACTGGTTAAGCGCCCTCGGTCAGACGCGACGGAACAGGACGAGCGATCGCGGCGCGAGCACGATCTCCTGGCGGTGCCGGTAGATCAGCTCCTCGGCCTCCAGGTCGTACGTGGACAGCTCGAACATCCAGCGGCGGCCGAAGCGGGAGGGCGGCAGCCGGAACGTCACCGACTCTTCGCCCGCGTTCAGAAGGACGAGGAACGAGTCATCCCTGATGTGCTCGCCGTCCTCGCGCCGATCGGGAATCTCGTCGCCGTTCAGGAAGACGCCGAGGCAGGGCTCGTTTGCCTGCCAGTCGTGCTGGGCCATCCGCAGCCCGTCGGGGCGGAACCACCAGATGTCCGGAAGGCCGGAGCCGTTGATCGTCCGACCCGCGAAGAAGTGGGAGCGATGGAAGAGAGGGTGGCTTCGCCTCAGCACGATTAGCCGGCGCGTGAACGCCAGCAGGCGCTCCCGTCGCTCGTCGAGCTGCCAGTCGAACCATGAGATCTCGTTGTCCTGACACCAGGCGTTGTTGTTGCCAAGCTGGGTGCGGCCCAGTTCGTCACCACCGAGCAGCATCGGCACCCCCTGCGACAGGAACAGGGTGGCGAGGAAATTCCGCTGCTGCCGCTCCCGAAGCGTGAGCACTGCGGGATCGCTCGTCGCGCCCTCGGCGCCACAGTTCCACGAGCGGTTGTCATCGGAGCCATCGCGACCGCCCTCGCCGTTCGCTTCGTTGTGCTTCTGGTTGAAGGAGACGAGGTCGGCGAGCGTGAAGCCGTCGTGGCAGGTGGCGAAGTTGATCGACGCCGATGGTCTGCGGCCGTCGTCCTGGTAGAGGTCGCTGGAACCCGTGAACCGCGACGCAAACTCGCCGAGATTCCCCTGCCCGCGCCAGAAGTCGCGGATGCAGTCGCGGTACTTGCCGTTCCACTCCGCCCAGAGCACCGGGAAGTTGCCGACCTGGTAGCCGCCGGGGCCGACGTCCCACGGCTCGGCGATCAGCTTCGCCTGCGAGAGCACGGGGTCCTGGTGGATGACGTCGAAGAACGACGAAAGACGGTCGACGTCGTAGAACTCGCGGGCGAGCGCCGACGCGAGATCGAAGCGGAAGCCGTCGACGTGGCACTCGATCACGAAGTAGCGGAGCGAGTCCATGATCAGCCGGAGCACGCTTGGGTGCACCGGGTTGAGGCTGTTGCCCGTCCCGGTGAAGTCCATGTAATGGCGGAGATCGCCAGGCATCAGCCGGTAGTAGGAGACGTTGTCGACGCCCTTGAACGAGAGACAGGGGCCGAGATGGTTCCC
>Ga0066709_100000543_pt1 | contig 20845 bp, 22 predicted proteins | sample GraSoiAngelo_158_FD_79665 | JGI IMG/M metagenome (GOLD analysis project Ga0066709, IMG submission 79665) | Grasslands soil microbial communities from the Angelo Coastal Reserve, California, USA - 14_1009_16_30cm | ecosystem: Environmental > Terrestrial > Soil > Grasslands | place: USA...
CCGGCGACCTCGACGCGGCTGAAGCGGTTGACCGTGAAGTTGCCGAGCGGGTGCGCCGAGGCGGCGGCCGGCGCGAGCAGCGCCGCCGCGACCCCGAGCAGGAGCAGCAGGCGTTTCATCGTGCGAGCCTTCTTGCGGTCGGTGCCCAGAGGACGGAGAAGCGCGGGTTGAGCGCGAGCGCGCGCCGGAACCAGATGCGCGCCTCGGCATCGCGGGCGAGACAGCGCTCGATCATCCCGCGGTGGAAGAGCTTGAGCGCGTCCTGCGTGCCGAGCCGCAGCGCGCGGCGCGACCACGTGAGCGCCTCGGCGCAGCGGTCGTGCCGCGCGAGCGTCCATGCGAGGACGTCGGCGCCGTCGATCGACGGCCGCATTCGCTCCGCGCGGCGCGCCAGCGCGATCGAGGCGCGGCCGTGGTCGGCGTCGAAGAGCGCGGTCTCGAGATCGGTGCGGACGCCGTTCGCCGCGAGCAGCCGCTCGATTGCGCCGATCAGGCGGTACTGGTCGCGTGCGAGCCGCAGGCGGCCCGTGGCGGCGTAGAGGTCGCCGAGGAACGAGACGAACTGCGGCAACGGGATCGTCTGCGCCGCCGCCCGCTCGAGCCGCGCCGCCGCGCGCAGCCGTCCGCGCGCCGCTTCGACCTGCGCGAGCGCATCGAGGCCGTAGACATAGCCCGGGAATGCGCGCAGGGCGGCGCGCGCCTCCCGCGCGGCCGCCTCCCTTCGCCCGTGGCCAAGCTCGAGCTTCGCGAGCTGCACGTGCGTCCACGCGAGCGCCTCCCGCTGGCCGACCGCCGCGTCGAGCGCGAGGCGCATCACGTCCCGCGCGCCGGCGACGTCGCCGCGCAGCTCGCGCGCGTACGAGATCCGTGCATACGCGGCGAGACCCGGCTTGAGCCGCGCCATCGTGTCGAACGCGGCGAACGCCTCGCGGTAGCGGCCGAGCTCGACGAGCGCGTCGCCGATCACGCCGTAGTTGCGGGCGGTGCTCGGCGAGAGCGCACGCGCCCGCCGCCCGAGCGCGAGCGCTTCGCCGAACCGGTGTCTCGAGAGCGCGAGCGAGGCGAGCCCGCTCGTCGCGATGAGATCGTGGGGAGCGAGGCGGAGTGCCCGCCGCAGCACGCCCTCCGACTTCCCGTACCACGCGGGATCGCCGGTCTCGCGGGCCCGCTGCTGGTACGCAAGGCCGAGCAGCCCGAGCCCGTGGACGTCTCGCGGTGCCGCCCGCAGCGCGGTCTGGAGCTGCAGGACGAGACCGGCGGTATCGGCGGCCGCGAAGTCGGCGGCGAGGGCCTCGCCCGAGGTGGGCCGGGGCGCGGCCGCCGGGCTCCCACGGAAGAGTCCGCCGAGCAGGAGGACGGCGGCGGCGATGCCCGCCGCCGTCCCTGCAATGAAGAGCCTCCGCCGCACCCGCCTACCCGTTGGCCGGCTGGAGCTGGCCCTTCGTGTTGTCGAAGCCGCTGAACGGATCCGGCTCGTAGGGGAACGACGACTGGAGCGGGACGTCGTTCGCGTCGACGCCGTCGCCGAGCGGCAGCGAGTGGCCGATGAGCGCGCCGCCGACCGCCCGCTCGGAGATGTCGATGACGTCGTCCTCGAGCCGCCGGCCGTTGGGATACCCGGCAAGGTCGCCGCCGAGCACGCCGAGCCGGTTGCCCTTGCCGACCGCGGCCGTCGGCGCGATCGACAGGTTGAGCCGCAGCTCGTCCGCGAACGTCGGCCCGGTGTAGTTCAGGTTCGGCGACTTCAGGCCGGTGCCGAGCACCGACACGATGTCCGCCCGGTCCTTCTCCTGGAACGGCCCGAACTGCGGATAGAGCTTGTTCAGCAACGCGGCCAGGATCGGGGTCGAGTAGTACTGCTCGAACTGCTTGTCCTTGTCCGGGGTCGTCGCGTTCCACTTGTCCTTCAGCTCCGTCGGGATCAGCAGCTCGTTGACGAGCGGATTGCCGAGCCGCGAGACCTGCACCAAACCCGGCTTGCCCTTCGCGACCTGTGCCGACGGGCGGTCGGTCGCGGCCCAGATGCCGATCACGTGCGACGAGTTGTCGAGCATTGCGACCGGAACCTGAAGCGCGATCGCGTGGACGGCGTAGCCCGCGAAGAAGTCCTTGCCGCCGCCGGTTGCGCCGGTTCCGTGCCGGATCGCGACGAGGTCGAACGCCGCGCCGATGTCGCCGAAGAACGCGTCGTCGCGCTGCCCGGCGAAGACCGTCGTCCCGTCGGTGAGCGAGTGGACGCCCTTGACGGCGAGGTCGTGATAGTTCGGCGTCGACCGCGGGCCGATGTTGTCGGGCGGCGTCGCGAGGCCGCGGCCGACGACGGTCGTCTTCCCGCCCGCGACCTTCGTCACCGTGTACTCCTGCTGGGTGCCGCCGAGGAACGCGGTCGGCGTGCCGGCCTTGAAGCGGAACTGCCACGTGACATCCGGCTTGCCGTCGCCGTTGCGGTCGACGTAGAGGTCGTACCGCGCGCTCGGCGAGAACGTGTACCAGTTGGGACCGGCGCCCGGATCCTCGCCGGGAATCCAGTTCGACACGATCGTGACCGTGTCCGGCTTGTCGGGACTGCGGAACGCGTACAGGTCGGTGTTGTCCGCGCTCGGGTCCTGCGAGATGAGCGGCGCCTCGCGGTGGCTCGAAGCGTTCGCGGTTCCGGGGCTCGAGCCGCGTACGACGACAGCCACCGCGACCGCGGTCGCGAGCGCCGCCGCGAGGGCAAGTGCGATCCCCCTCATGGTTCGTCTCCTTTTCCGTGGGTGGGACGGCGCTGATTCGTCACGGCTCGCGGACCGGTTCGCGGTGAACCAGAATCGGCCTGGATGCGAACCAGCGAGGTGACCCGCGAGCTCGCGCATCTCTCGGACGAGGCGGTCGTGGCGTTGATGGCGCGCTCGCACGACGTCGCACTCGCCGAGCTGTACGACCGCTTCGGCCGCGTGGCCTGGGGACTCGCGCTGCGCGTGCTGCGCGACGAGGCGCTCGCGGAGGACGCCGTGCAGGAGGCGTTCCTGACGGCTTGGCGTACGGCGTCGCGGTTCGTGCCCGAGCGCGGATCCGCGCGCAACTGGCTGCTGACGCTCGTCCATCGGCGGGCGGTCGATCTCGTTCGTCGAGAGGAGCGGCGGCGCGCCGAGCCGCTCGAGGCGGCGGCCGAGCCGGCGGGCGCGAAGGGCGCCGACGACGACGCGCTGCTCCGCCTCGAACGCGAGCGCGTGCAGGGAGCGTTGGCGCAGCTCCCCGACCAGCAGCGCGAGGCGCTCGAGCTCGCCTACTACGGCGGCTTCAGCCAGTCCGAGCTGGCCGAGAGGCTCGGACAGCCCCTCGGTACGATCAAGAGCCGGATGTTCAGCGGTCTCGCGCGGCTGCACGAGCTCCTGCGCGAGCCGGCCCCGGAGAGAGAGCCATGGCGGACGAGACCATCCACGAGCTGACGGCGGCGTACGCCCTCGACGCGCTGGACGAGGGCGAGCGTGACGCGTACGAGGAGCACCTCGCGACCTGCGAACGCTGCCGCGACGAGCTCGGGACGCTCTCCGAGGCCACGGCGGCGCTGGCGTACGGCGTCGAGACGCCTCTCCCGCCCCCGTCGCTGCGCGGCCGGATCCTCGAGGAGGCGGCGGCAGAGCGGACGAACGTCGTGCCCTTGCGGCGGCGGCCGGCCTTCCGGGCCGTGGCGGGTGTCGCCGCGGTGGCGGCCGGACTCGCGATCGGCTTCGGCATCTGGGCGGCGACCCTCCACGACCGGCTCGGCGACGAGCGGTCCGCGTCGGCCCAGCTGCGCGCCGCGCTCGCGGTGCTCGGCGACACGCAGGCGCGCCGGATCTCGCTCGGCGCGAAGGGCAGCCTCGTCGTCACGCCGAGCGGCGAAGCGGCGCTCGTGACGAACAGGCTCCCGGCGGCGCCGGCGGGCAAGACCTACGAGGCCTGGGTAATCCGCGGCGGGAAGCCGGAGCCGGCCGGGCTCATGCGCGGTGGTCATTCGATCGACGTGCTCAAACTGAAGCGGCCCGTGCCGGCGCACGCATCGGTCGCGGTGACCGTCGAGCCGAGGCGCGGCTCCAAGAGCCCGACGACCCTGCCGATCCTGCGCGGCCGGGCCTGATCTAGGCAAATCGCCGCGCGCGTACTAGGGTCGGGGCCGGTCAACGATGGGCTCCTAGGGAGAGGGGAACGTCGTGTTGCGTCGATTCACCGTCCTCGCAGTCGTCGCGTTCGCGCTCGCGTCACCGGCGCTCGCCGCAGCGGCGTGTAGGACGATCAGCGGCACGTTCACTGCGGTCCCGCCGGCGACGTGCTCCTCGCCGGTCAACATCTGCACGCACGGCACGCTCGCCGGATCGTTTCCGAGCACGTACGACTTCGTCGTCGACACGCTGACGCCGGTGGTTGCGGTTCCCGGTGCGTTCACGTACACGGGGCACGACACGATCACCGCCGGCAGCACTGTGCTGACGGGGAAGGACTACGGCGCGATGTACTTCGTCGGTCCGACGACCGCGAAGTTCGTGACGACCGTGAAGATCGTCGGCGGCGGCAGCGGTTGGATCGTCGCTCCGGGAACGCTCGACACCGCGACCGGCCAGACGGCCGGCACGTACTTCGGTTTCGTCTGCACCTAGCTGAGCCGCGCGGGGCCCCTTCCAAGCGCCCCGCCGACCGCGCTAGAATCCGGCCCTTCCGTGCTCCGAAGGAAGAACCGCTCCGAGCGGCGCCCGCCTCGCCGCCGTCGCCGGATCCGCAAGCTCCGCCTGCTCGCCCTCCTGGCGATCCTGGGTGTGCTCGCGTTCTCGGCGTTCGTGTTCGGGATGGTGACGGCGATCAGCGGCCAGCTGCGCGCGCTCGACCCGGCGGCGCAGCAGCGCCGGCAGGTCGACGGCTACATCTACGCGAACGATGGGAAGACGATCCTCGCAGTGCTCCGCGGGTCGCAGAGCCGCGTGCTCGTGCCGTCCGACCGGATCAGCTTCTTCATGAAGCAGGCGATCGTCGCGACGGAGGACCGCCGGTTCTACGAGCACCGCGGCCTCGACGTGCGCGGCATGGGGCGCGCTCTCTGGGCCGACGTCACGCACAAGGGCGCGGTGCAGGGCGGCTCCACGATCACGCAGCAGTTCGTGAAGAACGCCTACGTCTCCAGCCAGCGGACGATCAGCCGCAAGCTGAAGGAAGCCGCGCTCGCGTGGCAGCTCGAGCAGCGCTGGACGAAGGACGAGATCCTCACCGCGTACCTGAACACGATCTACTTCGGGAACGGCTCCTACGGCGTCGAGCGTGCGGCGCGCACCTACTTCGGGCATAGCGCCGCGAAGCTGACGATCGCCGAGGCGGCGCTGCTCGCAGGGATCCCGGCCGATCCGAGCCGCTTCGACCCGATGGCGAATCCGAAGGACGCGCGGGCGCGCCGCCAGGAGGTGCTGCGGCTGATGCTCGCCCAGGGCCGGCTTTCGCCCCTCGACTACCGGCGCGCGCTCGACGCTCCGATGCCGAAGCAGCTGCACATCGGCTCGATCCAGGGGCCGGCGCCTTACTTCGGCGAGTACGTGAAGCAGCAGCTGATCGACAGGTTCCACACGGGTTGCGTCTTCGGCGGCGGACTGCGCGTGAAGACGACGATCGACCTGCGCCTGCAGAAGCTCGCGCGTGCGGCGATCACGAAGTGGCTGCCGGACACGAACGGCCCGCAGGCGGCCCTCGTCGCCATCCGGCCGTCCGACGGCGCGGTGCTCGCGATGTTCGGCGGCAACAGCTTCCACCAGAGCCAGTTCAATCTCGCAGTGCAGGGCGAGCGGCAGCCGGGGTCGTCCTTCAAGCCGTTCGTGCTTGCGACCGCGCTGAGGCAGGGGATCTCGCCGGCGACGACGTTGACGTCCCATCCGGTGTCGATCTACATCGGCGGACGCTACTGGTCTGTGCACAACTACGAGGGCGAGTACCTCGGACCGATCAACCTCGCGTCCGCGACGACGTACTCGGACAACTCCGTGTTCGCACAGCTGACGAAGCTCGTCGGACCGGCGAACGTCGTCCGGACGGCGCACGACGTCGGGATCACCGGCCATCTGCAGCCGTACTTCGCGATCGGACTCGGCGCGGAGCCCGTCAACCCGCTCGAGATGGCGCGCGCGTACGCGACGTTCGCGAACGACGGGCAGCGGGTCGACGGATCGATCTTCGGGAACAGCGCGCGGGCGATCACGACGATCACGGGCTGCCACTCGGAGCCGGTGAACAAGCCCATGGCGAAGCGGGTGCTGACCCCGGCTCAGAGCGAGACCGTGACGCAGCTCCTCCAGGGCGTCGTCACCTCGGGGACGGGCAAGGCGGCCGCGCTCCCGGACCGTCCCGTTGCCGGCAAGACGGGCACCACCGAGAACTACGGCGACGCGTGGTTCGTCGGGTACACGCCCCAGCTCGCGGTCGCCGTCTGGGTCGGCTATCCGACGAAGCTGAAGCCGATGCTGACGGAGTTCCACGGGCAGCCGGTCGCCGGCGGGACGTTCCCGGCGCTGATCTGGAAGACGTTCGCGGGATCGGCGCTGAAGGCGATGGGCCCGGCCGGCGCGCCGCAGACGTTCGCCTATCCGCCCTCGCTGTACACAGCCGCACGGCGCGTCACGTTCCGCGACGGGTCGATCCAGCTCGACAACGGCTACTGCCGCGACACGATGGAGGTCGTCTACTTCAGCACCTCCGGCCCGCGGCGCACCGCGAACTGCAAGCTGAACGAGGTCGAGGTGCCGCGCGTCGTCGGCCAGACGCTCGCCGCCGCCGAGTCGCGGCTGCAGGGGCAGCCGCTGACACCCCAGCTCGTCTACAAGCCCGCCCTGCCGAAGCAGCGCGTGGACATCGTCCTGCAGCAGTACCCGGCGAAGGGCCGGCTCTCGTCGTTCGACAGGGTGACGCTCGTGCTCGCGAAGCCGATCCACGGCGTCGTGCCGAAGGTCGTCGGGCTCTCGATGCGCGACGCGCGGGCGAAGCTGCTGCGCGTCCAGCTCTCGCCTCGCGTCCGCGGTCTCAGCGACGGGAAGTCCGGCCGCGTGACGGCGCAGTCGCCGCCGCCGGGCGTGGCGGCCGAGCCGGGGATGGCCGTCAGGCTCGTCGTGGCGCGCGGCTGACGAACGGCGAGTCCTTCAGCAGGTAGCGCCATGACAGCTCCGTCGCCTTGGTGATCCCGATACGCGGGGCGGTGACGATCTCCGGCGTCTCCTCACGCGCGAGGAGCCCGAACGGCGGTTCGTCGAGCGCGAGGCCGTCGTGCTCGCGGGTGATCCCGAGCGCCTGGCAGAGCTTGCCCGGCCCCGAGCAGAGCGAGCGCTCGGCCTCGACCCCGCGCCTGGCGCGCATCGCATCGAGTCCGTGTGTCGGCTCGAGCGCCCGGATCAGCGCAGCCTCCGCACGGCCCTCGACGTCGCAGACGAAGTTCAGGCACCAATGGATTCCGTAGCTGCGGTAGACGTAGGCGGCCCCGGGCGGCCCGAACATCGAGCTCGTCCGCGGCGTCGGCCCGCGGTAGCCGTGGCTGGCGGGATCCTCCTGGTCGTAGGCCTCGACCTCGACGATCCTTCCGCCGACGCCGTCCATCAGCAGGGTCACGCCGATCAGATCGGGGGCGACCTCGTGGACGCTCCGGGCGAAGAAGTCACGCGTGAGCCGCACGGGACCGGGCGCTGTAGCGGAGCAGGGCGGGGAACGCGGCCGCGGTTGCGAGCGTGCCGACGATGCAGAGAGCGCCGCCGGAGACGATCGAGAACCGGAGGCTCGTCAGCGACGCGACGACGCCGGCCTCGAGGTTGCCCAGGGACGGCGCCGCGGCGACCTGCGCGAACTCGATGCCGGCGAGCCGGCCGCGCAGATGGTCGGGCGTCAGGCGCAACATCATCGTCGAGCGGAAGATCGCGCTGATCTGGTCGGCGGCACCCGCGAGGGCGAGCAAGAGCAGCGCGAGCCAGAGCGACGTCGCGAGGCCGAACGCGACGATCGCCGCTCCCCACGCCGAGGCCGCGAGGACGACGGCAAGTCCCTGGCGGCCGATGTGCGGAATCCAGCCGGCCGTGATCGTCGCGAGGAACGCGCCCGCCGCGGGCGCCGAGTAGAGGTAGCCGACGAGCGTCGGGTCGCCGAAGCGGTGATCCGCGACCGCGGGGAAGAGCGCGATCGGCATCCCGAAGATCATCGCGTTGGTGTCGACGAGGAAGAACCCGAGGATCACCTTCTGGCGGCGGAGGAAGCGGAAACCGTCGAGGACCGAGCGCAGGGTCGGGCTGTCCGCGTCGCGCAGCGGTGGAATCCGCGGCAGGCCGTAGAGCGCGACGAGCGACGCGACGAACGAGATCGCGTCGATCGTGTACGCGCCGGTCAGTCCGGCGAACTTGATCAGCAGGCCGGCGAGTGCGGGGCCGAGCACGGAGCCGAAGGCGGAGTAGACGCTGTTGAGCGCCGACGCCGCGGCGAGCGACTCGTCGGGCACGAGCCGCGCGGTCAGCGAGCGCATCCCGCCGACGCCGAGGCTGAAGCACGACGCCGCAACGGTTGCGAGCACGAAGAGCACGGTCACGCTGGGGTGCGGCAGCGCCGCGTTCACCGCGAGGCCGCCGACGGCGAGCGCCTCCGCGGCCTCCGTCCCGAGGAGGAGCGCGCGCCTGTCGAAGGCGTCTGCGATCGCGCCGCCGACGAGCGTCAGCGTCAGCAGCGGGATGAGCTGCGTCAGCGAGAAGAGACCGAGCGCGAGCGTCGAGTGGGTCAGCTGGTAGACCTGGAACGGCATCGCCACGAACGTGAGTTCGCCGCCGACGAACGAGATCGACTGCCCGATCCAGAGCCTCCGGAAGGCGGGGAACTCGCGCAGCGGGCCGACATCGACGGCGAGCCGCGCGAGGAGGACGCGCCACGCAGGGCGCTCGAGGCCCGGAACCGGTTCGGTCAAAAGAGCTGCTCGGACTCCGGCGGCCGGGCGGTCTTCTCGAGCACGCGGCGCGCACGCCGGCCGAGGTCGCCGAGGTCGACGCGCCCTTCCTCGGCGGCCGCGGCGAGCCGCTCGGCGAGGTCGAGTGCCTCGTCGAGCACGGGGCTCATCGCGTCGGCGTCCTGGCCCATGTCGTGCAGGATCGTGCGCTCGGTGCGGGAGGCGACGATCGGCCCCTCGCGGCCGTCGATCCAGACCTTCGTGCGCCGCCCGCCCCCGCGCTCGTCGCCGACGATCGGCTCGAGCGCGTAGATCCGGTCGGCGCGGGCCCACTTGCCGAAGCCGAGGAAGACCATGCGCGGTGCGTCCGCCATGCAGCGAAGTATCGCGTGCCAGGCGGCTCCGGGCCACGGGACGCGCCCCCTTCGGCCGTGTTTCGCACGCACCCCCACCCAAGGGTGGGGTCGTTTTCCCTCCGCCCTCGGCGTCGACGCTACCCGAGATGTCGTGCCGCGTCTGTGCCGATTGTGTGCCGATTCGCCGCCGCGCCCGCGGCCGTCGCGCTACTGGAAGAACGTGTCGTCGTCGCGGTACGCCGGGACGCAGCAGCACAGGAAACGGAGCGGCTCGAGTGCGCGGATCTCGTGCCACGCGCCGGCCGGGATCAGGACCGCGTCGCCCACCGTGACCTCGCGCCGATCTCCGTCCAGCTCCATCTCGCCGCGGCCGGCCTCGATGAAGTAGATCTCCTCGGTCGCCCCGTGGTAGTGCCGCTGCGTCGACTGGCCCTGCGCGAGCTCCGCCTCGGCGAGGCTCTGCGACCCCGTGTGGTGCAGCTCGCGGATCGTCGAGCCGTCCTTCGTCGTAAAGGCCTCGACGCTGCGGAGTGAGCTGACGTCCACCTAGTGCCGGCGCCGGGGGCGCAGGCGCGCGAGGACGAGCGCCGCACCGGCCGCGAGTGCGCCGAACACGTTGGTCGTCATGCAGCTACGGCACAACCCGCAGCACGCCTGCGCGGCCGGAGCGAGATCGTTCGCCCGGTTGAGCAGCGGCAACGCACGGGTCGAGGTCCGCTCGAGCACGCGCTCAGCCTACTCCCGCCGCCAGCGCCTCGACGACCCGCTCCTGGTCGCCAGGGTCGAGCGCGGTGTGGAACGGCAGCGCCAGCGTGCGCCGCGCAGCGTCTTCCGCCACCGGGCACAGGCCCTCGCCGAACCCATGGAGCTCGCGCATGTACGGCTGCAGATGGATGCACGGCAGGTACCGCGCCGTCTGCACGCCCTGCCGTTCCAGCTCACCGATCACGCCCTCGCGATCGACCCCCTCCGCGAGCTTCACGACGTAGACGAACCACGAGCGCACATGCTCCGCGTCGTCGGCGCGAGGGAGCTCGACGCCGTCGATCCCCTGCAGCAGCTCGGCATACCGAGCCGCGACGGCCGCGCGGCGCGCCAGGATCTCGTCGAGCTTCTCGAGCTGTGCGATTCCGAGCGCGGCGTGCACATCGTCCAGCCGGTAGTTGAAGCCGAGCCGGGCGTGCTCGAGCCAGCCGCCGCCGTCGGCGCGGCCCTGGTTCCGCAGCGATTTCAGCAGCCGCCACTCCTCCTCGGAGTGCGTCGTGACCATCCCGCCCTCGCCCGTCGTCATCTGCTTGTTCGGATAGAACGCGAAGACGGCCGAGGGGCCATGCGAGCCGAGTCTCGCGCCGCGGTAGTCGGCTCCGAGCGCCTCGCACGAATCCTGGATCAGCGCGAGACCGTGCCGCGCGGCGAGCTCGCGCAGCGGGTCGAGCTCGCACGGATAGCCGAAGATGTCGACCGCGACGATCGCCTTCGTCCGCTCCGTGATCGCCGCCTCCACGGCCGCGGGATCGAGGTTCAGCGTCGCCGGGTCGACGTCCGCGAAGACCGGCGACGCGCCCTCGTAGACGAAGCAGTTCGCCGACGCGGCGAACGAGTACGGCGACGTGATCACCTCGTCGCCCGGCCCGACGCCGGCGATCCGGCAGAGCAGATGCAACCCGGCCGTGCCGCTGGAGACCGCGGCGGCGTACGGAGCGCCGCATGCCTCAGCGAACAGCTCCTCGAACCGCTCGACCATCGGCCCGAGCGACAGCCGCCCGGATCGCAGCACCTCGAGCACGAGCTCCTCCTCGCGCTCGTCGATGTACGGCGCCGAGAGCGGGATCGCCCGCTGCGTCTGCTTCACGCCTCGGATCGCGCCGGCGCGTGCTCGAGCCACTGCGACCAGCGCTCGCTGCGCCCGCGAACCGTGTCGAGGTACGCCTGCTGGAGCTCGAGCGTGACCTGACCGACGCCGACGACGTGGTCGTCGATCTCGCGGATCGGCGTCACCTCGGCGGCCGTGCCCGTCATGAAGACCTCGTCTGCGAGGTAGAGGTCGGTGCGGATCAGGTTCTTCGCGACGACCTGGTAGCCGAGATCCTGCGCGATCTGCGTCACGCTGTCCCTCGTGATGCCGGGCAGGATCGACGCCGAGAGGTCGGGCGTGTAGATGATGCCGTCCTTGACGACGAAGATGTTCTCGCCGGAGCCGTCCGCGACGTACCCGTCGGCCGTGAGCAGCAGCGCCTCGTCGTAGCCGGCGCGGTTCGCCTCCATCACCGCGAGCATCGAGTTGAGGTAGACGCCGGTCGCCTTCGAGACGTGCGGGACGACGTTCGCGCCGATCCGCTGCCAGGTCGAGACCTTGACGCGAATCCCGCTCGTCAGGCCCTCGTCGCCGAGGTACGCGCCCCAGGGCCAACTCATGATCACGACCTCGACGGGGTTGCCGATCGACGAGACCCCGAGCTCGCCGTAGCCGTAGAAGGCGATCGGACGGATGTACGCCTCGGGGATGCCGTTGACGCCGAGCAGGTCGAGCGTCGCAGCCCGCAGCTCGTCGACCGAGTAGGGAATCTCCATGTAGAGCAGCTGCGCCGAGTTGTGCAGACGCTGCATGTGCTCCGTGAGCCGGAAGACGGCGGTGCCCTTCGGCGTCTCATAGGCGCGAATGCCTTCGAAGACGCCGGAGCCGTAGTGGAGGCCGTGCGCGCCGACGTGGACCTTGGCGTCGGCCCAGTCGACGAGCTCGCCGTTCATCCAGATCTTCTCGGTCTCCTGCATTCCGCGTCTCCTCCGGTTGGCTCCGGAAGATCGTACCGATTGGCTCAGCCAGCCAGATCCGCGGGGAGGCAGTTCGCGACGCGCAGCAGATCGACGGGCGCGAGGCCGGCCAGGTGGCGCGGCGAGCCGGCGCCGACCCAGAGAATCTCGTGACCGAGCAGCACGCGCTCCAGCAGGACGCGCGCCGCGCGTGAGTTCGGGAACGGCGCGACGGCTCCGGGCTCGAAGCCCGTCGCGGCGAAGACCTCCTCGGGCGTCGCGATCCGGGCGCGCTCGGAGCCGGAAGCCGCGGCGACCTTCGCCGTGTCGGCCCGCCGGTCGCCGGGGATCAGCGCGAGGACGAAGCCGGGATCGCAGACGAAGACCAGCGACTTGACGATCTGAGCGAGCTCGCAGCCGACCGCCTCCGCGGCGGCTTCGGCGGTCGGCGTCTCCGTGAGGAACTCCTCGAGCCGCGCCTCGACGGCTGCCTCCCGCAGCGCCTTTGCCACGCGCTCGACGGGCTCCGGCCAATCCACGCTCACAAGCGTATGCGCAACCGTCCGGCACGTTCGGCCGTTTGCAACCGGGAGACGACCGAAGGGAGACGATTCGTGGACAAACTCAAGAGGGCACAGACCGAGGCGCTCTTCCGAGACGTGAACGAACGCATCGCCGAAAGTGCAGAGCGCTTCGACGCCGACGTCGCGGAGTTCGTGTGCGAGTGCGCCGATCCGAACTGCACGCACCGCATCCGGACGTCGCTCGAGCACTACGACGAGGTGCGCGGAGAGGCGACGCATTTCCTGCTCATCCCCGGCCACGAGGACCCCGAGATCGAGCGCGTCGTCGAACGGCACGGCCGGCACGCGGTCGTCGAGAAGTTCGAGCGGATCGTGGCGCGCACGGTCCGCAGACTCGATCCCCGCACGGTTTAGCGCGGGGAACCCTAGGTTCCCCCGGACCCGAGGTCGATGAAGCGCGCGTCGTCGAAGCCTTCGCCGCGGATGCGATCGACGAGGTCCGGGGGCGGTTCGCTGTCGATCGAGAACGCCATCACGGCCTTGCCGCCCTGCCGCGTGCGCGAGACGGCCATGTTCGCGATGTTGACGCCGGCCTCGCCGAAGAGCGTGCCGACACGGCCGATCACACCCGGCACGTCGTCGTAGCGCGCGAGCATCAACAGCGGCGCGAGCTCCATCTCGATCTCGAATCCGAGCGCACTGACGAGCCACTGGCGGTCCTCGCTGCCGATGGTGGTGCCGGCGACCGTGAACGACTCGCCGCGGCGCCGCGCCTCGACGCGGACGAGATTGGTGAAGTCGCGCGACTGGCGGCGCTGCTCCTCCCGCACGTCGACGCCGCGCTCGGCGGCGATCAGCGGCGCGTTGACGTAGTTCACGGGCTGGTCGACGCGGCCCGCAAACGCGCCGTTCAGGGCGGCGACGGTGAGCAGCCGCGTGTCGAAAGCCGAGAGGCCGCCGTCGTAGGAGAGGACGAACTCGTCGGCCATTCCGCCGGCGAGCTCCATCGCCAGCCGGCCGAGCTTTGCCGCAAGCGGGATGTAGGGGCCGAGCACCTCGAGGTCGGCCGGGTCGACGACCGGGATGTTGACCGCGTTCGAGACGAGCCCGCCCTCGAGCGCGGCGGCGACCTGCTCCGCGATGATCACACCGGCCCGGTCCTGCGCCTCGTCGGTGGACGCGGCAAGATGCGGCGTCAGGACGACGTTGTCGAGCTCGAGCAGCGGGCCCGAGTACGGCTCCTGCGCGAAGACGTCGAGCGCTGCGGCCGCGACCTTCCCGGACTTCAACGCATCGACGAGCGCGGGCTCGTCGATCAGCTCGCCGCGCGCCGCGTTGACGATGCGCACACCGTCGCGCATCCGCGCGAACGCCTCCGCGTTGATCGCGCCGCGCGTCTCCGAGGTCAGCGGCTGGTGCAGGGTGAGGAAATCGGCCGCCGCGAACACATCTTCGATCGATTCGGCCCGCTCCGCGCCGATGTCGCGGAACCGCTCCGCGTGGACGAACGGGTCGTACGCGACGACGCGCATCCGCAGCCCGACCGCGCGGCGCCCGACCTGCTGCCCGATCCGGCCGAAGCCGAGCACGCCGAGCGTCTTGTCCGCGAGCTCGACGCCGCCCCAGCGGCTGCGCTCCCAGCGTCCCTGCCGCAGCGCGGCGTGCGCCTGCGGGATGTTGCGCGCGAGGGCGACGAGCAGGCCGATCGTGTGCTCGGCTGCGGAGACGACCGTCGACTCGGGCGCGTTCGCCACGACGATCCCGCGACGCGTGGCGGCCGCAACGTCGACGTTGTCGACGCCGACACCGGCGCGGCCGATCACCTTCAGCCGCCCGGCGCGCTCGATCAGCTCGGCGGTGAGCTTGGTCGCCGAGCGGATGACGATCCCCTCGTAGTCGCCGATCACGTCTTCGAGCTGCGAGTCGCCGTCCACGTCGACGTCGAACTTCTCCTGCAGCAGCCGGATGCCCGGCTCCGCGATCTTCTCCCGGATCAAGACCCTCACGTCCCTGGCCGCCTTCGGCTCCCGCCCCGCGGAGCGGGGCTCCGCCGAAGGCTGACGACGCTGCCGCCACCGACCGAGACCGCGCCTCGCACGGCCGTACCCGAACGTACTGTCCGTGCGCCGCGCGGCGATGGCCGGCGGCGGCAGCGCCGCCCCAGGAACGTGAGGAACCTCACGCCGTCGCGTGCTCGAACGCCGCGAGCGCACGGCTCACGGCGACGCCGCGCTCTACGTCGGCGCCGAGCTCGGCGAGCGTGAGCTCGAGCGCGGCCAGCGTCGTCGTGATGTCGAAGACGTCGAACCAGCCGATGTGGCCGATGCGGACGATCTTGCCCATGAGCTCGCCCTGGCCGCCCGCGATCGTGATCCCGAAGCGGTCGCGCAACGTGCGGACGATCTCCTTGCCGTCGATCCCGTCGGGGACGCGCACGGCGGTGACGACCGCCGAGCGGTCGTCGTCAGGCGAGAAGAGCTCGAGGCCCATGGCCTTCGCCCCCTCGCGCGCTGCCCGGCCGAGGCGGACGTGCCGGTCGAAGACGGCTTCGAGCCCCTCCCCGAGCAGCAGCCCGAGCGCGACGTTCAGTCCGGCGACGAGCGAGATCGGCGGGGTGAACGGCGCGTCGAGCTTCGCCTGCGCCTTCCGCGTCCGCTCCCAGTCGAAGTAGAAGCGCGGCGAGGAGCCGGTCGCGGCGAGCGCCGCCGGCGAGACGGCGACGAGTCCGAGCCCGGGCGGGGTCATCAACGCCTTCTGCGAGCCGGAGACGACGGCGTCGAGTCCCCACTCGTCGGTCTCGCACGGGACAGCACCGAGACTCGAGACCGCGTCCACGACGACGAGTGCGCCTGCCTCCTTCCCAACCGCGGCCAGCGCCTCGATGTCAGAGACGACGCCCGTCGACGTCTCCGAGTGGACGATCCAGAGCGCCTTCGCGCCGCCGGACTCGCGCAAGCGGGCGCCTACGTCCTCGGGCTCCGGGATCTCGCCCCACGCGTACCGGAGATGGTCGACGTCGGCGCCGTACGCCGCGGTCATCTGCGCCCACCGCTCGCCGAAGTTGCCGGCCGAGACGACGAGGTGCCGCTCGCCGGGCGTGACGAGGTTCGCGACCGCAGACTCGAAGGCCCCGGTGCCCGACGAGCCGAAGAGGAGAACGTCGGACTCCGTGCGCGCGACCGTTCGCAGCTGCTCGAGGCACTGTTCGTAGACCGGCCTGAACTCGGGCGCGCGGTGATGGATGATCGGCTCGGCGAGCGCGGCGAGCACCTGCGGCGGCACGGGCGTCGGCCCCGGCGTCATCAGGTAGCGCTTCGTGGCCATGGGAATTCGAGGTTACAGCCCGGCGCTAGGCTGACCGCATGGACGCCCTGCTCGGCTTCGCCGCAGCGCTGCTCGCGCTCCGGCTCGCCGGCGGGCTCGCGGCGCGCCGGCGCGAGACCGGGCGCACCGAGTTCGGGGTCTGGGCCGCCTCGCTCGTCGCGTACGCACTCGCCGCGGCAGCGCTCGCGTGGGGAGCCGCGCACGGGTGGGACGGACGGGCCTTTCGCGCCTACTACCTGTTCGGCGGCCTGCTGACGGCGCCCTTGCTCGGCGCCGGCTCGCTGCTCCTCGCCGGCCGCCGCCGGGCGCTCGCGGTCGCGCTCGCGTACGCGGGACTCGCGGTGGGCGTGGCGATCTCGGTGCCGTTGCACGGGCACTTCGGGGGGACGGCGATCCCGGCCGCCCAGGACCATCTCGACTTCTTCCCGGCGCGGCTGCTGGCGATCCTCGCGAACTCGCTCGGAACACTCGCCGTGGCGGGCGTCGCCGTGGCGACGCTGCGCCAGCGACCGCTCGCGAACCTGCTGATCGTTGCAGGTGTTGCGATCGCGGCCGCGGGCAGCGCTCTCGGCGGGCTCGGAGCCGCCGGCGGCGCCGTCACGATCGCGCTCGGCGTCCTCCTGCTCTATCTCGGATTCGTCGGGCCGACGGGGGCCGCGCTCCGCCTGAAGAAATCTTTGTCGATTTCCTAGACAGCACGGCATCAGTATCGTGGCCGGATTCACCCGCCCGGGCGTGGCAACTGCGGCCACTCACCAGCCCGGACCTGACGTGCAAGCAACCTGTAGGGGGAGTTCTTGCGGCGGAATTCAGTGCTGGTCCTCATCGGGATGCTCGCGTGCGCCCTGAGCCTCGCGACGACTGTGTCCCGCGCCTCCGGCACCGGCGCCCGCGCGCTCGCCACGGAGGCACGCGTCCACACGCTCGGCCGCCGGATCGCCACGCTCCAGCGCACCACGTGGCGGTGGCAGCGGCTCATGGGCGTCCCGCTGACCCAGACGGAAGGCCGGACGCTCGCTGAGATGAACGTCCATGACATCACCGGCGCGGTCGAGCTCTGGCGCCGGCGCGCGGCGACGGCCGAGGCGCGCGCGCACCATCCGCCCCATCTGCGGGCGTGGCTCTGCATCCATCGCTACGAGGGCAGCTGGACGGACGCGAGCGCGCCGTACTACGGCGGCCTCCAGATGGATCTCAGCTTCCAGCGCCGTTACGGGGAGCGGCTGCTCCGGACGAAGGGCACGGCCGACCACTGGCTGCGGCTCGAGCAGATCTGGGTCGCGGAGCGGGCGCACCGGTCGGGCCGCGGGTTCTACCCCTGGCCGAACACCGCGAGGGCGTGCGGCCTGATCTAGCCTGACATCAAGATCTGGTTGATATGACATCATTGTGATGTCATACTGCTGCCATGCAGATCGAAGGCTATGTTCAGGCGCTCCAGGAAGACCTCGCGGCCGTCGCCGCCCTCGGCGACGAGAACACGGCGCGGGCAGCACAGCTGCTCGGCGTCGCGCTCGAGTCCGCCTTTGCTCGGCGCCTGCTCGAGGCGCTGACCGAGGCGTCGCTCGAGCTCGGCGAGCAGCTGGGCGACGTCCGGATCGAAGTGCGGCTGTCCGGCGGCGAGCCGCAGCTCGTGGTCGTCCAGGACGAGCCCGCCCCGGGCCCCTCCGACGAGGCCGCCAGCGCGCGCATCACGCTCCGGCTTCCCGAGAGCCTCAAGGCGCACGTCGAGGCCGTTGCCGCACGCGAGGGCATCTCCGTCAACACCTGGATCGTCCACGCCCTCATGCGCGGCCTCCAGTCGCGCCATCACCGCGCCGGCGGCCGCCGCCTGACCGGCTTCGGCGAGAGCTGAAAGGAGCACACGATGTTCGGAAGCGACCCGCACTGGATCTACGACGATCCGTCCGGCGTGCCTGACGAGAACGACGTAACCGTTCAGCTACCGGAGGCGCTGCTCGAGTCCGCCCGCGTCGAAGCCGCCCGCTACGGCGTCACGCCCGCCGCCTGGCTGGTCGCGGTCGTCGAGCACCGTCTCCGCCCCACCCGTCCGACTGCGGCCTGAGGAGGAATTGAATCGTGATCGAGAAGACCTTCGAGACCCCCGGCCCGCTGACGCTGAACCTGTCGGTTCCGCAGGGCACGATCGACGTCGAGACCGTCGACGGACAGCAGACGCACGTCGAGCTCGACTGCGACGACGAGAAGGCGCTCGCCGAGGCGCGCGTCGAGCTGCGCGAGCGGCCGGGCGGCGGGCACGAGGTCGTCGTCGAGGTCGACCGCCGGCGCGGATTGCTCGGCGGGATGATCAACATCTCGATCGGCGACCTCCACTTCGGCGGCCGCGAATGGCGGCTGCGCGTGACGTGCCCGGCCGGCGCCGAGCTGAAGACGTCGACGGCGGCCGCGAACCTCACCGCGCGCGGACGCTACTCCGCGGCGGACGTGAAGACGGCCTCGGGCGACGTGACGATCGACGTCATCGACGGCGACGCGCGGATCAAGAGCGTGAGCGGCGACGTCGCGATCGAGTCGGTCGGCGGGGACCTCGATCTGAAAACGGTGTCGGGCGACGTCGAGGTGGGTCACGTGGGCGGCAAGACGACGGCCAGGACCGTCTCGGGAGATCTCCGGCTGCGCGACACGGAGTCGTCCGTGACCGCGAACAGCGTCTCCGGCGACGTGCGCCTGCAGGTTGCGTCCGGCGACGTCGGACTGACGAGCGTCTCCGGCGACATGGAGGTCGCGATCCGCCGCGGCTCGCGCGTCTACATCGACGCGAACTCGGTCAGCGGCGAACTCGACTCGGAACTCGAGCTCGCGGAGTCGCCCACCGGCGGCGAGGGCCCGATCGTCGAGCTACGCGCGAAGACCGTCAGCGGCGACTTCCGCGTCGTTCGTGCGTAGCCTGCTCGGACGGCGCGACGTCCGGCTTCTCGGCGCCGGCCAGGCGCTCTCGACCTTCGGCGACTGGGCGCTGCTCATCGTCCTGGCGATCTGGGTCAAGGATCTGACGGGCTCGAGCGCGCAGGCGGGACTGACATTTTTCCTCTTCGCGTTCGGAGCGCTCACGGCGCCGCTCGGCGGACTCGTCGCCGACCGCGTGCGCCGGCGTCCCCTGATGATCGCGACGGACTGCGCGCTCGGGCTTTCCGTGCTCGTGCTGCTCTTCGTGCACGACCGCGGCGACGTCTGGCTGATCTACCTCGTGGCGCTCCTGTACGGCATCGGCGGCAGCGTGTTCGCGCCCGCGCGGTCGGCGCTGCTGCGCGTGATGCTTCCCGACGAGCTACTCGCGGATGCGAACGGCGCGCTCCAGACGATGGTCCAGGGGATGCGGCTCGTCGCGCCGCTCTCCGGCGCGGGACTGTATGCCGCAGTCGGCGGCGGTACCGTCGCGGTCCTCGACGCCGCCACGTTCGCCGTGTCCGCGCTCCTCCTCGGGGCGATGCGCGTTCGCGAGTCGCGGCCGGAGCCGCCGGAGCACCACTTCCTCGTGGAGGTCTCCGCCGGCTGGAGGCACGTCTGGCGGACGATCGCGCTGCGCCGGATGATCTTCGCCACAGCGGTCGCGTTGCTGGTGATCGGTTTCGGCGAGACGCTGATCTTCTCGGTCATCTCGCAGGGGATCCACCGGCGGCCGTCGTTCCTGGGCATCCTCGATGCGCTGCAGGGCGCGGGCTCCATCCTCGGCGGCCTCAGCGCCGCCCGGATGATCCGCCGCCTCGGGGACACGCGTGTCGTGGGTCTCGGGCTTGCGCTCTTTGCGGTCGGCGACGGCTTGCTCGTGATCTCGAGCCTCTCGGTCGTCCTCGTCGGCTCTGCGATCGTCGGGGTGGGGATCGCCCTGGCAGTCGTTGCGTTCACGACGGCGATCCAGCTGCGGACGCCGCTGCAGATCCAGGGGCGCGTCTCGGCCGCGGCTGACCTCAGCCTGACGCTCGCGCAGACGATCTCGATTGCGGTAGGCGCGGCGTTGTCGACGCTCGTCGACTACCGCATGCTGCTGCTCGTCATGGCCGCGGTGGTGCTCGCAACGGGCGGGTACCTGATGCGCCGCGACGCAGGCCTGCGGGCTAGGCCTTCAGCTTTTCGCGCAACAGCTCGTTGACGACTTTCGGGTCGGCCTTGCCGCCGGTCTCCTTCATCACCTGGCCGACGAAGAAGCCGAGCACGCCCTCCTTGCCGCCGCGGTAGGTCTCGACCTGTTGCGGGTTCGCGGCGAGAATCGACTCGATCACCGGGTCGAGCTCGCCGGTATCGCTGACCGCGATCTGCGCGAGGTACTCCGCCGCGTCGATGCTGACGCTCCGCGCGGCGGCGAACGCGCCGTCGTACGCCTCGCGCGTGAGCGTGTCGCGCGCCTTCACGATTGCCGCGATCGCGGCCGCGTTCGCGTCGAGGAAGTCCGGCTCGTTCATCGCGACATTCGCCGCCGTCTGCCAGTCGACGCCGCGCTCGGCGAGCAGCTGCGCCTTGTGGTCATTGCCGGTGGAGACGAGCTCGTCGGCGGCTGCGACGCTCAACTCCTTCGCGATGCGGCGGATCCGCGCCGCCGGCAGCTTCGGCAGCTCGCCGCGCAGCCGCTCGACGAGCTCGCGTGGCGGATCGACCGGGACGAGGTCGGGCTCCGGGAAGTAGCGGTAGTCGTCGGCCTCCTCCTTCGAGCGATGCACCGTGAGGCGGTCGAGATCGGGGTCGTAGTCGTAGGTCGACTGCTCGAGCGTCTTCCCCGCCTCGTACGCCGCGACCTGCTGCCGCACCGCCGCCTCGATCCCGCGTCCGATGAAGGTGAACGAGTTCATGTTCTTCAGCTCCCAGCGCGGCCGGAACCCGTTCTCGCCGCGCTCGCGTACCGAGACGTTCACGTCGGCGCGCATCGTCCCCTTCTCCATCTCGGCGTCTGAGATCCCGAGCTCGACGATCGTCTGGCGCAGCAGGCGCAGGTACCGCAGCGCCTGGTCGGCCGAGCGGATGTCGGGCCGCGA
>Ga0066709_100000544_pt1 | contig 20845 bp, 17 predicted proteins | sample GraSoiAngelo_158_FD_79665 | JGI IMG/M metagenome (GOLD analysis project Ga0066709, IMG submission 79665) | Grasslands soil microbial communities from the Angelo Coastal Reserve, California, USA - 14_1009_16_30cm | ecosystem: Environmental > Terrestrial > Soil > Grasslands | place: USA...
ATGGAAGCCCGATCCCTCGTAAGAAACCTGTTGCGACGGGCCAGGACGGAGCGCGATTGGATCTCGTCCCGGCGCGGCCGCGCCGACCTCGCCCTGTTTCACGAATTCCACCCACCCCCGTATGGCGGGGGCAATCAGTTCCTGCTCGCACTCCTCGGTGAACTGAGGCGTCGGGGACGCGATGTAGAGGTGAATCGAATCTCCGGTCACACGACCGTCTGCCTCTACAACTCTTTCAACTTCGATTTCCGCCGGCTTCGTCGCTTTGCGCGCGACGGTGTTCGCATGGTTCACCGAGTAGACGGGCCGATCGGTACCTATCGGGGATTCGACGACGGCACCGACCGGCGCATCGTCCAGATCAACAGCCTCGCCGACGTCACGATCGTGCAATCGCGCTACAGCCTGGACAAGCACCGGGAGCTCGGACTCGAATTGCACGTCCCGGTTTTGATCCCGAACACGGCAGACCCCCTGATCTTCCATCCGCAGGCAGCACGCACAGCCCTCGACGCTCGGCGCCTACGCGTGATCGCAACCAGCTGCGCGGCCAATCCTCGCAAGGGTCTCGACGTGCTCCGGTGGCTCGACGACAACCTGGACTTCGATGCGTTCGAACTGACCTTCGCGGGGAACATCGAGGCGACGTTTCGCCGGATCCGCACTGTGGGCCCGCTTCCGTCGCAGCCCCTCGCAGATCTACTGCGTACGAACGACGTCTTCCTGGCCGCGAGCCTGGACGACCCGTGCTCGAACTCCTTGATCGAGGCGCTCGCCTGCGGGCTACCTGCAGCGTTTCGTCGCAGCGGTGGTCATCCCGAGCTCGTGGGTGACGCGGGCATCGGCTTTGACGATGCGGAGGAGCTTCCGGCGGTCTTGACGCGGCTGCGCGGAGAGCTCGATGCACGGCGCGCGGCGATCCGACTTCTCGCACTCTCCGAGGTGGCCGACCGTTACCTCGAGGTTTTTGGCTCGTGACGAAGGTATGGCGACGGTTTGCACTCGGTGCCTATGTCCCGGCGCGCACTGCTTTATGGCCCGAGTGGTCGAAGCTCTTCGTCGTCGGCGACGACCTGGGATGGTCGGTTGATGACGACCGTGCTCGCTTGCGCGCGACCGCCCGGCGTCTGGGGTATGAGGTCGCGCCCCCGTCCTGGGCTCGGTTTGCCCGAAGGCAGTCCGTCTTCCACCACGATCATTTCGGCGCGTTGCAGTCGCGATGGCTCCAGTCGTCACACCGCCTCGGCCTGAGTTACTTCCACGGCAGACCTGGAACCGCCGGCCATCCCGAGTTCGACCGTGCGTATCAGGAACTCGTCACGCACGCAGCACGGGTCGACCGCGTTCAGGTAACACACGCGGAGATGCACGACCTCGTTCTGGCAGCAGGCGTGAAAGGGGACCAGGTCTTCCGAATTCCGATCGGGGTCGACATCGGACGATTTCCGTTCGGCGATTCCGAGGCGCGTCTCCGGGCACGACGCGCATTGGGCGTGCCGGAGTCGGCGCTCGTAGTCGGCTCGTTTCTGAAGGACGGCGTCGGTTTCGGCGAAGGGCTCGAGCCGAAGCAGGTGAAAGGGCCCGATACGCTCGTCGCGGTCCTCAAGCAGCTCCATGCCTCGATAGGTGAGCTCTTCGTCTTGTTGACTGGACCGGCCCGTGGCTACGTGCGGCGAGGGCTCGAGCAAGCAGGCGTTCCGTATCGTCACGTGCTCGTCGATTCGCGCGACGGCCTTGCGCAGGCGTACCACGCGCTCGACACGTCGCTGGTCGCTTCCCGCCAGGAGGGGGGACCGAAGGCGGTGCTGGAGTCGATGGCCACAGGCGTCCCGCTCGTCACGACACGTGTGGGTCAGGCCACAGAGCTCGTGGTTGACGGCGAGAACGGACTGCTCGCCGACGTCGACGACGTCGCGGCGCTCGTCTCCTCGGTCGAGCGGCTTTACGGCGACTCGGCTCTAGCGGCGCGACTCCGCGCTGCGGGCAGGGCGACCGCGGAGGCACACACAGAAGAACGGCTTGACGGAAAGTGGGCCGAGCTGCTCCAGGGCTTCGTCCGGCGAGGCGCGCAACGTGAGGATTGACGGCGCCCGTGCCGGACGCTACGGACGAGCCGCGTGGCGCTGGGCGCGCCTGCTTGCGCCGACGCGTACGCGAGCGGGCGTGCGGGTGTTCTATGGCCACGACCGGGTTCCGGCTGCAGGAGACGCTGCGGCCGGCGGGTCCGCGAAGTTCCAGCGGCTGGCCGAACGCTTTCCGAACAGCCCCAGCGACTTCTCCGTGCTCTACCTGGGGTCGACGTGGCTGCCGCGCGACCTCGAGCCGCTCCTGCGACTCGCTTCACGCCGGCGTGTTCCGCTGGTCGTCAACCAGGACGGCGTCGCATATCCGGGTTGGGCGGGCGAGGAAACCGAGACTCTCAACCGTCCGTTGCGCCGTGCGTTGCTGGCAGCAGACCATGTGCTCTATCAGAGCCGGTTCAGCAAGGAAGCGTCCGACCTCTTCCTCGGCGAGCCGGTCGGAGCGTGGGAGATCCTCCACAACGCAGTCGATATGGACCACTTTTCCCCGGCGCAGCACTCGCCGCCTGATGGGCCCATCGTCCTGCTCGGCGGGGACCAGACCCAGGCGTACCGCCTTGAGCTCGCGGTTCGGACGCTCGCGCACCTCCTCCGGTCGGAGCCCGGTGCACGGCTGCTCGTCTCGGGACGTGTCGTCACGGACGTGACCGCGCTGCTCGAGGAGCTTGGCGTTCGGGATCGGGTCGACTTCGTCGGCCGCTATGCACAGCGCGATGCACCGACGCTCTTCCGACGCTCGCACGTTCTCCTGCACACGAAGGTCAAGGACCCGTGCCCGAGCGTCGTCATCGAGGCGATGGCCTGCGGCCTGCCGGTGGTCTATCCCGCGAGCGGCGGCACCGTCGAGCTCGTCGGGGAGGCCGGCATCGGCGTCCCGCATCCCGAGAGCTGGGACCGCGACGAGCCGCCGGCTGCCGACGCCCTCGCGGATGCGGTCTTGTCCGTGCTCGCCGACCGCGGCGTTTATGCCGCCGCGGCGCGGGCGCGCGCAGTGGGGCGCTTCACCCTCGCTCCCTGGGTTGGGCGCCACGCCGAGCTCTTCGGTCAGCTGGTGGGGTGAGGCTTCCACCCAGATCCTGCCGCCGACGAGCAGGACTATCGGTTCACGATCGGTAGCCGAGCAGGCGGCCGCGGAAGGTCGAGAGATGAAAGCGCGCGGACGTTCCATCGCGACGAGCCGCAGCAAGGAGCGCGCCGCCGAGCGGTCGGATCAGCATCCCTCCCACTGTGCGTAGGGGATAGCGGTGCTTGCGCAGGATGTAACCGAGGCTCGCGCCGTCACGAACTCCGATCGAGCTCAACTCCGACGGTGACAGCTCCTTCTCGTCGTGGCGGACCACAAGGGTCGGGTCGTACTCGATCCGACTGCCGTCCCCAAGCGCTCGGACGAGGTAATCGGTTTCCTCCCCCGAGGACCACGGGCCTGCCGCGCCGAGGCCGAGCTGCTCATCGAACCGGCCGACGTGATCGACCAACGAGCGACGCAGGAAGATCGTGAAGGAGATTGCGCGGTTCCAGAGATTCTCACGCGTCAGTCGGGTCGCGTCGCGCGCCCACGACTCGGACGACCGGCCGTCATTGTCGACTGCGCGGCCGGTGAGTCCATCCAGCCCTGGGTCCAACGCAAATCGTCGCGAGACACGCTCGAGCAAGTCCGGTGGGAAGACGCAATCGTCGTCGGGAAAAGCGACGATCTCGCAGCCGAGAGCGCGGAGCGCGGCATTGCGGGCGTGTGACAGTCCACGTGCAGCTCGCACATGGGACAGATCCAGGACGGGATGGCCGGCGAGGACCGGCCGGAGCCGATCGTCGTCGTTCTGGTCGACGAGCAGTACTCGGAAGGCTCGATGCGTTTGGGCCTCGAGTGACGTCAGGAGCCGTTCAACCTCGTCGACCCGGTCCACCGTGGCCACGACGAGGTCGATGGAAGGGAGCTCCCTCGGTGCCATGGCCGTACGCTAACGCCCGTGCCGTACGTCTCCGTTCTGCTTGCCGTGCACAACGACGCCGACTTCCTGGCCGAGGCGGTCGAGAGCGTGTTGCGACAGACGATGACCGATCTGGAGCTTCTGGTCGTGGATGACGCTTCGACCGACGAGACAGCCGTGATCCTCTCGGGGGTGTCGGATCCTCGACTCAGGGTCTTGCGTAACGAAAGGCGGCTCGGGCTCGCCGCGTCGCTGAATCTGGGGATCGGGGCGGCAGGAGGTCGATACCTCGCGCGGCTGGACGCAGATGACGTTGCGCTGCCCAGACGCCTGGAGTACCAGCTGGCCCGCATTGCGGAGCCCGACCAGCCCGCGATTCTCGGCTCTGCCGTGCTCGATATCGATCGCACGGGCGAGCCCGGCACGCTGCACAGGAACCCGTCGGGGCCGCGGGGCATCCGGTGGCATGCGCTCTTCGGTTCGCCCTTCTTCCACCCAACCGTGGTTATCGATCGCGAGCGCGTCGAACCCAGCTGGCTTCGGTACGACCCGTCGTTTCTCGAGAGCGAGGACTACGACCTCTGGACGCGGCTTCTGCTGAGCCTCGATGGTGCGAATCTCACTCAGCCGCTCGTGCTGAAGCGCGTTCACGGCGGTCAGGCGTCAGTACGTCGCGGGGAGCTGCAGTCATCGTTTCAGCGTCAGGTCGCACTCCGTGAGATTGCCCGTGTCGCATCGGACCTGACGGCCGAGGAGGCGGAGCTCGCGTGGCGTTTCGGGACCGGCCGCGCGGACGGGGAGGAGGCTGCTTCGGCCTACCTCGTGCTCCTGGAGGAATTCGAACGCCACCACGGAATCGACCGCGAGGCCCGTGATGCAGCGGTACGGGCGCTGCTCGCCGCGGGCCAGGTTGCGAAGGCTCTGCGACTCGGCATCGCGCACCCCGGCCGGCTGGCCCTTCGGGGGGCCCGGCGACGTCTACGCGCGCTTCGCGCTGGTGCTCGAGTCCCGTCGTGGCTGGCGGAGCTCGACGCCTCACGCGAAGTGATTCGCGTTGCCGTCGTCTCCCCGGAGCCGACGCCGTACCGTTCGCCTCTGTTCGATCGCGTCGCGTCCCAGCGCGCAATCGAGCTGACTGTGATCTACGCGGCTGCAACGGTCGCGGGTCGTACGTGGGCGGTGCAACCCCGACATCAGACGGAGTTCCTGCCTGGTCGACAGCTGCCGGGTGTGCACGGGCTTCTGCGCCATGACTATCCGGTGACGCCCGGAATCGGACCTGCTCTCGCTCGAGCGCAACCCGATGTCGTCGTGATCTCCGGCTGGAGTACGTTCGCGTCTCAGGCTGCGGTTGCGTGGTCGCGCCGCCGTCGAGTTCCGTACATCTTGCTCGTGGAGAGCCATGACCTGGGTCCCCGCGCGGGTTGGCGACGTGCTGTCAAGGGCGCAGTTGTCCCGAAGATCATTCGTGGTGCGGCCAACGTGCTGGTTGTCGGAAGTGCCGCGCGCCAGTCGGTCATCGCACGGGGCGCACGGCCCGACGACGTTCGGATCTTCGCGAACACCGTGGACGTCGAGGCGTGGAGCAGGCATGCCGCCGAACTGCGGTTGCGCCGGGACGAACTACGCGCGCGTGCAGGCTTCGGTCCGGAGGATGTCGTCGTTCTCACTGTTGGCCGACTCGTGCCTGAGAAGGGAATGGACACACTTGTTCGCGCTATCGCAGCAACTGGAGAGCAGCGCCTGCGGCTCGTGGTCGCAGGAGGCGGTGACGCAAAACAGCTGAAGGCGCTCGCCGACGAGCTCGCCGTCTCGCTCAGGATCGCGGGTGACCTCCCGCAGGAAGAGCTCGCAGAGGAGTATGTGCGCGCGGACACGTTCGCCCTGCTCTCTCTGCACGAGACCTGGGGGGTCGTGGTCAACGAGGCAGCAGCGTCAGGCCTCCCGCTGATCTTGTCCGATCGGGTTGGTGCGGCACAGGATCTCGTCCGAGAGGGCGAGAACGGTTTCGTCGTTCCGGCTGCTGACCCCGGCGCCGCGGCAGCTGCCCTGAAACGACTTGCAGGAGAGGCGGACTTTCGGCACGCGTTCGGCGAGCGTTCCCGCGAGCTCGTGGCCGGCTGGACCTACAACGTCTCGGTAGAGAACTTCGTCGCAGCCGTCCGCGACGCGACGGCCCGGTAGATCTCCTCCTGGAGGTCGGCGACGCGATCCCAAGACATGCGTCTGGCTGCCGATGGCCCTCCGCGCGCGAGTTGTTCGCGCAATTGCTCTTCGGCGAGCACGCGCTGGATCGCCTCCATGACGGCCGATTGCTCGTATGGGACGACGAGCGCTTCGCCGTCCTCGAAGAAGTCGGCGATTCCGCACCGGTCCGACACGACTACCGGCGTCCCTGCCGCCGCCGCCTCCGCGGCGACCATGCCGAAGCTCTCGCCTTCGGAGGCAAGGACGAAGACGTCTGCCTGCGGATAGAGCGCCCGCGGCGGGTCGTCCGTCATCGGAAGCGTGTGCACCCTGGGTGCTTCCGTCCGAACGCCGTGGCGATCGTCAGGTCCTGCGAGGACGACATGCGCGTCCGGGATCTGTCTGGCCGCTTCTAGGAGATGATCGATTCCTTTCCCCCTCGCGATCCTGCCCACGTACAGGATGAGCGGCGCCTGCGCGGGAATGCGGAGCCGAGCGCGAAGATCGCCGCTCCCGTCGGCGGCCATGTCGTCGGGGTGGGGGAAGCCGTTGCCGCGGACATGTGCCTTCGCCGCCGGGACGCCGCAGGCGATCACCGCATCCCGCTCGCGGTCGGACGCCACGACAACTGCAGCTGCGCCGCGAGCGACCCCGCGGTACAGCGTCCCGTCGAGCAGTCGTTTCAGCAGCACCTTGCGGAGCCTCGGCTCGAACATGCCGAGCGGTTCGAAGACGTACGGCACGTGCGCGAGGCGGCACCAGGCTGCGACCCCCGTCGTGACCGGATCGCGGAAGCCGAAGACGTGCGCGACGTCCGGCCGGTTGAGCCGGGCGAGGGCGAACGGGAGAGTGGGCGTGATCCCCATCCACCGGTAACGCAGCGGAGTCGAGAGGTAGCGCACGCTGGCGCCGTCGACGACCCCGAGCGACGACCGGAGCGCGGGCCGGGAGTGGAGGTCGGTGATCGTCGTGGTGACGACGTCGACGTCGTTCCCGCGCGCCACGAGCCGCCGTACCAGCTCGCCCGCCGCCACCACCGGCCCGCCGAAGGCCCGCGACGGCGCCCAGACCGGCGCGGCGAAGAGGATGCGAAGCGGCCGCTGGTTCATCGCTGTGAGGTTAGTGCTCCCGCCTTGTGGATGGAGCTCGCCTCCCACGTCACGGACTGGTGACACCCAGGCGATGGTGTCTGACACCGGCCTTTGGCGCCGAGCAGAGCGGCTTGGAGCTCGCGTCGCCTGCGCAGCCGGAGACATTCGTCGGAGATTCGTGATCCTCTTGTGCGGGTGTCTGACACCGGCCTTCGGGACAGCGGTCCGCACCGGTGGGCGGCGCGCTGCCGACGGCCGCAGACACCGACCTTCGGGACAGCGGTCCGCACCGGTGGGCGGCGCGCTGCCCACGGCCGCACTAGCCTTGCCGGGATGTCCGATCCCCGCAGGCTGCGGCTGCTCGTTTTGAACCAGTACTACTGGCCGGGGGTCGAGGCAACGGCACAGCTTCTGACCGAGTTGTGCGAGGCGCTCGCGGAGGACATGGACGTCACCGTCGTCACCGGCGTCCTGCACGGTCACGAGGACGAGCCGCGTCGCGCAGTGCGAGGCGGCGTCGAGATCATCCGTGTCGTCTCGACGTCCTTCGAGCGCTCGAAGCTGCTCGCGCGCGGGGCCAACTACGCGAGCTACCTCGCGGCCGCACTGTTGAGGAGCATCCGCGGACCGCGCCCGAACATCGTCCTCTGCATGACGGATCCGCCGATCGTCGCCGACATCGCGCTCCTCGCAGCACGCCGCTTCCGCGCGCCGCTGGTCGTCATCAGCCAGGACGTCTTCCCGGAGATCGCGGTACAGCTCAAGCGGCTCGAGAATCCGCTGCTGATGAGCCTCCTGCGCGGGCTCGTCGGCCTCTACCTCCGTCGGGCCGATCGCATCGTGGCGATCGGCGACACGATGCGTCTCCGTCTCGAAGAAAAGGGCGCCCATCCGGAACGCCTGCGGGTGATCCCGAACTGGATCGACACGACTCGGCTCGGGCCGCTCGACAAAGCGAACCCATGGGCGCGCAACATCGGCCTCGACAAGAAGTTCGTGGTCATGCACTCGGGCAACGTAGGGCACGCGCAGGACCTCGATTCCCTCGTTCGCGCCGCGACCTTCCTGCGTGACCTCGATGACCTGCAGGTCATGATCATCGGCACCGGCGCACGTCACGCCGAGCTCGTGGCGCTGGCGAAGCTACTGGAGGTCGACCAGGTTCGCTTCCTCTACTACCAGTCGCGCGGCGTGCTGCCGCAATCGCTCTCGGCGGCCGACGTGCACGTCGTCGGCCTCGCCCCAGGTCTCGCCGGCTACGTCGTCCCGAGCCGGCTCTACGGGATCCTGGCGGTCGGAAGGCCGGTGATCGCCGCTGCAGATGCCGAGAGTGAGACGGCACAGGTGGTCCAGAGCATCGGCTGCGGCCTCGTCGTGCCGTCGGGGCGGCCGGAGCTGCTTGCACGCGCGATCCGCGACGCACACGACGGCAAGTACGACCTCGAGGCGATGGGTGCACGCGGCCGCGAGTGGGTCCAGCGAGAGGCCGACCGCACGGTAGCCGTCAGTCGGTACCGCAACCTGCTGTTCGAGCTTGCGCGGCCGTAGCTACGTCGTCGCCGCAGTGCTGCTCGCGACGCTCGCGCTGATCGCCGCATGGAACTCGTACGACTACCCGAGCTACGGGGGGTTCGACGTCGCGGAGCATCAGGCCTATGCGGACCTGCTGATTCATCACGGGCAGATCCCGGGCCCCGAGACGCGCAGCGAGTACTACACACCGCCGGGCTTCTACGCGCTCGCGGGTGCCGCCACGCTTCTGGGCGAGCACATCCACCGCCAGGATCCGCACAAGCTTGCGCAGTACATGAACTGGGCCGTGCTGGTGGCAACCGCGGTCGTACTCCTGCTTCTGGCGCGGGAGTTCTTCCCGCGGCGTCCGTGGCTCCAAGCCGGCGCCCTCGGCTACTTCTGCTTCCTGCCGGTCGCCTTTCGGTTGTCGGCGATGTTCCATCCCGAGCCGCTGTCGATGCTCCTGACGACGGTTGCGCTGCTGCTCGCCGCGCGCATGCTCGTCCGACGCGACTTCCGGCCGCTGCCGGCGATCGCGCTCGGCATTGCACTCGGCGCTGCACAGCTCGTTCGGGCGTTCTCGCTCTGGACCTTCGCGGCGGTCGTGATCGCGTTCGCGGTTGCGGCCTTTCTCCGTTACGCGGAGCGTCGCACTGTGCTGACCGGCCTCGCGGTAGTCGTGGCGGCTTGTGCTGCCGTAGCCTCGCCGTGGTACATCCGCCAGGCGATTCACTACGGGAACCCGGTCTTCGACCGCCCGACCGAGGACCGTCCGATCTGGGAACGCCGGCCGAGCTCCTTCTACTTCGGGCTCGGGCTGCCGCAGGTCTTCACCGACCCGGTCAGGCCGAACTTCGTCAACGAGGCAATGCCGACGACCTATAGCGATCTCTGGGGCGACTATTTTGGCGTCTTCGGCTGGGACGCGGCCCACGCTCCCACTCCGCGTCAGCACGACGAGTTGCGGCAACAGAGCGAGCTCGGTCTCCTTCCAACCTTGCTCGCCCTCGCAGGCTGGGTTGCCCTGCTGGCGGCGAGCATCCGGCGTCGAGCGCCGGCGTTCCTGCCCGTAGCGCTGCTGCCGGGGCTCGGCATCCTGGGCTACCTGTATTTCACAGCCAGCTATCCCACGCCCGACGGCGACGTCCTCAAGGCCAGCTACATGCTCACGACTGCGCCCGCCTGGGCGCTGGCGTTCGGGTACGCATTCGACTGGATCGCTGCGCGTGGCGGGTTCGTGCGCGCAGCGCTTGTGGTCCTCACCGTCGGCAGTGCGCTGCTGAGCATCCCCTTCCTGGTGTACGGCAACCCACTGGGGTTCCTGTAGGGCTAGGCTCCGAGCCGTGACGACCGTCCTCTTCACCTGTGTCGGGCAACGCGTCGACATCGTCGAGGCGTTCAGGGCGGCGGGTGCCACGACGATCGCCGTCGACGCGAACCCGCTCGCTCCGGCGCTCTACCACGCTGACTGTCATATCCTCGTCCCGCGAATCGAAGACAGCGGCTACGTGCCGTCGCTGCGGGCCGCGGTGGACGAGCACGACGTACGGTTGATCGTTCCCCTCACCGACCTCGACCAGGTCACGCTGGCCCGTGCCCGTGACGAGCTGGGCGCACTGGTGCTCCTGCCCGCGGCGGAGATCGTCGAGCGCCTCGAGGACAAGTACCTGGCGCACGTGCTCTTCGAGGAGCGTGGGATCGCCTCGCCCCCAACGTGGCTCCCGAACGGCGTACCCGACGACGCGGAGTTCCCACTGCTGGTCAAGGCGCGGCACGGGTTCGGCTCGCGGCACATCTACCGCGCAGCCGATCCCGCGCAGCTCGGCTTCTTTCTCGGCTACACGCCCGTCGACTCCATCGTCCAGGCTTGCCTCGCCGGCGAGGAGTTCTCGATCGACGTGTTCTGCGATCTCGAGGGACGTTGCCTCAACGCCATCCCGCGGACGATGATCGAGTCGAAGGGCGGCGAGTCGATCAAGGGCATGACGATCCGGGACGAGCCGCTGATCGAGCTCGCCCGCGACGTCGCCGAGAAGCTGGAGCTCGTTGGCCCGGCGAACATCCAGTGCTTCCGCGAGGCCGACGGCTCGCACCTCCTGACGGACATCAATCCGCGCTTCGGGGGCGGCTTCCCGCTGCCGCTCGCGGCGGGCGGGCGTTATCCCGAGCTCGCGCTCGCACTGGCGCACGGCGAGCAGCCGGAGCCGCGGCTCGGCGACTTCCGCGAGGGGATCGTGATGACACGCTTCTTCTCCGACCTCAGCCTCACCGAGAACGGGGACGGGACGCTGAAGCTGCTCGCCCCGGCCGAGTGAGGTACATCGTCACCGGCGCGGCCGGGTTCATCGGCTCCCACCTCGCAGAGGCGCTGGCGGCTCAGGGTCACGAGGTCCTCGGCGTTGACTGCTTTACCGACTACTACGACACGGCGCTGAAGGAGGAGAACGCGGCGAGCCTCGACGTCGCCCGCTTCGACCTCGCAGAGCAGGACCTCGAGCTCGCCGGCGTCGACGGCGTCTTCCACCTTGCGGGACAACCGGGCGTCCGCAGCTTCGGGGAGGTGTTCGAGGAGTACGTGCGCCGCAATCTGCTCGCCAGCCGTCGCGTCTTCGAAGCCGCGGCGGCGGCCGGCGCTCGCGTCGTGTTTGCGTCCTCGTCGTCGGTCTACGGCGAGGCGGAGCGATATCCGACGCCGGAGGACACCGAGCCGCGTCCGGTCTCGCCGTACGGGATCACGAAGCTCGGCTGCGAGCAGCTCGCACACGCGTACGCACAGAGCTTCGGCCTGGACGCAGTCGTGCTGCGGTACTTCACGTTCTACGGTCCGCGGCAGCGACCTGACATGGCGTTGGCGCGTATAGTCGACGCGCTCGCACGCGGCGCGAGCTTCGAGCTCTACGGCGACGGCCTGCAGTCGCGCTCGTTCACCTACGTGGCCGACGGAGTCGCCGCGACGATCGCGGCCATGCAACGCGCTGCGCCTGGCACCGTCTACAACGTCGGCGGGGGCGAGGAAGCGACCATGCGCGACGCGATCGCGACCCTCGAGGCCGTTTCCGGACGCGGCCTCGACGTCGTCGAACGGCCCGCGGCGGCGGGCGACGTTCGGCGCACGTCGGCGGACGTGACGAGGATCGAGCGCGACCTCGCCTGGCGTGCGACGACGGCGCTCGAAGACGGCTTGCGTGCCCAGTGGGAATGGGCCTCGGTTAGAGTCGCCGCGCCTTGAGCACGCGGGAGCCGGATCTCGAGGCCGAGCAGGAGGTCGACCTCGGCCGATACTGGAGTGCGATCGTCGCGCGCTGGTGGCTGTTGCTCGCCGGCCTGCTGGTCGGAGCGTTGATCGGGTACCTCGTTTCCCTCGGCGGCAAGCAGGTGTGGAATGCGAGTGCGACCGTCTACCTCGGCGCGTCCTACAGCGTCATCGGGGGCACGTTGCTACAGGGTCCGCAGGCCAACCCGTCGACCGTAGGCACGATCGCACGTGCGGAGAGCTCGATCGAGCAGGCCGCGGCTCAGGCGGGTATGCGTCCCGGCGACCTGCGCGGGAACGTCTCGACGAAGACGATCTCGACGGGCGCGGGAGCAAGCACGCTGCGGGTCACGGCGAATCCGCTCGTCCGCATCACCGTGCAAGCCTCGACGCGACGCAAGGCGCAGGTCGCGGCGAACGCGCTCGCGCAGGTGGTCGTTGCGCGGCTCTCGACCTACGCCGACCGCAAGATCGCGGGCCTGCAGGACCGCATCAACGCCGACCAGCAGCAGATCGACGCGATCCAGCGGCAGCAGCGAAGCGCGTCCGATCCGACCGCGAAGGCAGTGACCGCCCTCCAACTCGGCGATGTGCTGGACGACCAGCTGCAGGCGAAGCAGCTCCTCATCCAGGCGCAGGAGGTCGAGCGGCCCGCGGTGCTCACCCGTGCCGCTTCGACGAAGACGACGGCCCGGAGCCGGCGGAACTCGGTCGTGGTCGCCGCTTTCCTCGGACTCCTGATCGGGCTCTTCGCGGCGCTCGCCTGGGAGCCGCTTGCACGCCGCCGCAGCCGCCGGACCTGATGCTGGAGGACAAGATCGTGGCCGTGGTCGTCCCCGCATACGACGAGGAGGAGCTCGTCGGCAACACGATTCGGGGGCTGCCCGCGTTCGTCGACCGGATCTTCGTCGTGGACGATGCGTCGCGGGACGGCACGGCGGACGCCGCGCGCGGCACCGGCGACTCGCGGGTCGAGGTCGTGAAGCACGAGCGCAACTCGGGTGTCGGTGCAGCGATCGTCACCGGCTACCAGCGCGCGCTTGCGGAAGGCATCGACGTCACCTGCGTCATGGCCGCCGACAACCAGATGGATCCCACCGACCTCCAGAAGATCGCCCTGCCCGTCGCGCGCGGGGAGCTCGACTATGCGAAGGCGAACCGCCTGATCTCCGGCGAGGCCTGGCAGGTGATTCCACGTTCGCGCTATCTCGGCAACGCGATCCTGTCGTTCCTGACGAAGATCGCGTCCGGATACTGGCACGTCGCCGACTCGCAGTCGGGCTACACGGCGGCGAGTCGCGAGATTCTGGCGCAGCTGGACCTCGATCGCATCTACCCGCGCTACGGGTTTCCGAACGACATGCTCGTGCACCTGAACGTCTGGAACGCGCGGGTGCGTGACATCCCGTCGCGTCCTGTGTACGGCGTCGGCGAACGCTCCGGCATCAAGATCCGGAAGGTCGTCCCGCGGATCTCCTGGCTCCTGCTCAAGGGCTTCTTCTGGCGCATGCGGGAGAAGTACGTGATCCGCGACTTTCACCCGCTCGTGTTCTTCTACGCCTTCGGCTTCCTCATGACGCTGCTCGGACTCGGGCTCGGGATCGCCGAGGTCGTCCTCAGGATTATGGGGAATGCGGTGTCCGTCGGAACCGTAGTGCTCGTTGCGCTCCTGCTGATCTTCGGGTCGCAGTTCACGCTCTTCGCGATGTGGTTCGACATGGAGTCCAATAAGGACTTGCGTTAGGCACTAAGGAAGCTCGACGACCATGCCCTCGTGGGCGAGCATCGGCGAGGGCCCGCGGTTTCGGATCGCGAGCTCACGCGCGCGGTCTTCGAGCTGCTCGAGTAAACCGTCGCTGTGGTGGGGCTCGTGATGGAAGAGCACGAGGCGTCTCGCGCCGACCGCGCCGGTGAACGCGACCGCGTCGGCCACGCTCGAATGGCCCCAGCCGATTCGCTGCTCGTATTCGTCCTCGAAGTACTGGGAGTCATGAATGAGTGCGTCGACACCTTCGGCGAGCGACGCGCCCGAGATCCAGTCTGTCGACCTGTCGGCAATTGTCCCGGCGAGTGCAGGCTCATGATCGGGGATGTAGGCGAAGCTCGCGCCTGCAGTCTCGATCCGATAGCCGATCGTCGGGCCTGGATGGAGCACGAAGTCCGCCGCCAGAGTCGTCCGCCCGATCGCCCACGGCTCGCGCGGAACATCGTGGAAGGTGAGCGCTGCCGGCACGTCCCTGAGGTCGACCGGGAAGAGCGGCGGAGAGAAGGCACGGGCGATGCGCTCCTGGAGACTCAGCTCGTGGGACGGAGGGCCCCAGATGTCCAGCTCGACTCGTTCGTCCCAGAGCGGCGCGAAGAAGCGCAAGCCTTCGAGGTGGTCGAGATGCAGGTGCGTGAGGCAAAGATGGATCCTCCCGATTCCGCGCTCGAGGAGGTCGAGGCCCAGTCCTCTGATCCCCGTGCCGGCGTCGAGCACGAAAGTGGTGCCGTCGTCCGCGAAGACCTCGACGCAGGACGTGTTCCCGCCGTAGGTGACGGTGTCCGGGCCGGGTGTCGGCACCGAGCCGCGGCAGCCCCAGATCTTGACACGCACGCCCGCCCCCGACCTTACTCGCGCCAGAAAATCGCGACGATCCCGACGAATTCGTCCGCGTGGGCGAAGAGTGGAAATGCAGTCACGGAGACTTCACGCTCCACTCCGTCCACGCTCGTGATGCGATAACGCTCGTGCGCGGCGCGTCGCTCGTGCAGGGCGATCTGAGTCGTCAGGCGCTCCGGTGGCACCGCACCGGACTCCGTACGGGGCCCGAAGCTCTCGGACCATTCGTCCAACGAAATCTCTCCCGCCTCTGCGAACGGGCGTCCGACGACTGCTTCGGCCGCCTCGTTGTAGAAGACGAGCGTGCCCTGATCGTCGGCGATCAGCATCGGCGTGGCGAGGTTCGAGGCGAACTCGCGGGCCAGGATCAGGACGAGGTGCTTGTGCCTTCGCGTCTCCATTGGGGGGACCGTACGGGAATGGGCGACCGCGTTGGGAAGTTCGGTGACAGTTATGGGGTGTAAGGGCCTCGTAAAGCCTGCGGCTCTTTGGCCGGGGCCGCCGGTAGCATCCCGCCGATGCCTACGGCTGTCGTCACCGGTGGGGCCGGGTTCCTGGGCTCGCACCTCTGCGACCACCTCGTGGCCAAGGGGTATCGCGTCATCTGCGTGGACAACCTGGATACGGGCTCGCTTCAGAACGTGGAGCATCTCCGCGGCGACGAGTTCCTCTTCATCAACCAGGATGTGACGCTGCATCTCGAGCTCGACGAGCCGGTTGATGTCGTCTTCCATCTCGCCGCTCTCGCCAGTCCGATCGACTACCTGCGCATGCCGCTGCACTCGCTGAAGGTCGGCTCGTACGGCACGCACAACGCCCTCGGGCTCGCGAAGTTCAAGCGCGCACGCTTCCTGCTTGCCTCGACGAGCGAGGTCTATGGAGATCCGCAGGTCCATCCGCAGCCGGAGACGTATTGGGGAAACGTGAACCCGATCGGCCCTCGCGGTGTCTACGACGAGGCCAAGCGCTACGCCGAGGCGATGGCGATGGCCTACCACGGACAGCAGGGCGTGGACACCTCGATCGCGCGCATCTTCAACACGTACGGGCCTCGCATGCGTCCCAGCGATGGGCGTGCGGTACCAACGTTTGTCCGACAGGCTCTCGAGGGCAAGCCCCTCACTGTGTTCGGAGACGGCAGTCAGACCCGTAGCTTCTGCTACGTCGACGATTTGATCCGCGGACTGGTGTTGCTGGCCGAGTCCGGCGAGCACCTGCCTGTGAATCTCGGCAACCCGGCGGAGTTCACGCTCAACGAGCTTGCCGAGACGGTGATTCGCGTCACCGGATCGAAGAGCGAGATCGTGTACGAGGCGTTGCCCGTCGACGATCCACAGGTTCGGCAGCCGGACATCACTCGTGCTCGCCAGCTGCTCAACTGGGAGGCGGAGATCCAGCTCGAGGAAGGTTTGCGCCGCATGCTTCCGAGCTTCGGACGGGAGCCGATCGTTGCGTAGACGAGTCGGGGTCTTCGCGGCGATCGTCCTCGTCGCTGCGGGTCTTGCCGTGCCTGCCGCCCAGGCTCAGCGACACCTGCTCGTCGGTATCCAGGACGACGCGATGACGCTGAGAGGCGATCCGACGTTCACCTTCCCCATCCTGAAACAGCTGCGTACCCAGATCGTGCGCATCAACCTGAACTGGCCCGACGTCGCGAACAAGCGCCCGGCGCATCCCCAGGATCCTGCCGATCCCGCCTACGACTGGCGGCTCTACGACCGCGCGATCAAATACGCGTCGCAGTACGGCATGCAGGTCCTGCTCACGATCCTCTTCGTCCCGTCTTGGGCAAACGGCGGTGCTCCACGCAACGTCCCGCCGACGAACTACAACGACTTGCGGAACTTCGCGTATGCAGCGGCAGAGCGATACAGCGGCCATTACATCCCGAACACCGACGCGCCGGACGAGCTCTATCTGCCCGCCGTGAAGTACTGGCTCGCCTGGAACGAGCCGAACAACCCGAACTGGCTCAAGCAGACATCTGGCGGGCGCTTCGTCAGCCCGCGGTCGTATGCGCGCATCTGCACCGCGATCTGGCAGGGCGTGCATTTCACGAACTTCGCGGGCGAGAAGGTCGGCTGCGGAGCGACAGGGCCGCGCGGCAACAACGCCCCGGGCACGAGCCGTCCTTCGATGTCACCGATTGCGTTCATGAAGCTGGCTCGAAAGGCCGGGCTCAAGAACCTGGACGCATACGCTCACCATCCCTATTACGGGAAGCCCAGCGAGACGCCGACCTCCAAGCCGGGTGGCTCGGCCGTGACCCTCGGCAACATCAACACCCTCATCGCGGCCGTCAACAAGCTCTGGGGCAAGAAGCGGATCTGGATCACCGAGTACGGCTGGCAGACGACTCCGGACCGCATCTTCGGCGTGTCGTTCGCGCGGCAGGCGGCCTACGTGCGCCAGTCGTATGCGATCGCGCGCGTAAATCCGCGCATCGACATGATGATCTGGTTCATGTTGCGTGACGACACGAACACTGGAATCGGCTGGCAGTCCGGGTTCCTCACGGCGAGTGGCAAGAAGAAGCCGTCCTTCAGCGTGTTCGCACGCCTCCCGCACTAGTGCGTGGGGGAACCCATGGTTCCCCCACGAGCCCCCTCCTTCTTGAATTGGCAAGGCGATGGGAGCGTGCGCTCCGGCGTGAGCGCGGTCACGCCTCCGCACGCCGAGGTTTGCTTGCCCTACAGCAGTCTTCGCCTGGTGTGGGCCGGTTCGCGTCCAACAGCGAGCGATACAGCCGGTCGACGTCGTCTACTAGACGCTCCACGGCATAGCGCGGTAGCACTCGTTCGCGGCCCTGTTTGCCCATCCGCTCTCGCAGGGCCGGGTCCCGGGCGAGGCGTTCGAGCCGCTCGGCGAGCTCGTCGGTTGCGCCCGGCTCGACGAGGAACCCGTCCTCGCCGTCGCGGACGACGTCCGGCACGCCGCCGACGCGTGTGGCCACGACCGGACGGCCCGCGCCCAGCGCCTCGATCACGCTGACCGGCGTCCCCTCGTTGCTCGACGGCAGCACCAACGCGTCGAACGCCGCGTAGAACGGCGCGACCTCCTCCTGGTAGCCGAGGAAGAGCGTGTCGCGGACGATGCCGAGATCGTGGGCGCGCTGCTCGAGCCCTGCCCGGTCGGGGCCGTCGCCCACCATGCAGAGGGTCGCGTCGACACCGCTCTCGCGCAGCCTCTTGAAGGCGACTAGGACGTCATCCGTGCGCTTGACCGCGGTCATGCGCCCGATCCAGCCCACTGCGAACCGCCCCTCGGGAATGCCGAGGTAACGGCGGCTTTCGATCCGGCCGTTTCGCTGCAGCGCGATGCGCTCGTCGAGCTCGATTCCGAGCCGAATCACCGCGAACCGCTCGCGCGGCGCGATTCCGAGCCCGACGAGGTCGTCTCGGACCTGGGGGCTGACCGCGATCAGTGCGGTCGTTCGCGCGGCGAGCCAGCGCTCCAGGAGCCGGAAGAAGAGCGAGCGAAGCGGGCCGAAGTAGCCTCGCAGGACGTGGCCGTGGAACGTGTGCACGATGATCGGCGGTCGTCGCGATCCGGCGAGTAACGCCGCGACGCGCCCGACGGTGCCGGCCTTGGCCGTGTGCGTGTGGAGGATGTGCGGGCGCTCCCGGCGGATCAGCCCGGCGAGCCGAAACGTCGCAACGAGATCCCGCAGCGGCGAGATCTCCCGGCCCAGCTCGTCGATCCGGATCACCGGGACGTCTCGGGCGTCGGCGACGAATGCCATTGAATCCTCGCCGCGCGCGAGGGAGCCGGCGACGAGGGTCGTGTCGTAGCCGCGCTTCTTCAGGCCGTCGGTCAGATACGCGACGTGCAGCGCCGGGCCGCCCATGTTCAGCCGGGCGATCACCCGCAGGATCCGAACCGGGTGTTTTGGTTCCGGCGTCGTCGTCATTCGGCTCAGGCGGTTCGACCGGTCATTTCAGACGGACGCGCGAGCAAGGCTCCCGCGTCCTGAGGGCGGCATCGCGAGCGATGCCTTGGTCAGACTCGGGCAACGATCGCCTCGGCCGTGAGCTCGAGCCCGGCCGCAAGGTCCACGCGCGGTTCGTAACCGAGCGTCTCACGGGCGGCGGAGATGTCGGCCCAGGAGTCGCGGATGTCTCCGGGGCGAGGCGGCTCGTAGCGCTTCTCGACCGACTTGCCGAGGATCAGGCCGATCGTCTCGGCAACGTGGTTGACGCTCGCAGGCGAACCGGCGGCGACGTTGAACGTGCGCCCGCTGGCACCGGGCGCCGTTGCAGCTCGCAGCGTCGCGTCGACGACGTTGCCGACGTAGGTGAAGTCCCGTGACTGCTCGCCGTCGCCGTAGATCGTGATCAGCTCGCCCTGGTCGATCGCGGCGATGAACAACGGCACGACCGCGGCGTACTGGGAGTGTGGACTCTGTCGCGGGCCGAAGACATTGAAGTAGCGGAGGACGACCGTCTCGAACGAGTGGTAGACGCGGCTGAAGCTGACGCAGTAGCGCTCGGCGGCGAGCTTGGCGACCCCGTACGGGGAGATCGGGTCCGGCGGCATCGATTCGGACGTGGGCAGCTCCCGGCTCGAGCCGTACACGGAAGTGGAGGAGGAGAAGATGACGCGTCGCACACCCTCGTCCCTTGCGGCGAGCAGAACGTTCAGGGTGCCCTCGACGTTCACGGCGTTCGAGGTCAGCGGATCCTGCACCGAGCGAGGCACCGAGCCGAGCGCGCCGAGGTGGTAGACAACCTCCACGCCGCGCATCGCGGCATGCACGCGCTCGTACGAGCGCAGCTCGCCTTCGACGATCTCGACCTCGCCGCTCTCGAGGTTGGCGCGGTTGCCCGTGGAGAAGTTGTCGAGGACGCGCACGTCGTCTCCGCGCTCGAGAAGCGCGTCGACGAGATTCGAGCCGATGAACCCCGCTCCACCGGTGACGAGAGCCTTCATCGGTGTCATCTTCCCTGAGCGGGTGCCCGAGTCCTCCGCGCAGCCGCGGTCGCTCCCAGGCCAAGGCCCAGCCAGGTGGCTGCATCGAGCGGGATCCCGGCGACGAGCCCCTGGCCGCCCCAGATGCCCATCTCCGCGAGGATCGTGAATGCTGCGACTGCTCCGGGCGGGGCATTGGCCCTGAGCGCCAGCACCAGGGCCAGCGCGAAGGGCGCCAGCCAGAGCACGAGACCGATGAGGCCGAGATCCGCTGCTGCCTGGACATAGGCGTTCTGAACTCCCCATTCGTGCTCACGTGTCGGGAAGGCGAGCGGCGCGACGTCCGGGAACTCCCGGTGAGCTGCGGGAAGCTGCGGATCGACGACGTCGGGATCGCTCGAGGCTTGCCAGCCGGCGCCGATGACCCGATGGTCCCGCCAGATCCGGTAGCCGATGTAGGCGAGCAGCGTGTGGTGGGAATAGGTCTGGATGTTCGCGGTCTGCGTCTCCTTGCCCTTCAGGTGCAGGAACCGCAGGAAGTTCTCGAAGTCGCCGGCTCGAAGCACGAGGACGCCGGCTGCGACGACGCCGACGACAGCGCCGCTCACCGCGACGTCGCGGATCGCGAGCGAACGTCGCCTCGAGATCGCATACAGCAACGCTGCGGCTCCGGCCGCGATCCCGATCAGGCCGGCCGTCGCTCCGGACAGGATCAGCCCCAGCGCGCCGCTCGCGACCGCGGCCCAGCCGATTCGTCTGTTTGCGGCCAGGACGGCAGCGAGTCCGATCGCGAGCGCGAATGCCGAGAGTGCCGCGAAGTCGGAGTGGCCGAGGAACGACGGCTGCCGCCGTCCTGCCGCCCAGGCGTCGGCGATGCCGAGCCCGAAGAACTGCAGGAGACCGACGCACGTTGCGACAACGCTCCAGGCAACGACCGCAGCGGCGACGAGCTCCCAGTCGTCGCGCCGCCTCAGGATCAGCGGCGCCGAAACGGCGAGGAGCGCGTACTCCGAGAACTTTGCAGCGGTGACGAGATGCGTGAGTGATCCGGAGCGCACGATGATCCAGAGCACGAGTGCAAGCGACGCGAGCCAGAGTGGCCAGGCGGGGCGGAGTGGCGCAAATCCCGTGCGGATGCCCTCGCGCAATGCGAACAGGGCCACGACCACGACCGCGAGATCCGACAGCTCGAGCCCCAGATGGGTCGAGCCCAGTGGAACGCGCACGCCGGGCTGGTACTTGATGTGCAGGAAGAGGAACGGGACGGCGAGTGCCAGGGCCGC
>Ga0066709_100000545_pt1 | contig 20840 bp, 21 predicted proteins | sample GraSoiAngelo_158_FD_79665 | JGI IMG/M metagenome (GOLD analysis project Ga0066709, IMG submission 79665) | Grasslands soil microbial communities from the Angelo Coastal Reserve, California, USA - 14_1009_16_30cm | ecosystem: Environmental > Terrestrial > Soil > Grasslands | place: USA...
CCGACCCGACCGTGCCGGAGCCGCTCGAGCGGGTGCTGGCGGTGGCCGGCGAACGGGCCGGTCTCGTCGTGCTGCGCAACGGCCGGGTCGCCCACGTCGCGCTGGACGAGCCGCTCGCCCGGCGCGGTGTCGTGCTCGGCTCGCTCGACGCTGACCACGCGGAGCTGCTCGGCACCGTCGCGCCGTACGACGTCGACTACTTCACCCTGCTGAACAGCGCGTTCGTCGAGGCGCCGGTCCTCGTGCACGTCCCCGCGGGAGTCAACGTCGACAAGCCGATCGCGGTGCTCCACTGGATCGACGCCGCGGGCATCGCCGTCTTCCCCCGCACCATCGTCCACACGGGCGCCGATGCCGACGTCACGGTCGTCGAATACCACACGTCGACCGACGTCGCGGCGCTGACCGTTCCGGTGGTCGAGCTCGACGTCGACGACGCCGGGCGCCTCCACTACCTCAACGTGCAACAGCTCGGCCGGCAGGTGTGGCAGATCGCGTACCAGGCGAGCCGGGTCGGTCGCGACGCCACGCTGGACTCATCGTCGGTGGCACTCGGGGGCGACTACGCACGCGTGCGCACCGACTCCGCCGTCTCGGGCAAGGGCGCGACGAGCAACCTGCTCGCGGTGTACTTCGGTGACGGCGAGAGCATGCACGACTTCCGCACCATGCAGGACCACGTGGCGCCGGCCACGACCAGCGACCTCCTGTTCAAGGGCGCAGTTCGCGACAACGCCAAGTCGGTGTACTCGGGGCTCATCCGGGTGCGCAAGGAGGCCGCGGGAACCAACGCCTTCCAGACCAACCGCAACCTGGTGCTGTCGGAGGGTGCCCACGTGGAGTCGGTGCCCAACCTGGAGATCGAAGCCAACGACGTACGTTGCAGCCACGCCTCCGCGGTCGGGCCGATCGACGAGGAGCAGCGCTTCTACCTGGAGAGCCGGGGCATCGAGCCCGAGGTGGCCGAGCGGCTGATCGTGCTCGGCTTCTTCGGCGAGGTGCTCGACCGGCTGCCCGTCCCCGCGCTGGCGGGCCCACTGCGCGCCGCGGTCATGGCGAAGCTGATGGCGGGACATTGAGCGAGCACCGCGCCGTTCAGAAGCCGAGCGCAGCGGAGGCGCGCAGCTCCCATGTGACAGATCGGTGCACCGTCCGAGGAACGAGGACGGTGCACCGGTGAGTCAGCTGGAGCGGCTGTGCCGGGTCGACGAGGTCCCGCCGGGCGAGGCCCGGCGCTTCGAGGTCGGCCGTCACCGCATCTGCCTGGTGCGCATCGGCGACGACTTCTACGCCATCGGCGATCGTTGCAGCCACGCCGACTTCTCGCTCGCGGACGGCGAGGTGTGGGTCGAGGAGCGCGAGATCGAGTGCTGGAAGCACGGGAGCACGTTCTCACTCGTCGACGGCGAGCCGCAGTCGCTCCCGGCCACCCGACCCGTGCCGGTGTACGAGGTGATCGTCGAAGGCGACGACGTCCTGGTGAAGATCTCATGAGCACGCTGCGCATCGAGGGGCTGCGCGCCGGCGTCGAGGGTCGCGAGATCCTGCGGGGCATCGACCTCGAGGTGCGCAGCGGCGAGGTGCACGCGGTGATGGGCCCGAACGGCTCGGGCAAGTCGACGCTCGCCCATGTGCTCATGGGTCGACCCGGCTACGACGTCCTCGGCGGCTCCGTCACGCTCGACGGCCTCGACCTGCTCGGCCTGCCGGCGTGGCAGCGAGCGCGCGCCGGCCTGTTCCTCGCCATGCAGTACCCCACCGAGGTGCCCGGTGTGTCGCTCGAAGAGGCGATGTCGGAGGCGCTCCGCACGCTGGGTCGCGACGCGGGTGAAGCACGCGAGCTCCTCCGCACGGAAGCGGACAGGATCGGGTTCGACAGCCAGTTCCTGTCCCGGCCGCTCAACGTCGACCTCTCCGGTGGCGAGCGCAAGCGCAACGAGACGCTGCAGCTGGGCGTGCTGCGCCCGAAGATCGCCATCCTCGACGAGATCGACTCGGGCCTCGACATCGACGCGCTGCGGGCCGTCGCCCGCCGGGTCGAGGCCGCTACCAAGGAAATCGACCTGGGGGTGCTCGCGATCACCCACTACCGCCGCATCCTCGGCGAGCTGAAGCCCGACGTGGTGCACGTGCTGCGCGGCGGGCGCATCCTCGCCACGGGCGGGCCCGAGCTGGCCGACGAGCTCGAGCACACGGGCTACGAGGGCTACGAGGACGACACCGACGCCGAGACCGACCGCGCCGCGTCCGCGGGGACGACCGCGGAGGACCCGTTCGCCGACCCGCTGGCCTGATCGGCACCGCTACGGCGTGGTCGTCGTGGTGGTGCTGGTCGACGTGGTGGTCGTCGGCGGCGCGGTGGGGGGTGGAGCAGGAGGCGGCGGCGGGGCGGTCGGCGGCACCGGCTCGGTGAACGGCGCCGGCGCGTTCGGCCCGCCCTGCACGTAGACCGGGGTCCCGTTGGGCACCTTCGACGGCATCCACGGCGATGCGGACATCGGGATGCGGACGCAACCGTGCGACGCCGGATACGTGGGCACCGACGGGGCGCCGTGGATGGCGATGCCGCCGTTGAAGTACAGGGGGTTGTGGAGCCGGCCGAGCGGGCCGCTGTCCCACCCCGTCACCCGCCGGGTCACGCGGAACGAGCCGCCCGGCGTCACCGCACGCGTGCAGCGCCCGTCCACACAGAAGCGGGCGCCGTTCCCGGTGGACACCGGGAGGATCTTGTAGAGCGCGTTGCCCTGGTAGAGGAACAGCACCTGGCGAGGGATGTCGACCTCGACGCGGGTGGCGCCACCACCGGGAACGAGCGGGCCCGGAGGGCCGGACGTGAGGGACTTCAGAAGCACGTCGTCGGTGGCCCGGCCGGTGCGGGCCATCCCGTTCACCTTCTGGAATGCGATCACGCCGTTGGTCGTGTTGCTGTCGAACACACCGTCGACCGCGCCCACGTCATAGTGCATGGCGTCGAGTCGCTTCTCGAGGTCGAGCACGACCTGACCACGCGCGCCGGGCCCGAGCCCGGGCAGCGGCTTGGCCACCCGCTTGGGTGCGGGCGCCGTCGTCGTGGTCGGGGCCAGCGTGGTCGTGGTCGTGGGCGCCGCCGTCGTTGTCGTGGCCGCGCGGGGGCGACGCGTTCCTCTCGCCTCCGTGGTCGCCTTCCCGCCGCCCGAGCACGCGCCCGCGGCCATCGCGACCAGCAGCGGGGCCGTCAGCAGCGCGGCCGCCAGCCGGCGATTGTCTCGGGTTGTCTGCGACAAGCGTGCCTCCAGGGGAACGGAACAGTATGAACGAGTCGGCCCTGGGGGTCGAGTCAGGCGGAAGGGATCTTGACCGCGCGGTCCAGTTAGCATGACCGCGCCGTCCCGGGCACCGCCAAGGGGGGATCCGTGCGCATCTTCAGCTTCCACCTCATGCCCTATCCGGCGCTGCCCTCCGACTACGACGGGCCCGCCTGGGTGACGTGCCCCAACTCCCTCTTCGACGCCCAGGTCGGTCACGAGGTCTACAACCGCTACCTCGACGAGCTGATCTATGCGGAGGAGCTCGGCCTCGACGGCGTCTGCATCAACGAGCACCATCAGAACGCCTACGGGCTCATGCCGTCGCCCAACCTGATGGCGTCGATCCTCGCCCGCCAGACGAAGCGCGTGAAGATCGCGGTCGTCGGGAACGCCCTGCCCCTGTACGACCCGCCGACGCGCGTGGCGGAGGAGTTCGCCATGATCGACTGCATCAGTGGTGGGCGTCTCATCGCCGGCTTCGTCGTCGGCGGCGGGCCCGAGTACTACTCGTTCTCCATCAACCCCGCCCACGCCCGCGAGCGCTTCGCCGAGGCCCACGACCTGATCATGCGGGCATGGACCGAGCCCGGCCCCTTCGAGTTCATCGGCAAGCACTTCCGCATCCGCTACGTGAACACGTGGCCGCGTCCGATGCAGCAGCCTCACCCCGAGGTATGGATCCCCGGTGTCGGGTCGCTCGAGACGATGGAGTTCGTCGCCCGGCACCACTACGCGTACATGGGCATCCCCTACTTCCACATCTCCGTGTTCGAGCGCACGTTCAAGCTGTTCCGCGAGGCGTGCGAGCGCGAGGGCTACGAAGCCGATCCCATGCAGGCAGGCTGGCTCGTTCCCATCTTCGTGGCCGACACCGACGAGGAGGCGCGGAGGCAGTACGAGGACCACTTCTTCTACTTCGTGAAGCGACTGCTGCCCGGCATCAACATCCAGCCGCCGGGCTACACGTCGGTGCGCTCGCTCGAGAGCATCATGAAGGGCGCGGGCACCTTCGCGCTCAACCTCGACAGCTGGGACCAGGTGGTCGAGGGTCAGTACGCCATCGTGGGCTCGCCCGACACGGTCACCGAGCTGCTGACCGAGAACCTCGGCCGGCTGGGCACGGGCAACCTGCTCGGGCTGTTCCAGCTCGGCACGCTCCCGCTCGATCTCACCCGCCGCAACCTCGAGCTGTTCGCCCGCGAGGTCATGCCGCGCCTGCGCAAGGAGTTCCCAGAGGGCAACATGGCCGCGAAGCCGGCGCTGGGGGTCGCGTGATGTCGTCGGTGGGGCTCAGTGAGGAGCGAATCGACACTGCGGTCGGCAAGGTGCAGGTGTGGCGGGCGGGCACGGGCCCGCCGGTCGTCTACCTGCACTCGGCGATGGGCGAGGGCCCGGGTCTCGCGTTCCTCGAGGAGCTGGCCGGCACCAACGACGTCGTGGCACCGGTGTTCCCGGGCTTCGGTGAGTCGGAAGGCATCGGCGAGATCGACGACATGGAGGACGCGGTCTTCCACGTGCTCGACCTGCTCGACCAGCTCGGCCTCGACGCGGTGCCGTTCGTGGGCCTGTCGCTCGGAGGCTGGATGGCCGCCGAGGTGGCGACCCGCTATCCCGAGCGGGTGCGCCGGCTCGTGCTGGTCAACCCGGCCGGGCTGTACCTGCCCGACGCGCCGGTCACCGACATCTTCGGCAAGCCCCCTGCCGAACTGGCCGCGATCATGTTCGTCGACCAGTCCCATCCCGTCGCGCAGATGATGCACGCGCTGGCCGAGCGCTACGACGACCCGGCGTCGATGTCGGAGATCCCCCTCGAGCTGTTGCTGCCGATGGTGAAGTCGATGAGCGCCACCGCAAAGCTGGCGTGGGACCCCTATCTGCACAACCCGAAGCTGGCAAGGCGGCTCCGCCGCATCTCCTCGCCCACGCTGATCGTGCACGGCTCGGGTGACGAGCTCATCGCGCGGGCACACGCCGAGGCCTACGCCGCGGCCATCCCCGAAGCGCGCATCGTCGACGTCGAGGGCGCGGGCCACATGTTGACGTTGGAGAAGCCGGCCGAACTGGCGCGGTTGGTGCGGGAGTTCCTCGCATGAACCTGGGCCCGACCGAGCTCCTCCTGTTCACCCTCCTCATCATCCCGCTCGCGCTCGTGTTCCCGATCTGGGGCATCATCGACGCCGCGGGCCGTCCCGATTCGGCCTGGGCGCGTGCCGAGCAGAACAAGACGCTCTGGATCGTGCTCCAGGCGGTCGGGATGCTCGTCTGCTTCGGCTGGATCCTCGCCGTCGTGTACCTCTTCGCCATCCGCCCCAAGGTCAAGCAGGCGCAGGACTTCGGCGGCACGGTCGCTTAGGCGACGCCCACTCAGGCCACCGGTGCGGCCGCGGTCGAGGTCTCGTCGGGCGGGGTGACCGGCCCGTCGGCCGCGGGCGGGTCGTCGAGGGCGGCGACGAGGTGGGGGGTCCGCAGCACGAGCGCGGCGAACAGCACGAAGAACACGGCCGCGCAGCCGATGGTGGTGGCGCGCAGGCCGATCTGGTCGCCCAACGCGCCCTGCACGACCGCGCCGATCGGGTACACGGTGCCGAGCGAGACCATGAAGAGGCTCAGCACGCGTCCGCGCGTGGCGTTGGGGGCACGCAGCTGCACGACGGTCATCAACCCCGACAGGACGCCGATGTACCCGGCCCCCACCGCGAAGAGGGCGACGGCGGCCAGCCACAGCGTCGGGGTCGCGGCGTACAGCGCCAGCAGCCCCGGCAGCACGAACAGGTTCACGACGAGCACCCGCCGGCGGCCGTAGCGCGCCGCGAGCGGCGCGAGCGCGAGCGCGCCGGCAACCGCACCGATGCCTTGGGCCGTGATGAGGATCGCAGTGCCCGTCTTCTCGTTGTCGAAGAGCTTGAGCGCGACCGCCGGGACCAGCGCGATGAACGGCGAGAGCAGGAAGGCGGTGACGCCGATGAGGAAGATCGCCATCCGGCACCCGGGCTCGCGCCGGGCGGTGCGTGCCCCTTGCTTGATGCGTGCCCAGAGGCCGCTGGTATCGCCGTCTGCGTGCCGCGGCGGCAGCCGCACGAATAGCAGCGCGACGATCACCGCGAAGAACGAGGCCGCATTCAGCGCGAAGGCGAGCGTGTAGCTGCCCAGCGCGATGACCACTCCCGCGAGGGCCGGCCCCACCACGCGACCGAAGTTGAATTGGGCCGACGTGAGCGAGATGGCGGCGAGCAGGTCGTCCTTGGCGACGAGGTCGGGCAGCATCGCCTGGTAGGCGGGGATGCCGACCGCGGTCATGCACCCGCCGAGGAACACCAGCACCGTGACCCCGCCGGGCCCGGCCACGTGCAGGCCGACCAGGAGCGCCAGCAGCGCGGCGAAGATCGTCTCGCCCACGGTCGTGAGCAGCATCCACCGGCGCCGGTCGACGCGGTCGGCCATGGCCCCACCCACGGGCGAGAGAAAGCCGATGGGTACAAAGGCGGCCGCGGCCACGAGGCCCGTCCATTTGGCCTGGTGGGTGACGTCGGTGACGAAGACCCCGACCGCGACCGTCTGCATCCACGACCCGATGTTCGACACGAGGGCCGCACTCCACACGAGCGCGAAGTTCCGCTGGTGCAGGGGCCGCAGCGAGGCATTGGTCACGACCCGGCGTCGGTGTAGCGAGCCTCCAGCCCGTAGTGACGCTCGAGGTCGATGACGCTCCCGAAGTCGTCGAACGTGGTGACGAGCTCGAGGTGATCGCGCAACGTGCCCTCCCGGCGCAGCACCTCGTAGGCCCGCGCCAGCGCCCGGGTGGCGGCGAGCAGCCCGGTGAGCGGTGAGACGACGAGGTCGAAGCCGAGATCGTGCAGCTCTCCCGGCGTGAGGAGCGGGGTCTTGCCCGTCTCGATCATGTTGGCGACCCGGGTGCAGCCGGGTGTGGCCTCCGCGATCGCGCGCATGTCGTCGGTCGACTCCGGCGCCTCGACGAAGATGGCGTCGACGCCGATGGCGGCGGCCGCCTGGGCCCGCCGGCAGGCTTCGTCGAGCCCGACGACCGCCCGCGCGTCGGTGCGAGCCACGACGAAGAGACGGTCGCGATGGTCGACGGCGGCCTGGAGCTTGCCCAGCCATTCCTCGGCCGGCACGATCCGCTTGCCCGCCATGTGCCCGCACTTCTTGGGCCACTGCTGGTCCTCGAGGAAGATGCCGGCCGCGCCCGCTTCCTCGAACAGCTCGACCGTGCGGATGACGTTGAGCGGGTTGCCGTAGCCGGTGTCGCCGTCGACCACGACCGCGGTGCCGCGCACGGAGCGGCACACGCGTCGGGCCGTGTCGGCGATCTCGGTCTGCGTCAGGTACCCGAAGTCGGGCAGACCCAACTGGGTCGCGGCGGTGCAGTAACCCGACACGAACACCACGTCGAAGCCCGCCTCCACCGCGAGGCGAGCGGTCAATGCGTCGTAGACGCCCGCCATGAGCACCGATCCGCCGTCGGCGAGCAGGGCACGCAGCCGGTCACCGTTCACGGCGCGACAGCGTAGGGCCTGGTCGTGTCGTCACCCGCCCCGAGTGCGCGCGGGGGTCAGTCGGCTTTGGCCTCGGCGCCGGCCTCGGCCTCGTCGAGCGCCTGGGCCAGGGTGTTCCAGGAGAGGGTGGCGCACTTGATGCGCACCGGGAACCTCACCACGCCCTGCAGCGCCTCGAGGTCGCCGAGCGGGACCTCGGGGTCGGGCGCGACCGCCTCGCTCTCGCCGGTCTCGTTGCCGTCGCCGTCGAGCTTCTGCTCGTGGATCGACATGAGGGCCTTGAAGGCGCGGATCAGGCGGCGGGTGTCGGCGGCGGACTTGCCCTTCACCGCGGCGGACATCATCGACGCGGACGACTGGCTGATCGAGCAGCCCTGGCCGTTGATCTTGATGTCGGTGACGTCGCCGGCTTCGTCTACGTCGAGATAGACGACGACCTCGTCGCCGCAGAGCGGGTTGAAGCCCTCGACCCGGTGGGCCGGTGGCGCGTCGAGCTCTCCACGGTTCCGCGGATGGCGGTAGTGGTCGAGGATGATCTCGCGGTAGAGGTCTTCGAGACCGGGCATCGGCGGGATCCTACGGTGTGAGGAAGAGGTCGGCGGTGGAGTCGAGCGCGTCGGCCAGGGCATCGACGTCGGCCTCGTCGTTGTAGACGTAGAGCGAGGCGCGGGCAGTGGCGGCCACGCCGAGCCGGCGCATCAACGGCTTGGCGCAGTGGTGCCCGGCGCGCACGCAGACACCGTGCTGATCGAGCACCTGGGAGATGTCGTGCGGGTGGATGCCGCCGAAGGAGAAGGAGATGACCCCGCCCCGCTGGTCGGGCTCGGAGGGGCCGTAGATCGTGATGCGATCGCCGTGACGCCGGGTGAGGGTTCGCAACGCGTACGCCGTGAGGGAGACCTCGTGCTCGCGCACCGCCTCCATCCCCAACCCGTCGAGGTAGTCGATGGCGGCATGGAGGCCGATGGCCTCGGCGATGGGCATGGTGCCCGCCTCGAACTTCCAGGGGAGCTCGTTGGGGAGCCAGCCGTCGAGGCTCACGTCGCGGATCATCTCGCCGCCGCCGAGGAAGGCGGGCATGGCCTCGAGCAGCGCCTCACGCGCCCACAGGACGCCGATGCCCGTGGGGCCCAGCATCTTGTGGCCGGTGAAGCCCAGGAAGTCGCAGTCGAGCGCGGCCACGTCGGTGGCCACGTGGGGCAGGAGCTGGGCGCCGTCGACGAGCAGAAGCGCGCCGGCCGCGTGGGCCGCGTCGGCCAGGCGGCGCACCGGCGTGAGGGTGCCGAGCACGTTCGACATGGCGGTGACGCCCACCAGCTTCACGCCGTCGACGAGACGGTCGAGGTCGTCGAGGTCGAGCGTGAAGTCGGCGGCCATCGGTATGAAGCGCAGCTCGATGCCCCGCTCCTCCTTCAGCATGAGCCACGGGACGAGGTTGGCGTGGTGCTCGATCTCGGAGAGGAGCACGGCGTCGCCCTCGTGCAGGTTGGCGCGACCCCACGCGTAGGCCACCAGGTTGATGGCCTCGGTGACGTTCTTGGTGAACACGACCTCGCGGGGCGAGCGGGCGCCGATGAACCGCATCACGCGGGCACGGGCGCCCTCGTAGAGCGCGGTCGCCTCCTCCGCGATCGAGTACACGCCGCGATGGACGTTGGCGTGCGTCGTCTCGTAATAGTGCTCCATGGCGTCGAGCACGACGCGGGGCTTCTGCGAGCTCGACGCGGAGTCGAGGTAGACGAGGCGCTTGCCGTCGTGCACCTCGATCTCGAGGATCGGGAAGTCCTTCTTGATCGCGACGATGTCGAGTGCGGACCCGTTGGAGTCGTCTAGCGCCATGCGTCGTACCCCTCCTCCTCGAGGCGGACGGCCAGGTCGGGGCCTCCAGTCGCGACGATGCGGCCGTCGACGAGGATGTGCACCACGTCGGGCTCGAGGTAGTCGAGGATGCGCTGGTAGTGCGTGATGAGCAGCACGCCCAACTCGGGACGGTCGGCGCGCACTTCCTGCACACCCCGCGCCACCACCTTGAGCGCGTCGATGTCGAGGCCCGAGTCGGTTTCGTCGAGCACCGCGAACTCAGGCTCGAGGATCGCCATCTGCAGGATCTCGTTTCGTTTCTTCTCACCGCCGGAGAAGCCCTCGTTGAGGTAGCGGTCGCCGAACGCCGGGTCCATGTCGAGACGCTTCATCCAGTCCATGATCGCCAGCCGCAGCTCGAGCACGGACAGGTCGATCCCCTTGCGGGCCGACAACGCCTGACGCAGGAAGTTGATCACGCTGACGCCGGGGATCTCCTCGGGGTACTGGAAGGCGAGGAAGAGACCGGCCTTGCCGCGCACGTCGGTCGGCCATTCGGTGATGTCGGAGCCCTTGAAGCGGATGCGGCCGGCCGTGACCTCGTAGTCGGGGTTGGCGAGGAGAGTGTTGGCGAGCGTGGACTTGCCCGAGCCGTTGGGGCCCATGAGGGCGTGCACCCGACCCGGCTCGACGGCCAGGTCGACGCCCTTGAGGATCTCGTGGCCCTCGACCGAGACGTGGAGCCCGTCGACTTCGAAGAGGGGCGTGCTCACGGCGACCATTCTATTAGCACTACGGCCATAGGGGAAAAGCCTGGAGCGGACAGACCGTGGAAGTAGGGTGGCGCAGATGGCCGATCCATGGACCTTCGAGGGGGAGAGCCCCTCGCTCGGCGGCCCGACCGGCACCGTGACCCTCGTCCAGGGCTCGTCGTTCTGCATCTCCTCCCGATCGGGCGACGTGCTGCCCGACCGTCCCCACGGCCTCTTCTTCCGCGACACCCGCTTCCTCTCGCGCTTCGAGCTGCGCATCAACGGCCAACAGCCCGAGCCGTTGACCGCGGACAGCACCGACCCCTTCAGCGCCACCTTCGTGCTCCGCACCCGACCCCGGGCCGGACGGGCCGACAGCACGCTCACGATCATGCGCTACCGCTACGTCGGCAGGGGCATGCGCGAGGACATCGTCGTCTCGAACTACGGCGAGGAGGCCGCCTACTGCTCCGTCGAGCTGCAGCTCGACGCCGACTTCGCGGATCTCTTCGTCGTCAAGGAGGGCCGCGTCGAACCCTCGGGTGACGCCACGGTCGAGTCGGTCGACGGTGGCATCGACTTCGGATGGCAGCGGGGCGCAGTGCGCCGCGGCGCCCAGGTGCGGTTCAGCCAGCCCGCACAGGTGGCCGTGAATCTCGCGGTGTTCGAGGTGATCGTGCCGCCGCGCGGCACCTGGTCGACGTGCATGCAGCTCTCGCCGGTGATGGACCAGGGCGTCGTCGAGCCGCGCTATCGCTGCGGCCAGCCGGTGGAGCGGGCCGAGCCCCAGGAACGGCTGCAGCGGTGGCGCCGGACGGTTCCCGCGGTGGAGACCGACTTCACGCCTCTGCAATTCGTCGTGCGGCGCAGCGCCGAGGACCTCGGTGCGCTGCGCATCTTCGACCCCGACTACCCCGAGCGCGCGGTGGTGGCGGCAGGCGCGCCGTGGTTCATGACGCTCTTCGGACGCGACTCCCTGATCACGTCGTGGTTCGCGCTGATCGTCGACCCCGACCTCGCGTTGGGCGTGCTGCAGACCCTCGCCCGCTTCCAGGGCCGGCAGGTCGACCCGATCACCGAGGAGGAGCCGGGACGCATCCTCCACGAGATGCGCTTCGGCGACGCGCCGTCGCTCTCGCTCGGCGGCGGTCAGGTGTACTACGGCACCGCCGACGCGACACCGCTGTTCGTGATGCTGCTCGGCGAGCTGCGCCGCTGGGGCCTGGCGCGCGAGGCGGTCGACAGCCTGTTGCCCGCCGCCGACCGCGCCATGGAGTGGATCGAGCACTTCGGCGACCGCGACGGCGACGGCTACGTCGAGTACCAGCGCACCAGCGACCGGGGTCTGCGGAACCAGGGTTGGAAGGACTCGTGGGACGCCATCCGCTTCGCCGACGGGCGCCTGGGCCAGCCCCCCCTCGCGCTCTGCGAGGTGCAGGCCTACGTCTACGGCGCCTACCTGGCCCGCGCCCACTTCGCCCACGAGATGGACGACCCCGCCACGGAGACGCGCTTCCGCGCCAAGGCGCGCGACCTGAAGACCGCGTTCAACCGCGACTTCTGGCTCGAGGAGCGCGGTTGGTACGCGATGGGCCTCGACGCGGACAAGGCACCGCTCGACGCGCTCACGTCCAACATCGGCCACTGCCTCTGGACCGGCATCGTCGACGAAGACAAGGCACCGCTCGTGGCCGAGCGCCTGCTGTCCGCCGACATGTTCAACGGCTGGGGGGTGCGCACGCTCGCCGCGTCGATGACGGGTTACAACCCGATCAGCTACCACAACGGGTCGATCTGGCCCCACGACAACGCGATCATCGCCGCCGGCCTCATGCGCTACGGGTTCGTCGAGGACGCGCAACGGGTCGTCATGGGCCTGCTCGACGCCGCCGCCAAGCAGGCCTACCGGTTACCCGAGCTGTTCGCGGGGATGGGCCGCGACGAGGTGCCGTTCCCGGTGAGCTACCCGTCGTCGTGCTCGCCCCAGGCCTGGGCCGCGGCGGCACCGCTCTCGTTTCTCCGCACGCTGCTCCGACTCGACCCGTGGGTGCCGTACGGCAAGGTCTGGGTCGACCCGGTGCTGCCCAGGCGCATCGGCTACCTCCGCGTCGACCGCATCCCGCTGGCCGGCTCGCGCGTGACCGTCGAGGTCGACCACGACGAGGTCAAGGTGGAGGGGCTGGCGCCGGACCTCGAGCTCATTCGTCATCCGCGCAACCCGCTCACCGCGTAGTCGCGTCAGGCGAGTTCTCCCCGCGGTGCTGCGGGGCCTGTCCCTCAGGGGCCCCTCCCGGATGGGTCCCTCCCCGCTGACGCGGGGACCCCTCCCATCCGGGCCCCTCCCTGCGGGCCACCCGCAGCACCTCGTCTCCCGCGCGCTCGCGCGGTGGGCGACCGGCGTCTCGGCACCTTCCGCTCGAGGGCGGGCGTCAGCGGTGGGAGAAGTTGCGGCGGTAGACCATGTAGTTGGCGCAGACGTGGGCGCCGAGCTTCTCCGCGGTGCGGCGTGAGGGCCAGTTGTCGTCGAGCACCAACGTGTAGCTCAGGTGGGTGGCCCCGGTCTTGACGAGCTCGAGGTACGAGTACGCCGCCATGGCCAGGTTCACACCCCGGCCGCGCGCCTGCTCGAGCACTCCGATACCGAGGAAGTTGACGTGCTCCTCCGGCCTGAGCTCGCGCCCCGGCGCGAGCGTCGCCCCCGCCGAGGCGTCGGGTGTCACCCAGAGCACGCCGACGGGCTGGTCCTCGCGGTAGGCGAGCACCGACAGGTCGAACATGCCCAACGGTCCGAGGAACGACTGGAAGAGCGCGACCTCGTCCTCCGAGAACGGCGCGGCGCCCCAGTGGTTGTAGAACGCGTCGTTCCAGACCTGGGTGAACAAGGGGGCCCGATCGGCTTCGGCCACGTCGCGCAGCGGCACGACGTCGAAGCCGGCGCGCCGGGCGCTGTCGAGCGCGCTCGTCCAGCGCGCCACCAGCTCGGGCGTCACCTCGATCCGGTAGTCGACCCAGCCCTGCTCCGACTCGAAGCCCGCGTCCTTGAGCAGTGAGTGGTAGTAGGCCGGGTTGTGGCGCACGAGCATCGGCGGCAGCGTCTCGTAGTCGTCGAGCACGAACGGGAGGTCGGACCCACCTCCGAATCCGGCGCGGGCAGCCGTCATCCCCTGCTCGCGCAGCCAGTCGCACGCGGCGTCCACGAGCTGCTTCGTCGCGTCGCGCGCGCCGGGCAGTGCCTCGAACATGACGAGATGGCCGACACCGTCGTCCCAACGGTCGAGGTAGCGCTGGTCGACGAGCCCGACACCGCGCGCCACGATGTCGTCACCCTCCCGTGCCACGAGCGGACGGAAGATACGACCTGCGGCGAACGGGCTGTCGCCGGTGAGCGTGGGCAGCTCGATGGGCGTGATGCTCGGCCACCACGCGCTCCGTCCCTCGTACACGCGGTCGTGGAACAGGATGAGCTCGGTCAGCGCCTCCTCGCCGTCGGGTGCCTCGATGGTCGTCATGAGTCCCTCAGGTCCTCCTTCCAGCTCCGGAACCGTGTGTGCGCGGAGCCGCTCGGCCCGGTCCCCTCGCCCGTGCCGTCGGCGAAGAGTCGGAACGCGTATGTCGTGTCGAGGTCGTCGGCTGCGACCGCCAGGTAGCGCGCGTCGGCGTGCGACGCGGGCCCCGAGCGCCACAGCAGCCAGCGGCCGATGCGGCGCTTGTAGTGCGCAACCGGGCCGCCGAAGTCGTCGCCCGCCCGGAGGAGGGCCGGGGGTGCTTCGACCCATGCGGTCGCCGGGATGTTGCGGTCGCGCTGCGGTGTGGCCGGGAGGTCGATGGTGTGGACGGGTGTCGCGTCGTCCGGCCGCTGGTCGTACGGGAGCGCGGTCACCAGCCCCGGTCGACCCACTCCTGCAGATGGGGTCGCTCCGCGCCGATCGTGGTGTCGTCGCCGTGGCCGGGCATGACGATCGTGTCGTCGGGGAGCTTGGAGAACAGGCGATCGTCGATGGAGCGGATGATGGTGTCGAAGTCGCCGCCCTCGAACGACGTGTTGCCCGGGCCGCCGGGGAACAGGGTGTCGCCCGCGAGCAGCACCGGCGAGCCTTCGATGCGGAAGCACATCGACCCGGGCGTGTGGCCGGGCGTGAGCGTGGTGTGGAGGCGCAGCCGGCCCACGTGGATCACCGAATCGTCCTCGAGCACGAAGTCGTAGGACGGGAGCATGGCTGCGTCGGCCTGGGTGACGCCGACCTCGTAGCCCGCGTCGCGCACCGCGGGAACCGCCTGGATGTGATCCCAGTGGCCGTGGGTCTCGAGCACCTTGCGCACGTTGAGCCGCTCGCACAGCTCGAGCAGCTTCTCGTGCTCGTTGGCCGCGTCGAGCAGCACGGCCTCGCCCGTCTGCCTGCAGCGGACGACGAACACGTTGTTGTCCATGGGCCCGACGACGAGCTTGGTGATCTCGGCTTGCGTGTCCTCGTAGTGCATCTTGACCGCCCGGTCTAGTAAAACTCATGGAGTGGACTTCCGCTTCAGCCCCGAAGACGAGGCCTTCCGCGCCGAGGTTCGTGCCTGGCTGGGCGAGCACCTCGTCGGTGAGTATGCCGCGATCGGCGACGTCGGGGGGCCGGCCGACGAGACGGGCTGGGACGTCCGGCTGGAGTGGGAGAAGGAGCTCGGCAAGGGCGGCTGGATCGGGCTGGCCTGGCCCGAGGCCGTCGGGGGCCGGGGGGCCACTGTCACCCAGGAGCTGATCTTCAACGAGGAGTACGCGCTGGCCCACGCACCCGCACGGGTGAGCTTCTTCGGCGAGGGCCTGCTCGGTCCCACGATCATCGCCTTCGGCTCCGACGAGCAGAAGGCGCGGTTCCTCCCCGGCATCCTGCAGTCGACCGAGCTCTGGTGCCAGGGCTTCAGCGAGCCCGACGCCGGCTCCGACCTGGCCAACATCAAGACGCGCGCCGTGCTCGACGGCGAGGAGTGGGTGATCAACGGCCAGAAGGTGTGGACCACCCTCGCCCACCACGCCGACTGGTGCTTCGTCGTGTGCCGTACCGACCCCGACGCTCCGAAGCACAAAGGCCTTTCGTTCCTGCTCTGTCCCATGCGCCAGCCCGGCGTCGACGTGAAGCCGCTGAAGCAGCTGACGGGCTCGGCCGAGTTCAACGAGGTCTTCTTCACCGACGCGCGCACGAGCGCCGATCTGGTGGTGGGCGGGGTCCACAACGGCTGGAAGGTCGCCATGGGCACGCTCGGGTTCGAGCGCGGTACCGCGTTCCTCTCGCGCCAGCTCCAGTTCGGAAGCGAGATGCAGCGCGTCATCGAGTTCGCCCGTAAGCAGGGCCTCACCGGCGACCCGCTCGTGCGCCAGCAGCTGGCCGACGCCTACATCGGTCTGCAGATCATGCGCTACAACGGCTTCCGGGCGCTGACCACCATGCTCGCCACCGGCAGCCCCGGCCCGGAGGCCTCGATCAGCAAGCTCTACTGGTCGACCTGGCACCGCAACCTCGGCGAGATGGAGATGCAGCTGATGGGCCCGTGGTCCGAGGTGCTGAGTTCGAGCGCGACGTACGAGCCGGACGGGTTCCAGAAGACGTTCCTCGAGAGCCGGGCCGAGACGATCTACACGGGCTCGACGGAGATCCAGAAGAACATCATCGGTGAGCGGGTGCTCGGGTTGCCCCGAGAGCCCGCCGTTTCGTAGGGAGACCATGTGAACTTCGCGTTCAGCGAGGAGCAGGAAGAGCTCCGCAGGACCGTCCGCAGCTTCCTCGAGCAGAAGTCGCCGTCCGCCGAGGTGCGGCGCCTGATGGAGACCACCGAGGGCTACGACCCCGACGTATGGGGCCAGATGGGCAGCCAGCTCGGTCTGCAGGGCCTCGCGGTCCCCGAGGAGTACGGCGGATCGGGCTACGGCTACATCGAGCTCGTCGTGGTGCTCGAGGAGATGGGTCGCGCCCTGCTCTGCGCGCCCTACTTCTCCACCGTCGCGTTGGCCGCCAACGCCGTCCTGCACTCGGGTGACGACGCCGCCAAGAAGGAGCTGCTGCCGGGCATCGCGAGCGGCGACACCATCGCCACCGTCGCGTTCACCGAGGACAGCGGCCGATGGGACGCCGACGGCATCACCATGACGGCGACGAAGTCAGGCGACGGCTGGACGCTCGACGGCCACAAGATGTTCGTCATCGACGGACACACCGCCAACGTCATCATCGTCGCGGCGCGCACCGACAAGGGTGTCTCGCTGTTCACGGTCGGGGGCGACGCGAGCGGCCTCACGCGCACGGCGCTGACGACGATGGACCAGACGCGCAAGCAGGCGCGCCTCGAGCTCTCAGGTGTCTCCGCCAAGCTCCTCGGCACCGAGGGAGCCGGCTGGGACACGCTGTCGCGCATGCTCGACCTCGCGGCCGTCGCGCTCGCCGCCGAGCAGGTCGGAGGGGCGCAGAAGGTGCTGGAGATGTCGGTCGAGTACGCCAAGGTGCGGGTGCAGTTCGGCCGGCCCATCGGCAGCTTCCAGGCGATCAAGCACAAGTGCGCCGACATGCTGCTCGAGGTCGAGTCGGCCAAGTCGGCTGCGTACTACGCGGGCTGGGCGGCGGCCGAGCTGAACGACGAGCTACCGGTGGTCGCCTCGCTCGCCAAGGCCTACTGCTCGGATGCGTACTTCCACGCCGCGGCCGAGAACATCCAGATCCACGGTGGCATCGGCTTCACGTGGGAGCACGACGCCCACCTCTACTTCAAGCGGGCCAAGTCGTCCGAGCTCCTGTTTGGCGACCCGACGTACCACCGCGAGCTGCTGGCTCAGCGCATCGGTATCTGAACCGCTTGCGGTTCAAGGCGCGAGGAACCGCGGGTTCTCGATGTCGAGCGATGTGCATGCCCGTGGGGCCGACGCGGGGTCGCATCGGGAAGGCTCGCCGGCGGGGATGGCGACGAGGTAGTCGGTGAGATCGGACGGCGTCGGGTAGTCGGTGCTGATGAGCTGCGCGCCGCTGCGCAGCGCGGCCTGCACGCGGGTGGTGTCGCCGATGCGGGCCTCCAGCCCGCCGTCGTCGGCCTGCGTGCGCACTAGATCGCCCTCGCCGACGAGCCGACGGATCTCGGACTCGCCCTTGATCGGGTCGGGAACGTTGCGGATCGCGTCGAGCGGCCCGCCGTCCTCGCCATACACGAACATGACGCGGCCATCGAGGCTCGTGCCCCCGCGGGAATAGGCGGCGCGATGCCGGCCCTCGTCGGCGAGGACGAACAGGATGCGTCCGCGTGACTCGCTCAACGTCGGCCATCCGCCCGAGCGCACGGCTTCCGTGAGGGTGCGCCGTCCGGCGCGGACGTCGTCGGGGGTGATGATGCGGTCACGGGGCACGATCGAGCGGACTTCGGCGTCGAGCTCGTCGTAGTGGCCGTCGATCTTGAGCGGGTCGAGCTCGTCCTGGGGTTGGATCAGCACGACGATGGGATGGTGGAGCGGATGCTGCACCGACCACTCGCGCACCGCGCGCAGGCAGTCGCGTAGGAGCGCGCAGGTCGTGCTCTCGTCGCGGTGGGGCACGTTGAACACGTGGAAGCGATTGTCGCTCGCATAGTGGACGTCGAGCTCCAACTGGCGCACGCCCTCGTCGAGCTGGCGCTCGAGCGGCGGGTGCGCGTAGTCCCACTCGGGGGCCACGGCCTCGCCGGGCGGACGGAGGTGGTAGCTGTTCTGGGTGCCGACGGCCTGCAGCTGGTTGACGCGCAGCTCGCGGTCGCGCGGGTAAGGCGTGACCTCCGACGTGGGTGCCGCGCACGACGCGAGCGCACCCGTAACTGCTGTGATGACCACGGCGATGGCCAGGAGCGTCAGCCGCGGGCGCGTCGATCGCCTCACCGAGCCGACGGTACGGGTCGTCATCCCTGCAGACGCGGACCTTCGACCCATGGCACCGTGACGTTCGGCGCGGGGTCGGCCGACGGATGGCGACCGCCGGTCGCTTGACTACGCTCCCAGCGGATGACGCTGCTGTTCACCGTCCTCGCCGTCGCGGTCGTCTTCGCCATCGCGGCGGCAGTCGTGGGACGAGAGGCGCGGCGGCTCGGGTCGGTGCCGCCGCGACCGGTGTTCGACTTCGAGGAGGCCGTCGCGTGGGTGTGCCGGCACGTCGGGGACGACGTGGCCGCGGTCCTGACGCCCGACGACGTCCGTCAGATCCTCAACTGGCACCTGGAGTACTTCCGGCTGAAGGGGCTCTCGACCAACGGTGACAGCGCCCAGGCGGAGGGGCCGGTGGTGGTGGGCGGGGCCGAGACCGTCGACTTCGTGCTGACCCGGGCCGAGGCCGCGGGCTCGGCGTACACGCCCGCGCAGGTGCACGCGGTCCTCGACGCGCAGATGACCTATCTCGAGGCGATCGGGGCCATCGGCCCGGCCGCCGGCCCACCGGACCAGAGCCCCTCGTGACCGGCACCGGAAGGCTCCTCCGGAGCCCACCCCGAGGCGCGCGAAACCCGCCCTCGACAAGGCCCCGGGATGTGGTTTCATAAGCGGTACCAGAGAAAGGAGGTGGTCCAGCTGAGCGACAGTTCTTTCGGGACCCTGGAGGTGGCTGGCCGCTAGTCGGCAGCTGGACCGGGCTGGCGAGTTCCCGCCAGACACCGCTCGGGCGACAGTCGGGGAATGGTCCCTCCCGACGCAGGACGTTCGGACCCGAGTCCTCTTTCAGCAGATTCGTGCACGGGGGCGCCTCGGCGCCCCCGTGTCGCGCGTAGTGTGACCGGCCGATGGCCCGCCCCATCCGCTTCGAGCACAACCGATGGCTGGGCGACAAGCGCAACCAGCGGGCCCACGACCTCGACCATGTCGTCGACCGCTGTCGGATCGACGAGCTGATGGAGTCCGAGCAGTTCGCCGCCTTCGGTCCCGACACGCTGCCCGAGGCGCGCAACCGCGGCTATCGGGCATGCCCCCACTGCGCGGACGATCCCGGTCCCGCGTGAAGGCGATCGACTTCCACGTCCACCTCTCGACGGTGGAGTGGATGGTCGACTCGCTCGGACCGCTGCGGGAGGCGACCGAGCGCCACTTCCGCACCGAGGTGCCGATCCGCACGGTCGACGAGATGGCCGAGGAGTTCCGCGCCGACGACGTGCTCGGTGTGTTGCTGGCCTGGGACGCGGAGAGCGCCATGGGCCTGCCCCCGCTCACCAACGACTTCGTGGCCGACTGCGTGCACCGCCACCCCGACGCGTTCGTGGGCTTCGCCTCGGTCGACCCGTGGAAGGGGAAGGCGGCGCGCGACGAGCTGCGGCGGGCGGTCACCGACCTGGGCCTGTGTGGTCTCAAGCTCCACCCCAGTTGCCAGGGCTTCGCACCCAACGAGCGTCGCTTCTACGACCTCTACGCCGTTGCCGTCGAGCTCGGCATACCCGTCATCTTCCATACCGGCACCACCGGATTGGGGGCAGGAGTGCCCGGGGGCGGAGGGATCAAACTCGGTTACTCGCGGCCGATCCTGCTCGACGACGTGGCGGCCGACTTCCCCGAGCTCCAGATCGTCGGCGCCCACCCCTCGTGGCCCTGGCAGGACGAGATGTTGGCCGTGGCTCAGCACAAGACGAACGTGTGGATCGACCTCTCGGGTTGGTCGCCGCGCCGCTGGGCCCCCGCGCTCACTCAGGCGGTGCTCGGTCCGCTGCAGGACCGCGCCCTGTTCGGCACCGACTATCCGTTCATTCGCTTCGCCAAGTGGCTCGACGCCTTTCGTTCCCACGAGCCGTCATCCGAGGTGGAGGAGAAGGTGCTCCGCGAAAATGCGAGGAGGCTTTTGCACATCTGACGGGTAGGTTCGCCCCAGTGGAGACCAATTTCGAGGCGGACGGCCTCCGATTGAACGCGTACCTGGCCCTCCCACCCAGGGGCGGGGCGCGCCTGGGCCTGGTGCTGTGCCACGGGTTCCCCGCCGGGCCCCGCGGCGGCGCCACGTCCGGTCAGACCTACCGGGAGCTCGCCGACCGCCTGACCGTCGAGCTCGGATGGGCCGTGCTCACCTTCAACTTCCGCGGCACGGGCGCCTCCGCCGGAAACTTCTCGTTGGGCGGGTGGCTCAGCGACCTCAGGGCCGCCATCGACACGTTGCTCGCTGCCGACGGGGTCGACGCGGTGTGGCTGGCCGGGTTCGGGGTCGGCGGCTCCCTTGCCATCTGTGCGGCCGGCGAGGACGAACGCGTGCAGGGGGTCGCCGCCTTCGCGGCACCGTGCGACTTCGCCGACTGGGCCGCCGACCCCACCGGCTTCCTCGCCCACGCGCGCGAGATCGGCGTGATCCGCGATGCCGCCTTCCCGCACGACCAGGAGGCGTGGGCGCGGGAGCTGCGCGAGATCCAGCCTCTCGCGCTCATGGGCAAGGTCCCGCCGCGACCGGTCCTGCTCGTGCACGGTGACGACGACTCGGTGGTGCCGATCGAGCACGCCCGCGAGCTCGCCGAGGCGGCCGAGGGCATGGTCGACA
>Ga0066709_100000546_pt1 | contig 20812 bp, 21 predicted proteins | sample GraSoiAngelo_158_FD_79665 | JGI IMG/M metagenome (GOLD analysis project Ga0066709, IMG submission 79665) | Grasslands soil microbial communities from the Angelo Coastal Reserve, California, USA - 14_1009_16_30cm | ecosystem: Environmental > Terrestrial > Soil > Grasslands | place: USA...
ATGATCCTCGGTCTCAACCCATTTAAGAAAGTCATCCGTGATCGGTTCTCGGTCGCCGAACTGCCGGCCGACGTGAGCGAGATCGACACCGGCGACGAAACAGACTTGACGGCTTTCCTTTTCCGCCGTCTCGCGCAGAGCGCGCAAGAAAGTCCCCACGGCTGGAGTTTTTTCCGGCGCAGTCTGATCTATCATCATGGAATGAAACGAAGACACCAAAATCGGCACGATTTTAAAGGGTCTCTCCGGCTGGCCAGTTATCGCCGCCCTTTGCCGCGCGACGTGCTTGAGAAATACGACTTGAAACTCTAGCGAGTGCTCGCCCCGGTGCAGATATTCGTCAACGAAATAATCTTCGGCACACTGCGCCTGCAAACGATTGACAAAATCTGTATCCGTTTCCACGACACCAAGCGGCGTCGCAAAATCTTTGAGCGTCAAAATATACGGCGCCTGCCCGCCACAATGCGACGTACCGAGAAGAATGTAGAGATCGGCGCCATCGCTTTCCGCGAGAGGTTTGTAAGCCCAGGCGTAGGCCGGACCGCCGCGATGGAAATCGATATGCGGCGCGACCACGGCGCGCGGCGTAGAGCATCGGTTTTTAGGCGACGGTAGTCCGGGTCCGTTAGGCAAAGAAAAATAGCCGTCGAGCTGACTTGTCAATTGAGTCGGATCGGCATTGTAGACACCGCCGACATGCGCGGCCGTGCGCGTCGGCAGGCGGCGAAATTCGAGCATCACCGCGTGTCGATAGGTAACGAATCGCTCGCTCTGCAAATAATAGTGCTGGTCGAGCGTATCGACGAAATCCTTGAGTTCCTCGCCGAGCAGCAATGTGCCGAACTGCTTGCAGTAGGCCTCTTGGACGTCAATCAGGGAATGCCGGCCATCGAAATGAGACAGTATAAAATAACCGACCGGTGAAATGCCCAGGGGAGTGGCGAGATTTAACGGATCCCTTAGGTGGATCAGAGTGTTACCGTCTTGTTGAACCGGAAACGCTTCGATGGCGCGGAGTCGAGGTTTGTCGTCCATTATCGAAGGCGAGAGCGAGGTCGATTCAAGATGAAAATTTTGTCAACGAGGAAGTGGTTCCGGAGGACTAATTGGCCCTCAAACGATGCCCAGTCGCTGTTTCGCTTCTTCGCTAATCATACTCGGGTTCCACGGCGGATCCCAGACCAGATCGACCGTGGCTTCAACGACGTCGTCCAGAGCCAATATCCTTTGCCTCGCGTCAGCCGCGATCATCGTTCCCATGCCGCAGCCGGGCGCAGTTAGCGTCATTCTGACGGCGACCTTGTCGTCGTTCACCTCAACGTCGTAGACCAAACCGAGATCGACGATGTTGACCGGAATTTCCGGATCGTAACAATCGTGCAGCGCTTCGTAAACCTGTTCTTTGGTGACCATCCTTTTATCTCCTGTTTTGAAAACTACTGATCAAAACCATACCCCCGACTTATCTACGTCGTAATGATCGCTGGACCGCCTTTCCTTGCTCGTTCCGACGCAATTGATAGCTGTCCGGCCAACTTAGCTGCGATTTCCAGAAAAATTTTGCTCAGAGACGACTTTGGGTCTTGAATCAAAATCGGCACGCCTTTGTCGCCACCCTCGCGCAGCGCCGGCGTGATCGGAATTTCGCCGAGATAGGGAATCTGGAACCGCTCGGCCGCGCGCTGCGCGCCGCCTCGGGAAAAGATCTCATGGCTTTTGCCGCAGCCGTCGCAAATAAAATAGCTCATGTTCTCGACGATACCGACGATGGGAATCATCACCTTGTCGAACATGGACTTGGCGCGTATCACGTCGGCGAGCGCCACGTGCTGGGGCGTGGCCACCAACAGCGCACCGCTGACTTTCAGCTGCTGCGAAAAGGTGATCTGCACATCGCCGGTGCCCGGTGGCATATCCACCACCAAGTAATCCAACTCGCCCCAATGAACGTCAGCCATGAGTTGGTGCAAGGCTTTACCTAACATCGGGCCGCGCCAAATCACCGCTTGGTCCGGGTCGAGAAAAAAGCCGATCGACATGACCGGCACGCCATGAGCCATGGTAGGTTCGATCTTGTAGCCACCGTCGACTTCGATCTTTCTCGGCTCGCCTTTGACGCCCATAATGATCGGCACCGAAGGCCCGTAAATATCCGCATCCAGCAAACCGGTCGCGGCACCGTGCATCTTGAGCGCAACGGCTAAGTTGGCCGCTACTGTTGATTTACCTACGCCACCTTTGCCGGCCGCGACGAGCACGACGTTTTTCACCGTCGGTAACAGATCCGTCTGCCCCGCTCCAGCTTTGCTGCCGCGCACCTGAGCGCCGAAGCTAATTGCCAGACCGCTCACCCCGGGAACTTGAGCCAGTGCTTGTTTGCAATCGTGTTCGATGGTTTCACGCAAAGGGCAAGCCGGCGTGGTCAATTCCACCGTGAACGTGACCTGACCGTGATCAACGGCCAAGTTTTTTACCATGCCGAGGCTCACGATGTCGCGATGGATCTCCGGATCCTGGACTCCGCGTAACGCGTCGAGAATTCTTTCTTCGGTCAAATGTTCCACGGGACTCTTTCCTCCACACAAAACTTTAGACTTATAAGGTCTACGATGTCAACAGCGCGTTAACGATCAGCGACTAACGGAGTCTAATTTTATTGAATTAGCGCGCCCATCGACTCGCGGCTAGTTGAATTGTACCTTTTATCTTGATGAGGGGGAGTGCTTTTGGTAAAATCGGCGTGATTTTGCATGCAACCACGCCAATTACTTCGGGAGGTACAATGAAACAGGCACTTATGATCGGGGCGGCCTTCTTGATTCTTACTTCAGGGGTCGGCTGTTCGGGCGGGAGCCTGACGACGCGCGAGAAGGGCGCGGGCATCGGCGCACTTGGCGGCGCCGCCGCGGGAGGAATCATCGGTGCCGCCGTGGGCCATCCGGGGGCCGGAGCGGCGATCGGCGGCGCGCTCGGTCTCGGTGCTGGCGCTCTTGTTGGCGACCAAATGCAGGGACAGGAAATTAAGCAAGCGGATCAGCAGAAACAGGTGGACGCCAACCAGGCCGAGATAGAGCGTCAACGACGAGAAATTGAGCGGCTCCGCAAACAGGGCGAGTATTGAGCCCGGGGGGTTCAGACCCAGAGGTAAGCCGCAATGTTCGAGCGGCAATGGATTCGGCAACTGGACGCGTTCCAATACGATCTTAAGACTGCCGATGAAGAACCAGAGCAAGGATTAACGTAAGTCTTCAAAGCTTGGAGGGCGTATCATGAAGCATTTGAAAAATTTCCGATTGGGCGTCTTGTTGCTTACCGCCCTAATAGCCGGATCGGGATGTTCGGGCGGCGGATTAACCACGCGTGAGAAGGGCGCGGGGATCGGCGCACTCGGAGGTGCCGCCGCGGGAGGAATCATCGGCGCCGCCGTAGGTCATCCTGGCGCGGGGGCAGCGATTGGCGGCGCGTTGGGATTGGGCGCCGGTGCGCTCGTCGGCGACCAATTATTAGGCCAGGAGAACAAGCAAAAAGAGCAGCAGAAGTCGCTCGACCAGCAGCGCGCTGATATCGAAAAGAACCGCCAGCTGATTGAGGAACTGAAGAAGCGAAATATCGAGGCCCGCGAGACCAGCCGCGGCGTAGCGGTCAATCTGCCGAGCGTCAACTTTGAATTTGACAGAGCGGATTTAACCTCTGATGGCAGGGCGAAAGTTGATCAGATTGCCAATATCATCCGGCGCGATGCGCCAAACCGTCGTATCACTGTCGAAGGCCATGCCAGCCGAGAAAGCGCTGCTCAAGAGGCCTATAACCAGCGGCTGTCGGAAAGACGAGCCAGTACCGTGGCCGATGCGCTCGAGCGCAATGGTGTAAATAACAGAAATGTGTCATCCCAAGGTCTTGGCACGCGCGCGCCGGTCGCTTCCAACGATAACGAAAGCGGACGGCAACAGAACCGCCGCGTCGAGGTAATCATCGAGAATTGACTCACTTCTAGACCAGGCTGTGAGGGTCGTTTTCGGTAATTAGATGCTATCAGAGTCTCGCAGCCGTCGCCGTCTAGTCACCCTGAGCAATGCGAAGGGTTTGATTCTTAGGGTTCGCTTGCCCGCCGGTGCATTTCAAGGCAGAAGGTTTTCCACTATTCGAGAAGGGGTCGCTAGCGTGAGCCAAATCGCGGCTCGGTACCCGCGAACAAGCGCTGAATGTTGTCGCGATGGCGCATGGTAATCATCACGGCGAGGAAAACACCCGTCGCAATCACGGTCGGAGAATAAGACAAAGACCAGAGCATGATCGGCGCAGTTAGGGCCGCGACAATCGAGCCGAGAGAAACGAGCCGGCTCGAAACAGCGACCACGGCAAATACGGCCATCGAGACTAGAGTCGCCATTGGCGCTATAGCCAATAGAATCCCGAGCGCGGTGGCGACGCCCTTTCCGCCCCGAAACTTCAAAAACAGCGGATACAGGTGACCCAAAAACGCGGCGATGGCGACCAAGGCCACCGCCGTGTGACTCAATCCTAGCCGACCTGCGACGAAAACCGGGATAAATCCTTTGCCGACGTCCGCGATCAACGTCAGCAATCCCCGCTTTTTGCCCACCACGCGGGCGACGTTGGTCGCGCCGATGTTGCCGCTCCCGACCTTTCTAATATCGACTCCCGCCAGCGCCCCGACGATGTATCCGGTCGGAATGGACCCAAGCAGATAAGAAAATATCACGACGATGATTTCCATTGCGGCGCGTCGAGGGGAACGAAATTTTTTAGAATCGTATTTTCGTCCTGCGCCGCCGATCGCGGCGCAAGTAATAGTGGCCCCCACAAATCCATCCGATGAAAAAAAACGCCGCGGCAATGGCCGCGGCGATCATCAATTCTCTTTCGTGGCCTTCTAACATTTGCAGAATCGATGGCGACTTTAGATTTGGTTCTTCCTCAGGTTTGTCGACGGGTGGAATTGAATTTGCTGGCGATGGAGCTTTCGATGATGGAGCCGTCACTTTAGGCTTACCAGTGGGTGGCGCCGGGATCTTGGCCGATGTTGAGTCGGCCTTCTTTGTCGGTTCTTTTGACTCCGTGGCGGGAGTTTTCGAAGAGCCGGAGCCAGGATCTGAAGTTTGTGCGACCGCTTCGTTGACGAAGGTCCAAAATTTTGTATGAACGGGCTCGTTTCGGCCGTCGGCAGCGACGCCGAAATACCGCTTTCGCGCCAACTCTTCGACGGCAACCCGATCTGCATCTTCAAACGTCGGTTTGAGCGGGTGCTCAATACCGGGATCGGCATGCAAGTTGGTTTTTTCACTAGTTGGAACGATCGCGTTCTTCTTCGCCGACTCCGGGTGCAAATTTACGATCAAAAGGAAAATCGATAGCAGAAATATTGACGGGGCATACCGCGCGGCTCCCAACATCGACTCAACTTATCATAACGCTTTGAGAACTCTCAATGAATTTCCACGGCGCCGGCACCGGGGAGGGATCAAAAAAAAGCCCCACGCGGTAATATTTCGCGCGGGGCTTGCGGTGCCAGGAAACTGATTTCCTCTATGCCGGTTTTCGATAAAAATCAGGATTCATCCGGCTGTCGGTTCCCGACTTGGCGAGTTCCTCTTCAAACATCTTACGAATATTCGGGTCCTCATCGAAATACTCGATCTGATTGCCGCCCACCTTAACGTCCTTGTCAACTTTGGTGATATCGCCAAAGCCCTCGCCCAGACTGTATTTGATCCCGCCCAAACGCGGCGGCAGATAACGCGCCCCTGTAGCACCCGTGTTAAAGTGCTGGTGCCACATCATCGCCGGCGGTGTAAAAACGCTGCCGTCCTGCCAATCATAGCGTTTGGGCTGCTCTCCCTGTCTCCAGAACATCGAGAAGCCTTTGCCTTTGATTATGATGACGTTGAAGCCTGGACCATGGCGGTGGGCTTTCTTGTACGTGCCAATGGGGAATTCCGAGATATGCGCGGCCATCGAGCCATTGGCCATCTCCAACATCACGTTCTTTCCCCCTCCACCGCGCTCCTTCCAATCTTCCAGCGCGAAATTGCGCGCATCTGCGATAAAATTGGTGTCCCAAACGCGGCCTGGATAGGCTTTGCCTTTACCGCTGAAATATTCCGGATCGCCATCGAAGCGGTCGGTGAAATCGCGCGGCGTGTTGAAAATGAAATCTGCATCGTGAAACAAGTTAAAGACGATCGGCATGCTATTGACGGAGAAAAATCGCGCAGGCTCGTCGCCGGAGCCGTTAAAGTGTTGGTACCAAGCATTGAGCGGCAACGCAAAAAGACTACCCTCTTGCCACTCGAAGGTTTGCTTCACTCCTTTATCATTCCAGATAGTCGTCGCGCCTCGTCCCTTGAGAACAAAATGCAAATCTTCGTATAAATGTCTTATCGGGTTAAGCTTTTTTCCCGGCGCGATCTCGTTCACGTACGCGCCGGTGGCTCCTTCCGCCCCCTCCATGTTGATGAATGCGCCGTTGCCACCGATTCTATCCCAGGGTTTTAGGTCAACTTTTTTCAAGTCCTGGACGAAAAAAGTCTTGATGATGGGAATCCCTTCACCGAGCTGCCACTTGTCGTAGTACGGGATGTTGTCCATTACATTTTCAACTTGAGTTGCCGGCTTGGCCATTGATCTTCCTCCGAAAAAGCTATGCAGGATTCATATCTTATAACATTGGTGAAAGCAAGATAAGTTGGGCGGTTAGACACTATAGCGCGCCGCGTGTACACACATCGCGACGCAAGATCAAATTTGCCCAGATCATTGACAACTAACTGGAAAGTCTACTAAATGGCACCTTAACGCAGCGAAGACGCCCGTCGCGAGAATAGTGCCGCTCGGAACTGATTTTTCACGCAAACCAAAAAAGGAGAGTTGTCTTGGCCACAACCGTCGAAGCACCTATGGTAGGTAAGATCTTGAAAATCGAAAAAAATGTTGGAGATCATGTCGACGAGGACGAAGTCATGATTGTCATGGAAGCAATGAAGATGGAGATTCCCATCGTTGCGCCGGTAACTGGAACGGTGAAAGAGGTAAAAGTCGCAGCAGGCCAAGCTGTCGAAGCGGAGCAAGTGCTCGCCGTCATCGAGTAAACCTCGAAGCCAAGCTCACGGCATTATTTTTTAAGGAGAACTAACCAATGGATAGCTGGACGTTCGGCTGGACGCTGGCGTTGATCGGCATGACCGGCACGATGCTGGTGCTGTGGATCTTGAGCCTGCTCATCCTGCTGCTCAAAAAAATCTTTCCTTACCAACCCGAAGAATCGGCAGCCAAGAAAGGCTAACTTTACCTCATGGAATCTGCGCTCGTTTCCGGCCTCCAAGGCCTCTTCCTCGGAGTTTTGAGTCTCCGCCCGGAGCATGTGATCATGATTCTGATCGGCTCGCTGCTCCTCTATCTCGGCATCAAAAAAGGCTATGAGCCGCTACTCTTGGTGCCCATTGGTTTCGGCGCCATTCTGGTGAATATTCCCTTGGCGGAGATGATGGGCAAGGACGGCTTTTTGCGTTTCTTCTACGACACCGGAGTCCTTACCGAAGTGTTTCCCCTACTGATCTTTATTGGCATCGGCGCTATGACCGATTTTCAGCCCCTGTTGGAGAATCCGAAGATTATTTTATTGGGCGCGGCCGGGCAATTTGGAATCTTTCTTACTTTGCTGCTCGCCTTGGCTTTGGGCTTCGAAAAGCTCGACGCCGTCGCGGTTGCGGTGATCGGCGCCTGCGATGGACCGACCGCCATTTACGTTAGCTCGAAGTTCGCCCCGCATATGCTCGGTGCCGTGTCCGTCGCCGCATACTCGTACATGTCACTAGTGCCGCTTATCCAACCGCCAATCATGCGTGTTCTCACTACCGAAAAGGAAAGACAAATCGTCATGGGAGTGGCAAAAAGGCAGCCGATATCGAAAACCACCAAAATCGTTTTCCCAATCGCCGTGACGATCTTCGCTTCGATCCTCGCGCCCAAAGGCGCTCCTTTAATCGGCACCGTCATGCTCGGCAATCTGCTGCGAGAAAGCGGTTGCGTCGATCGCTTGAAAAGCGCTTCGGAGAACGAAATTACCAATATGGTGACGCTGCTTCTCGGATTGTGTATCGGCGCGACCATGGAGGCCGACAAATTTTTGAAGGCTCAGACGTTGCTAGTTCTGGCTCTCGGTTTTGTCGCGATCAGTCTCGACACCGCCGTTGGCATTCTCTTCGGCAAAGTCATGTGCGTTTTGACCGGCGGCAAGATCAATCCGCTGATCGGCGCCGCGGGAATCTCGGCATTTCCGATGTCAGCCCGCGTTGTCCAAGCCGAGGGTCAAAAATATAACAAGAAAAGTTACTTGCTGATGCATGCGATGAGCGCTAACGCCGGCGGGCAGATCGGTTCCGTCATTGCCGCAGCCGTGATGCTGTCCGTACTGCAAGGCATGGGAATCGTCGGCGGATAAGCGAGCGAAGGTATGGCGCAGTCGAGAGCGGACCTGGAAAAGAAGCTTGCGGCACTCGAAAGAGTTGCTCGCGATGCCGACCCCAAAGTGGCTGCCAAGCAGCACGCTGAAGGCAAACTCACCGCTCGCGAGCGCATCGAACAACTGCTCGATGCCGGCAGCTTTGTCGAAGAGTTTATGCTCGCGGAAACCCAGTGCAGCGACTTCGGCATGGCGGAGAAACGGCTGCCGTCCGACGGCGTCGTCACAGGCTTCGGCAAAATCGACGGCAGGCCGGTCTACGTTTATTCGCAAGACCGCGCAGTTCTTGCCGGCAGCGTCGGCAGCGCCCACGCGGAGAAAATCGCCTACGTAATCCAAACAGCGCGCAAAGTCGGCGTTCCCGTGATCGGCTTGAACGATTCCGCCGGCGCGCGCATCCAAGAGGGCCTTTCGGTCACCTCGGCCATCGGCAAGATTTTTTTTGAAAACAGCATCGCGTCCGGCTGCATCCCACAGATCTCAGCGATCATGGGGCCCTGTATCGGCGTCGGCTCCTATTCGCCCGCGCTCACCGACTTCATACTCCAGGTGCAGAACACGAGCCAAATGTTCATCACCGGACCGGCCGTCATCAAGGAAGTCCTCGGCGAGACGGTGACGATGGAGGAGCTTGGCGGCGCGAAAATTCATTCGGAAGTATCGGGCGTGACCGATTTGGTCGCAAAAAACGATGAAGACTGTCTCGCGATGATTCGACGCCTGATCAGCTTCTTGCCGCTAAATTTCGATTGTTTGCCGCCGCGCCAACAAACCAGCGAAGATCCGGCGCGCCCGGTCGACTCGCTCGAAAAGATCGTGCCGGAAGACACCAAGCGCGCCTATAACATCCTTCAGGTCATCAAAGCGATCGTCGACGGCGGCGACTTCCTCGAGCTCAAAGCGAAATTCGCGCGCAACTTAGTAATCGGCTTCGGCCGCCTCGACGGTTATCCGATCGGCTTCGTCGCCAATCAGCCGATGTTTCTCGCCGGCAGTCTAGACGTCGATGCGTCGGACAAAGCGGCGCGCTTCATCCGTTTTTGCGACGCGTTCAACATTCCGATCATTACGTTGATGGACGTCCCCGGTTTTTTTCCCGGCAAGCAGCAAGAAGAGAAAGGTATCATCCGCCACGGCGCGAAAATGTTATACGCCTACGCCGAAGCGACCGTGCCCAAGATTACCATCGTGCTCAGAAAAGGTTACGGCGGCGCCAAGCAGGCGCTTTGCACGCGCGAAATGGGCGCCGATCAACTGCTCGTTTGGCCCGGAGTCGAACTGGCCGTGATGGGCGGCGGCGGCGCGGTCAATGTTTTATACAGGCGCGAGATCGAGCAGTCCGCCGATCCTGCCAAAACCCGCGCGGAAAAAATCGCGGAGTATCAGGAACGCTTTAATGGCCCGTTCGAAGCTCTTTCGAAGCAATTCGCCCAGGCGGCGATCCGGCCGCAAGAGACACGCAGGCGGCTCGTGCAATCTTTGGAAGTTTTGCGCTATAAGAAAGAAGAGCGACCGAGAAAAAAACACGGCCTTATGCCGGTGTAGCACTGGTCCGATTGTGGCCGTTGACCGGCAACGATAAAAAGAAAGTACTTCCCTTCCCTACTTCGCTCTCGACCCAGATACATCCGCCATGAGCTTCAATGATCATCTTACAGATGATCAGACCCAGACCGGTTCCTTTGTCACTTGAGTGCTTGACATTGCCGCCCTGCCGATACTTTTCAAAAATCTGGCCAATCTCCTCGGCCGGTATGCCTTCGCCGTTGTCTCGGACCCGCACGTTGACCGTAGTTGCGTCCGTCAGGGCGGCTCCGACCTCGACCTGACCGCCTCCGCCCGTGAATTTAATCGCATTACTGATTAAATTATTTAGCACCTGATCCAAACGGCGGGGATCGGCATGAATGGACGGAAGAGCCGGGTCCACGGTTGCTTTGAGCGAAATTTTTTTATCCTGGACCAGGAGCCGGAAAGTTTCGATGTTTTTTTCAATCATCCCCGTAAGACTGACCACTTCTCTGGTCACATCGACATAGCCGGACTCCAGTTTGGGAAACATCGAGAAAGTCGCTGACCAGATCCACTAAGCCGCGGCTGTTGGCCTGCAGCCTGAGGAGCCATTTTTTTTGTTCCTCAGTCACGTCGCCGAACATCCCTGCCATCATGACTTCAACCACTCCCACGATGTTCACGAGCGGAGAGCGTAAGTCATGAGCAATCATCGCGGCAAAGTCAGCCTGCAACTTATTCGCCTTTTCGAGTTCTGCGGCCTGCCTTCTCGTTTCTTCGTACAGCTTGGCCTTCTGGAGCGCGACACCCACTTGGTTGCCGATCGTCTCGACAAGATTTACTTCTTCAGGTCTAAATTGGCGGGGCGAGCGGCTTGCCAGTTAAATAATTCCCAACATGTCACCACTCGCTCGAACTGGAACGTTGATAAACGATTCAACGCCCTCCGTTTTCAGCGTCCTGAACCGTCCGGATTCTTGCACGTGCTCTTCGATACAGGACTCCTTAAAAAGCTGGTCGCCAAAATATGATTGCCGGGCTGCCATCGTCCGGCTAAGCCGGCGATGGCCCAGAGCATTTTGTGGATCTCGATAGCCTTGGTTGGCCGCAACTTCAAGCGTCTCACCGCTACGGTCCAGCAATCGGATATTGCCAAGATCGAACGAACCGCTCAGCATCGCCTCCTCTAAAATGCTCTCGGTAACGGAGCGCAAATCCAAAAATCCTAAAATGGTCTCGCTGATTTTTTTGAGCACCAGCAGCTCGCAGTTGCGCTCTTTCAGCCGCCGCTCCTCAGCCCTGTGCCGCTGAATCGCATAGCGCAACGAGCGTGCTAGCAATGGCCGTCCACTTGTCCTTTGATCAGATAATCCTGGGCACCTTGTTCGACGGCCTTGACTGCCGCATCCTCATCGTTGAGACCGGTCAGAACGACGATTGGAACGCGTTGAGACGAACTCGATCTCTGCCGGAGAAAACTGATGCTCTTGTCGAGTAAGCGTGACCAAGACCCCTAAGACTTCGTCCTTAGCGACTAGCGGTAGACCGAGATACGAAACGATGCCCTGGTTGCGGTAAAATGCCGGGTCCAGGGTGCGCGTGTCCGTCTGAACATTGCGCACGACGACCGGCGCCCTGCTATCCACGGCCTCCTGCACTAAAGCCGGAGTATTCTTCAATTGACGGCGCTTCCATTCCACCTCATCGAGATTCCGGCACGCAGCACGTTCCAGCACTCTGGATTCCGTATTCATCAGCCAGACCTGGATCGCACTGTAGGGTTAAAAAGATATCCATCTTCTCCATTAGGATCTTCAAGACGGCATGAAGATCCAGTGTCGACGTGACCGCCGCGGTTATTTGATGGAGGGCCGCGACACGAGCTTCCGTCACTGCCTCCTCACCCACCTGCCGTGCTAATTCCGCCGAGGTCAAATGCATCCTCCCGATTAGGCTGGCCGGTCGTCTAAATCTTCGACACCGAAAAGGGGCTGGCTTGGCTGATCTCTCAACGCAAGTCCTAGTTTAAAAGAAGCTCCTGGATAGCATTGAAAACCTCTCACCACTTCGCGTTTGGTTTGGCTCCAGAGGAAGGAACAGCGACCGAGAAAAACACGGCGTTATGCCAGTGTAGCATAAGCCGGGTCGGTTGCGTTTAGCGGCAGCGACACGAAGAAAGTACTCCCCTTCCCCGGCTCACTCTCTACCCAGATGCGCCCGCCGTGGGCTTCGACAATTTTTTTGCAGATCGCCAGTCCAAGTCCCGTGCCTTTGCGATCGGCTTGTTGTCCACTGATGACTTGGCGATATTTATCAAAAATAAGATCCGTTTCGTCGCCAGCTATGCCGATTCCGGAATCTTTGACCCACATGACGACGTCACGATCGCCATAGGTCTGCGCTGCCACCTCGACGACACCGCCGGCATCGGTGAATTTAAACGCATTGCTCAAAAGATTATCCAAGACCTGGTTGAAACGCCGGCCATCGAGAAAAAGTGGCGGAAAAGAATCGCTGATCGAAGCCTTAAGCACGATCTTTCGTTTATCCGCTTCTACCGAATATTCCAGTAATCTGTCGCGCAGCAACGTGGCCAGGTCGACCGGCGCTTTGAGGAGTTGCAGTTTGCCGGCATCGATCTTCGACATATCGAGAAAATCGCTCACGTGACCAATTAAGCTTCTGCAGCTCTCCTCCACTTTCCAAAGCCACTTCCTTTGCAGTTCCGTAACCGGACCGAACAACCCATCCCTGATCGAATCCGTGATCGAGACCACATTCGATAGCGGCGAGCGTAGATCATGGGCCACCATAGCGGTAAAATCGGCCAAGGTTTGCTCCGCTCGTTTGCGCTCTTCGATCTCTCGGCGCAACTCTTGGTTTGCCCGCAGCGTAGCGCTGTAGAGTCTCGCGTTTTCCACCGCTAGGGCAATCTGCCGCGACATCGCCTGTAGAAATTGTTTTTCGTCCGTGCCGAACGGACGCCCACGAGTGCTCATCAGCGCGGCCGCCGCCCGGAGTGGCTCGTCATGGGTCAGCGGCAATACCGCGAGGGCTTTGATCTCATTGGTCTCAGCGGCAAGAGCAAGCTCCGGTGCTGCGGCAACGTCTTTAACGAACCACGCGTTTCTGCACTCCCAAAAGCATTGCTCGAAATCGTTGCCCAGTTGCGACCAAATCTGCTCGAGATCTTTGAGTGAATGGGATTTTGCAGAGACGCCGTAAAATGTGCGATCAGGGGTTCCCTGAAAGAAGCGCACGAATGCAAAATCAAACCCGCTTGCTGCCAACAAGCGACTCAAGCCGCGCTCGACCACTTCGTCTACGGAGAGCGTGCCGGCAATTTCCTGCGACACACTGTTGAGCATCTCCAGATGATCGGTATAGGCGAGCAGTTGCTCTTCGCCTTTACGCAGCAACGTGATGTCCCTGGTAATCGTGGCAGCTCCCATGACTTTGCCGCGCAAATCGCGGGTCGGTGATAGCGAAGCGGACACATCAAAAGCCTGGCCATCCTTGCGCATGCGCCGACTCTCGTATCGGTTGATGCCGCGGCCGTGTTTGACGATCTCGAGGAGCTCGGTGACTTCGCCATGGAGTTCCGGCGGGATCAGCCGCTCCACCGGTTGGCCGACCATCTCATGAGATCTGAATCCGTACATCGATTCCGCGCCGGCATTCCAACTTGTGACAATGCCGTCCAGCCTCATACCGATGATCGCGTCTTCAGAAGACTCGACAATCGCCGCGAGCCGAGTTCGTGCTTCTTCGGCCTCGGCACGGACCTTCACGTATCCCACGACAAACTTGCTGCCGATCAGCCAAGCTATGCTGGTTGCCGAGAAGGAAACCAGCGCAAGCCAGCTCAAGTTGCGCGCCAACAAACGGTTGACTTGGCCGAACGCGACGTCCTTGGGAATACCGACCATCACGTAAATTTGTCCGGCGGCGGCGTTTACCGACAGCGGCTTGAGTGCGTAGAGCCGGTCTACGCCGTCTAAACCAACCAGTTCTTTAGTGACCTGGCTGCGCAGCTGCAGCATCTCGAACAGCGAGGCATCGGGAATATGTCTACCGACCCACTTCTGTGGTTCGGGGAATCTCGCCACGAGGATACCTTTGCTATCGACCACTGACAGGGATACTCCGTCAGGCAAGTTGTTTTCCGCCGCCAGCTCGTTGATCCAGCTGATATCCAACGCGACGAAGATTATCGCGCTAACACGGCTGTCATGAGTGACAATAGGATAGGCAAAATTGACGCTCCTTCGCTCGGCTTTGCTGTGAAGCTGATAATCGCCGATGGCAAAAGTGTGGGCGGTCATTGCGCCCCGAAAGTGGTTGGTGCGCGCTAAATTTTCGCCGGCATCGCGAGACTGCTCGGCACGACAGACTATATCGCCGTTGGAGTCGGCGACGCCTAGATCGACATAAAGTTTGTTGCGCTCGGCAAATCGCCGTAGAAAATCGCTGCAACCTGCGAAGTCGTTATCTGTCACATCCGGCGTTTCGGCCAAGAGAGTTAACAACTGCTTGGCCGAATCGATGAATCGCGCTTCCCGAAGCGCGACTTTTTCAACGATCTGCCAGGCATTCTCTTGAGCCTCGGCGATTTGGAGATCGCGCGCCAGTTTAGCCTGATAAAGAATCAATGCCAGAATTGGCAGGACCGCGATCAGTATAATGATCAGCAATCTTTGCCGCAGCTCTCGCAGAAACGAGCCCGTGGCCTGAAGTAGGATCTCGTCAAGCTTCCGCATGCCTGCTAGGTCCCAGTCGTGCCCACGGACCATTCTGATCGTCCAAGAACGCCTTCGCTCGGTTGTGAAAACAAGGTTGATAGTTTCTGAAAGTCCGAGGCAGGGTTGTTACTAGGCTTAAGCCACTGTCCGGTTTATTCCAAATCCCTTTCACACTACGACCGATACTTGTCTGAGGCTTCGAATCTTAAGCAAAGCCGACCGATCGCAATATCTGGGCTGACAATCTATCCGGCCTTTCGCGAGAGTCATAGGGAATTGCCGCCGTTTTCTGTCGTACCGCTTGAGCCCTCACGAAATCGAATCCACTGGGCTAGTTGGCTCTCGCGCACGCGCCACTGGCCGCCGACTTTGAATGCAGGCAGATCGTTCTTTCGGATCATTCGCTGCAGGGTACGCGTGGAGACATGGAGCATTTGCGCAGCTTCGGGGAGTGTCAGCAGTCGGAGACTTTCCAATTCTTTTTCCATAAATTATTCCCAAGCGCTTCTTGAGCAATGCCGGTGCCATCGACCCGACATACTTAAGAGCCTGTTTTTGCGGGAGAAGAATCAAATCTACTCATGAGGAAGCGGTACAGAAATGGACAAACTGTGACGGCCAAGGGCACTGCCGGACCGCGACCGCGGAGGAGATATGCGCCGCCCAAAGTTTGCTCGTCGCCGAGGCAAGCTGACGGCCTGGCTGAAAATGGCGAGGATTGACGGACCGATAGTTGCTCAGCGCGCAGGCGCCGGATGTCGCGTCGGCGTATCAGCAACGCGAGATCTATTGACGATAAAGGATTTCGCCACAATGAGTCGTATCGTAACCGCCGAGCGCAGCCACCGCCGATTTGAATCCATCAGAACGAATTGTTTGGACCAGCTTTGCGCCGCGCTCGGAATCGAAAAAGGGACGGGAAACGAGCAAGTCATACTCCTCACTGGCGACTGAAATGAAATCGAGCGCCAAGGCCGTGGCTGCTGCGCGTACGCCGAGAGCAGCATCGGCTAGGCCGCTCGCCACCGCCACGCCGACGGCCATATGGGTAAATTCTTCGCGTTCGTAGCCAGCGATCGCTGCTGGGTCAATGCCGAGTTTCTTGAGCTCATGGTCCAACAAAACTCGCGTACCGGAGCCGGGTTGGCGGTTGACGAAGCGGATGCCGCGCTTGGCCACATCTCTGAGACTGTTAATCGATTTTGGATTGCCGCGCGCAACGAGAATGCCCTGCTCCCGTTGCGCCAGGTGAATCAGCTCGAGGGGCACTTTAGGAATTGTTTTTTTTATGTCGGGAATGTTGTACACGCCGCTTTCCGGATCAAGCAAATGCGTGCCGGCGATATGGGTTTCGCCGCGCGCTAAGGCCAGTAACCCGCCCAGGCTACCGACATTGCTCGCCGCGATCTTGAGTTCCGGATGGTGCTGCTTGACTTGATCCTCGAGCACTGCGATCGTCAGGTCATGGCTACCGGTGCAGAGAATCGTATTCTCGACATCCTCGATCGGCCGAAGAAGCTCAACGTCGGACTCCTCGCCGGCATTCAATCCCTCGACCAGACTTGGGATGCGCAATAATCCGTCGGCGCGGACCATCGTGGTGATCACTCCAGCGCCGCGCCCGAGCGGTACGGCAACCAACTTGTCACCGATTCGCCCGAGCGTTACGCGAATGAATTCTTCGAGCCCGAGGTGCGAGGCGATTTTTTTCGGCACGACCGCGCGCACAGTTGGATAAGCAGGCGCAACCGCGCCGAGAAACTTTTCGATCGCCGGGCGCAGGATCTCCCGCGCAATGACGATCGCCGAAACCGGATAACCGGGCACGCCGATTACGGGCTTACCCGCGATCCGCCCCAACACCGCCGGTTTACCCGGCATGACGTCGATACCGTGCGCCAATAATTCGCCCGCACCGGCGACGACGTCGGACGTCAAGTCATGCTCGCCAGCCGAAGAACCGGCGATGATAGTCACCAGGTCACACTCTTCAGTAGCCTGCTGCACGGCTTGCTTGAGCAACGCGAAGTCATCTCTTGCTCTCGGATACTTTATCGGCGTGCCGCCCCACTCGCGGATGAACGCGGCCAAAACGGTTGAGTTAAATTCAATGACCGCGCCCGGCGTGGCTTCTTCGCCGGGCTGAATCAGTTCGTCGCCGGTCGGAATGATGCCGACCTTTGGATTGGCTTTGACGCGCACGGAGGTGTGTCCCGCCGCGAGCAGAGCGCCCAAGTCGTACGGCCGCAAACGATGCGAGCGCGCCAGTAGCAATTCCGTAGCCACCACATCCTCGCCGACCAGACGGACGTGGTTCCACGGCGGCACGGATTCAAAGATTTCCACGGTGTCGTTATCGAGTTGATGCACCTTCTCGATCATGATGACGGCGTTGGCCCACGGTGGCAGCGCGTTACCGGTGTCGACGTATTTGAAAACGCAAGATCCCGGTGAATCGAGATCCGTCACTTTGAGTTTTTTGCCGACAAACTCCGAGGCGCCGAACGTGTCCTCAGCGCGCACGCAAATGCCATCCATGGCGGAGGCGTGATAATGCGGCGAGGAGATTTTTGCAAAAATCGGCTCTGCGGTGACGCGATCGAGAGCCTCCTCAACGGGAATTTCTTCACTGCCGAGGCGCAGCGGATCGACTGCTGATAAGAACAGCTCGCGCGCCTCGGTGAGAGGCGTCTTTTTGAGATAACGCTTGCGGGCCATGGCCTTTGACAGCTTGTAGTTTAGGTTTGTCGTTGCGACCAATCGGTTGCCGAAAAAAAATGGTCTTCGTGCTTCGAGAACCTCATGCTTGGTCAGGCTCAGCAGAACGGAAAAATCGCCAATGATGTCAACCGTTCGCCCTGAAGGTTCTCGGAGGGGTGAACGGAGGATTTTTCAGCAGCCTGCTAATTTGACTCGAGCACGGGATCAATGATCACTTTGATGGCATCCTGACCGCTCGTTGCGAGTCGGAACCCAAGCCCTGCATCGGCCAAGGGCAGGCGATGCGTCACCATTTTCGCGACGGCTACTTGGTGATCGCGAATCAATGCCAACGACTCCGCCAGGTCTTCTCCGGTCCCCGCATAGGATGTGACCAGTGAAATTTCGTCGCGCCAAAAATCAAAAAGCGGGATCGGCACATCGACGCCAGCAGCGGTCGTGGCAAAGAACAACAGCGTACCGCCGCGATCAGTTGCTTTCACGGCCTGCCGAATCGCCGGCATCGCGCCAACGCAAACGATCACCAAATCCGCCAAACGGCCGTCATTCAAATCGCGCAGCCGCGCCGGCACGTCTTCCGATCCGTGAATCGTTGCGTCCGCGCCAAACTGCCTTGCCGCGTTAAGCCGAAACTCGTTGAGATCCGTCGCAATAATGCGCGCCGCTCCGCGCGCGCGCGCCAATTGGATGTGCAGCAAACCGGAAATACCACTGCCGATTACCAGGACGGTTTGCCCGCCAATTAGACGGGCGAAACGCTGCGCGCGCACGACGCAGGCCAAGGGCTCGATGAATGATCCCTCGTCAAACGTCATCGAGTCAGGAATGCGCAGCGTGCCCAACTCGACGTTGATTTTGGGCACGCGAATATACTCGGCGAAACCGCCGGGATCGAAGTGCGTCGTGCGCAAGAGGTCGCAAACCGATTGATGGCCGGCTAAACAGTAACGACAGTTACCGCACGGCACATGATGCGAAGAAAAGACGCGATCCCCCACGCAGAAGTCTTCGACCCCCTCGCCGGCTTGCACCACCTCACCGGTAACTTCGTGGCCCAAGACCAGCGGCGCTTTTTGGATACGATACCATTCCATCAGGTCGCTGCCGCAGATCCCGCTCGCCCGCGTCCTGATCAATAACTCACCCGGACCGAGTCTCGGCACGGGCAGTTCTTCGAGACGAACATCCTGGTTGTTGTAGTACATCGCGACGTGCATGTTTGAGGCTCAGCGGTAATCGGCAAGCTTAAATTGAAATGTCGGGAAGAGTCGCAGCCATTCCCGACATTCAGTCAGAGAACATTCCATTTACGATGCTTTTCGCGCCATGCCGGCCTTTTCACTTTCGTAGATCTTGTAGGCTTCCTTCACCGAGACGTTTTCGTGAACGATCGCCCGTACGGCTTTGATCATGCCGACCGGCGAATCGGACTGGAAAATATTGCGGCCCATGTCGACGCCGACGGCGCCGTGTTTGACGGCGTTGTGCGCTAGTTCCAGCGCTTCCATTTCCGGCGTTTTCTTGCCGCCGGCGATGATAACGGGAATCGGGCAACTTTGGATCAACGCCTCGAAGTCATCGCAATAGTAAGTCTTGACGATATGGGCGCCGAGCTCCGCGGCGATGCGGCAGGCCAACCCGAGATAGCGCACGTCGCGCGCCATATCTTTCCCCACGGCGGTAACCGCGAGCACCGGAATGCCATACTTCTCACCTTCGTCGACGAGCTTGGCTAAACTCACGAGCGTCTCTTTCTCGAATTCGGAGCCGACGAAGATCGACAGCGCCATGGCGGAGACGTTGAGACGAACGCAATCGTCGATCGAAACCGTGATATCCTCGTTAGACAGTTCTTTGAGGATGCTGGTACCGCCCGAGACGCGAAGTACGACGGGTTTGTCTGACTTGGGATCGACGGAAGTGCGCAGCACGCCGCGTGTCAACATGATTGAATCGGCGTACGGCATCAGCGGTTCGACGGTTTTCCGCGGCTCTTCTAGACCACTCGTCGGTCCGAGAAAATAACCGTGGTCGACCGCAAGCATCACAGCTCGACCATCCGTGGGCCTAATGATTCGTGCCAAACGATTTGCCATTCCCCAATTCATTGACATCTTTTCCTCCTGTATTTGCCGCGCTAAAGTCAACAAAAGCTATCACAAAAAGATTCTGAATCGAAGCGGGCCATGGCGACCAAATCGAATTTACGGGCAAAGAAATTTATCATTACCGGACTGCGCGGATCTCCAGCCGCGTCGAGGGACGAGCTTACCCACCCACGTGCGCCGGTGCGGCTGATTTGTTGACAAGCGGCCAGACAAAGCGCAGGCCAAGCCCAACCAGGATCATTCCGCCGCCGGCCAGCGTCGCGACTGAAGGGATCTCTTTGACTGTCAGGGCCACCCATAGCGGGTTTAGGACCGGTTCAACTAAGGCGATCAGCGAAGCCTCTTGGAGCGAGACCGTCTGTAGTCCTTTCGAGAACAGAAAGTACGGCAGGCCGAGCTGCACCGCTCCCATAATGGCGAGAACCAACATCTCATTGAACGAGAGCGCCAGCTGTGACTTGACCAAAGACAAAAGCAGTAGTGCACAGGCGATGTTGTTGATCCAGGTAAGATAAACCGGGTTCACTTCTTGGGTTCGCCGCAGATTGACCATATAAGTCGCAAACAGCACGCCGCTTAAGAGCGCGAGCAGAACCCCTGCCATTTCCGGCTCGCCGGCGCTGTCAAGAGAGATAATTCCCACACCCATCATGCTCACCACGAGAGCCAACCAGTTCAGCCTCGAGATTTTTTCTCCCAGCACCAGGCGCGAGAAGAGAAACACAAAGATCGGCGCCGTGTATTGGAGCACGATCGCGTTCGCGGCCGTCGTGAGCTTGTTCGCCGAAACGAACGCGCTGATCGCCGCCGTGTAGCTCACCACCGATATTAGAATCGGCCTATTGATCTGGCAGTCGCTCGGGCGCAAGAAGGGAGTGAAAACCAGGGCGGCGAAAAAGCTTCGATAGAAAACAATCGTCAATGGCGGGAGATCGAGAAATTTGATGAAGACGCCGGCCAAACTCCAAAGGCAAGCAGCGGAGAAGATCAGCCATCGCCCGCGGGCAATGTGTGAATTGGATGAAGCGATTGATCTCGGCATCGGTATTGACGCGGCCAAAACGAGCGGCAGACTAACAGCACACAGCGCATCTCGCAATCTTCCACGGTGTTCGTCAGGCGGCACCACTGATAAAGCAAAGATGGGTGAGAAGCTACGTTCTCACCCATCTTTGATCCGAACAAAAATTGTGATCGAAGAACGGATTTCCCGCTTTAGCGTTCGGGCACGACGGAAACCTTGA
>Ga0066709_100000548_pt1 | contig 20806 bp, 17 predicted proteins | sample GraSoiAngelo_158_FD_79665 | JGI IMG/M metagenome (GOLD analysis project Ga0066709, IMG submission 79665) | Grasslands soil microbial communities from the Angelo Coastal Reserve, California, USA - 14_1009_16_30cm | ecosystem: Environmental > Terrestrial > Soil > Grasslands | place: USA...
CGGCCTGGCCGATCTGGCCTTGCCGGGGGTGTCAGTAGTGTTGGAAGCCGTCGGTGTGCCGGCCGGCGACTACACCCGGCAGGTCCTCGCGGCCAAGACCATCATGGTGATGCCGAAGTCGTTGGAGACCGACGTGAAGTCCGCACTTGCCAAAGTCACGTCGGGCGAAGCCGACGCGACCGTCGTGTACGTGACCGATGTGTCCGCCGGCGGCCCCAAGCTCGCCGGCGTCGCCGTGCCCGACGCCGACCAACCGGCCATCGAGTATCCGATCGCGGTGGTCAAGGCCACCAAGAACCGCGCCGCGGCCCAGGCGTTCGTTGCCTCGACCGTGTCCGGCGAGGTGCAGAGGGCTTTGGAGGACGCCGGTTTCCTCCCGCCGAAGTAGTTCGCGCCGAGCCCCACTCGGTGTCGTCCCCTCGGTCCTGGCCGCGGGAGCCCTCGCCATGGTCGTCCTTCCGCTCGCCGGCCTGCTGCAGCGCGCCCCGTGGTCGTCGCTCGCGACCGACCTGCGCGCCCACGAGGCGCTCGCCGCGTTGCGCCTGTCGCTGGAGACCTCCCTCGGCGCGCTGGCCCTGTCCGTCGTCTTCGGTGTGCCACTGGCCTGGGTCCTCGCCCGCCGGCGGTTCCCCGGGCGCTCGTTGGTCCGGGCCCTCGTCACGCTGCCGATGGTGCTGCCGCCCGTGGTCGGCGGGATCGCCCTGCTCTACGCCTTCGGACGCAGGGGGTTCGCCGGCCGCATCCTCTACGACCTCACCGGCTGGCGGTTGGTGTTCAACACCACCGGAGCCATCGTGGCCGAAGCGTTCGTGGCCATGCCTTTCCTGATCGTCACCGCGGAAGCTGCCTTCCGGTCGATGGACCGCAGCGCCGAGGAGGCCGCCGCCACCCTCGGGGCGCGTCCCGCCTACCGGTTCCGCCGCGTCACCCTGCCCGCCGTCGCCCCCGCCCTGGCCGCCGGTGCCGCGTTGACGTGGGCCCGGGCCCTGGGTGAGTTCGGCGCCACCATCACCTTCGCGGGGAACACCGCGGGAAAGACGCAAACCGCTCCATTGCTCGTCTACCTCGACATCGAGTCGGGCCACGACGCGACCGCGCTCGCTCTCTCCCTCGTTCTGTTGGGCGTGTCACTGGCCGTGCTCGTGGGCCTGCGAGACCGCTGGGTCGGCAACCCGTGAGCCGGCTCAGCGCCTCGATCGGGGTCACCCTCGGCGCGCTCCATCTCGACCTCGACCTCGAGGTGGACGAGGCGGTCGTCGCCGTGGTCGGGCCCAACGGCGCGGGCAAGACCACCCTGGTGCGTGCCGTGGCCGGACTCGTGCCCCTCGACCGGGGCCGCATCGTCATCGACGGGACGGTCGTCGACGAGCCGTCCACCCATGTGCGGGTGCCGCCCGAGCACCGCGGCGTCGGCGTCGTCTTCCAGGAACCCCGGCTGTTCGCCAACCTCACCGCGCTCGAGAACGTGGCGTTCGGGCTGCGGGCCACCGGGACGCCGAGAGGTGACGCGCGCGCGAAGGCGGCGTCGTGGCTCGACCGGGTCGATCTGGCCGGTGTCGGCGCACGCCGCCCGAAGGAGCTCTCCGGCGGGCAGGCGCAACGCGTCGCGCTCGCCCGCGCGCTGGCTACCGAGCCCGATGTCCTCCTGCTCGACGAGCCTCTCGCCGCAGTCGACGCATCGGCGCGCGCCGAGCTGCGCCGGGTGCTGCGCGCGGAGCTGCGCCGCTACCCCGGAGCGCGCCTCGTGGTCACCCACGACCCGGTCGAGGCCGCCGCGCTCGCCGATCGCCTCGTCGTCCTCGAGGAGGGCCGCATCACGCAGCAAGGCCCGCTCGTGGAGGTCACCGCCCGTCCGCGATCGCCATGGGTCGCGACCATGCTCGGCCTCAACCTGCTTCACGGCGTTGCCGACCGCGCGAACGTCCGGCTCGACAACGGCGCGGTGGTCGCCACGGCGGACGCCGTCTCGGGACCGACGTTCGTGGCCATCCGGCCCAACGCGGTCGTCCTGCATCGCAAATCGCCGGAAGGCAGCGCCCGCAACGTCTGGCCCGGGGAGGCCGGCGAGCTCTACCTGGCCGGTGACAGGGCCCGGGTCAGCATCACCGGACCGGTTCCGCTCATCGCCGAGGTCACCGCGGCCGCCGTCGCCGAGCTCCGGCTGGCGGATGGCGGAGCCGTCTGGGCGTCGGTCAAGGCGACCGACATCGACACGTATCCCAGCTGACACGCCGCACGCCCGACGCGCGCTCGAACGCCCGCACCTCTGACGCGACGAAATCGTCAGTCGCTCGTCCATCCGGGACGCACGAGGCCGGTCTCGTACGCGTACACGACGAGTTGGGCGCGGTCGCGGGCGCCGAGCTTGATCATGGACCGGCTGACATGGGTCTTGGCGGTCGCGACGCTGATGTAGAGGCGCTCGGCGATCTCGTCGTTGGACAGGCCGGCCGCGACCTGGGTCATCACTTCGCGTTCGCGCGCGGTGAGCAGGTCGAGCGCGGGGGCGAGGCCGGCGGGCTTGGATCGGGTGGCGTACTCCTCGATGAGCCTGCGGGTGGCCCGGGGAGCGAGGAGCGACTCGCCTTCGGCGACGATGCGGAGCGCGCGCAGGAGATCCGCGGGCTCGGTGTCCTTGACGAGGAAGCCGCTGGCTCCGGAACGCAGCGTCTCGAACACGTACTCGTCGAGATCGAACGTGGTGAGGATGATGATGCGCACCGCGGTGAGCTCGCCGTCCTCGGAGATGGTCCTGGTGGCGGCGAGACCATCGGTGCCGGGCATGCGAATGTCCATCAGCACGACGTCGGGACGCTGCGACCGGGCCAGGGCCACGGCCTCGTCGCCGTCACCGGCTTCCCCGACGACTTCGATGTCGGGCTCGGAGTCGAGGAGTGCCCGCAGCCCCCGGCGTATCAACGTCTGATCATCAGCGAGCACGACGCGGATCATGCCGGGTCGCCGAGGGGCAGCTCCGCCCGCACCGCGAAGCCTCGGCCAGGACGCGGTCCGGCCGAGAGCTCTCCACCGACGGAGGCGGCGCGTTCGCGCATCCCGGCGATGCCGTTCCCACCGCTCGGCACACCGTCGTCGCTCGGTGAGGCGGCTCCGTCGTCGAGCACCTCGACCGTGAGCGATCCGTTGCCCACATGCACCCGCACGACGGCCTCCGGGGGACGAGCGTGGCGGGCGACGTTGGTCAGCGATTCCTGCACGATGCGGTAGGCGGCGAGATCGACGTTGCGAGGCAGATGGGCGAGGTCATCGTCGGCATCGACGCGGACGTCGACGCCCGACATCGCCGCGTGCGCGACGAGCTCGTCGATGCGGGCCAGCGACGGTGCCGGGAGCCGGGGAGCGTCCTCGTCGACGTCGCGCAACACGCCCAGGATCGATCGCAGCTCCACGAGCGCGTCCTTGCTCGCCTGCTTGATGGTGCCGAGCGCATCACGGGCCTGGGCGGGCTGCTCGTCGATCAGGTGCAGGGCGACGCCGGCCTGGATGTGGATGAGCGACATGCTGTGCGCAACCGCGTCGTGGAGATCGCGGGCGATGCGGACCCGCTCGTCGGCGACCTGCCGTCGGGCCGCCTCGACCGCGGACCGGGCGGCATCGCGCGCACGCTCGCGTCGGGTGTTGACGGTCTCGATGATGGCGAGCAGCGCGATGAGCCAGGCCGCGAGACCGAGGATGCCGGCCACGCTGGGCCGGTTGTCGTTGCCCACCGCGAAGGGGAGCCAGGGGAACACGAGGAACCCGGCAACGAGCGAGATGATCGCGGCGCGACGGTGCCCGGTCACGACCGCGTACGCGAGGGCGACGATGAGCGAGGCCCAGATCGGGCCGTCCGGATAACCGAGCGCGAGGTAGGCGCCGGTGGTGACGAACGTGCCCGCGAGAACGGCGACCGGTGCCGTGCGGCGCAAGATCAGCAGCCCGACGCCGACGGTGAGCAACGCGTAACCGCCCGGGTCGAGGTCGCGCACCGGTGTCTGATGGCGGGCGGCGAGGGCGGTACCGCCCACTTGGACCAGTCCCGCGATCAGGAGGACCGGCGCGTCGGGGCTCGACGGCGGCCACCACCGGCGTTCGACGGTCGCGCGGGCTTCGGCCATGCATCGAGCGTAGGCACCCGACCGTGGTTGGGCATCCGCCCTACGGCGCACGTCGACGTACCCCGCCGGAGGTAGACGCGCGCTCGATCCGACCGTCCGGTGGCCTCGCCGGCGCAGTCGCAATTGTCGCCGCTCGAGCGACGACATCGCACGCTCATGCCGCGACCATCGACGCGAGGCTCCCGACTCAGGAGATCGACATGTCCACGACGGAGACGACGGCAACTGCAGCCGCGCGAACGGCCGCGATCACCCGCTCGTCGAGTCCAGGGCAGCCGTCCCGCGCCACGAACCGACTGAGCCGGCGCGCTCGGAACGTCGCGCTCACCGCCCACATCCTCTCCGCGGCCGGCTGGTTCGGGGTCGCCGTGCTCGTGGCCGCGGCCGCGTTCACCGCGGGCAGCACCCACGATTCGGCGTTCGCCCACGCGCTGTACCACGCCATCGGCGACTCAATCTGGGTCTCGGTCCCGATGGGGCTCATCGCCCTCGCAACCGGTGTGCTGCTCGGCGTCGGCACCAAATGGGGATTGCTCCGGCACTGGTGGGTGGTGGCGAAGCTGGGCATCAACCTCGCCGTCGTCGCCACCGACCTCATCGTCGTCCGGGCCGTCGCCGAAAGCGCACTCGCCAGTGGAGCCGGATCGCGTCCCCTCTACGACGGCCCGATCGCCCATTGCGTCGTTCTCGGCATCGCGACCGTTCTCTCCGTGTTCAAACCCGGAGGACGTACGCCCTTCGCACGGCGATGAGCGCGGTTCGCGATCGACGTCAGGTCGGTGCGATTCGGCGCGCGACCGCACCGAGCGCAGGCCAGTCGGGTGACTCCTGCACGCACCTCGCGAACAGCCACAGGAGGACGCGGTCCTGGTCGAGCCCGAGCAGGCCGGCCATGCGCACCGCCAGACCGTGTGGGTCGGCTTGCAGCCGCTCGTCGCAGTTCAAGAGGTGTTGGAGCACGTCGTAGGTCGGATCGCCGATGTGGGGCTTGGGATCGATGACGAGCCACGGCTCCCGCTCGGACGCCAACACGTTCGCGGCGTGCAGATCGGTGCACAGCATGACGTTCCGCTCGGCGGTGGTCGGGAGGAGGCGGAACAGCTCGAGGCCCTGACGCGCCAGACCGGCATCGACACCCGAGCGGCCGGCGACGATCTTCTGCTCACACTCGTCGGCCCACGCGTCGCACATCAGCTTCAGCGATCGGAACCGGTGACCGGGGGCCGGCTCCCGCCAAAGACGGCGGAGCAGCTCCGCGATGACGACGTCCTGCTCGGGTTCCGGGCGGCTCGCCAGGGTGGTCCCCGGAACGCACCGCTCGAGGAGCAGCGCGACGGTGTCGTCGAACGTCGCCGACGCGTGGAGTCGAACGGCACCGTCGCCATCCCACTCGCGCAGCCCGTCGGCCTCCTGCGCGGCCTCCGGGTGGCTCCATCCGACCTTGAGGACGAGGTCGGCGCCGTCCGCGCCGCGAGCCGGAGCGACCCACGCCGTCTGACCCCCCGGCTGGTACGGCGCACCGAGGGTGAGCCCCCATCGCTCCTCCAGCTCGTGCACGATCGCCGGCAGAGCCGCCAACCAGGCGTGGCGCCCATCGTGCACGACCGCGTCGGCGAGGTTCCGGGGCGGGGACCACGAGTCCACCCCGAATGCTACGACCGGGCGACCACGGCCGCTCCCGCGTTCAGCCGCGGCTGAATCGCGCCGCGATCGCGCGCAGCACGGCGCGGCCGGCGGGATCCTCGGCGGTGGCGGGCACCACGCCCACGACGTCGGCACCGGCGTCGAAGTACGCCGAGATCCTCTCGGCCAGCTCTTCCTGCGAGCCGAGCGCGCAGACGTGCTCGAGCAGCTCGTCCGGAATGCTGCGCGCCAACTCCGACCGAGGGACGCCGCCGCGTGCGCGCTGCACGAGGTCGGCGAAGCCGAGCTCGGAGAACATCTCCCCGTAGCCAGGAGGCGCGAGGTAGACCGCCAGCTGCGCCGCGACCTGCACACGGGCCGCGCGGCCGGGGTCGAGCGCGGCCGCCAGCCAGACCGCCAGCCGCGGTGTCGTTCGGCCGGCGGCTGCGGCCTCCGCCGCGATCGTCGTGCGAACGGCACGAACGCGCTCCGGGGGAACGAGGTTGACGACGACCTCGTCCGCGTGTCGAGCAGCAACTCGCGTCATCGCGGGACCGAAGGCCGCCACGGAGATGCAGGCGTCGGGGAGCGGGTGACGCAGTCGGAACCCATGGGTGCGGACATGGTGGCCGTCGTGGTCGGAGCGCCGGCCCGCGAGGATCGACCGGAGGGAGCCGATGGTCTCCTGCATACGCATCGCGCTGTGGGCCCAGGCGCGGTCGTGCCAGCCGGAGACGATCGCGGGGCTGGAGGCACCGAGCGCGACGTCGACGTGGCTCCCGGTGAGGGAGGCCACCGACGACGCCGCAAGCGCCATCGACACCGGACTTCTGACGCCGATCGCCATCGGGCCGAGCTTGAGTCGCAGGCCAGGCGCGCGATGCCCGACTGCGGTCGCGAGCGCGGGAGCGTCGTAGGTCGCCATCTCACCGATCCACAACCCTTCCAGCCCGGCACCCCGAGCCGCGAGCGCGATGTCGAGCGCCTCGTCGTCGGGTCGATCGAGCCAGAAGGGCAGCACGGCATCGATCTGACGGCTCACGCGTGTGATCCTCTACGCCCACGATCCCGAACGCCACGAGAATCCGGTGACGGACGCCGGGCGCGACCTGTTCGGCGCGAGGGCGATGAGTTCAGCGCTCGCAGAGCGTCTGATCCGGTGACGACGCGCAGGAGGACGGCCGCATGCCAGAACGGCCCCGCTGTCCGGGAAGGAGCTCGCCATGGCGACGGTGGTAGCCGGATTCTCGATGTCGCTCGACGGCTTCGTCGCCGACCGGTCCGACAACGTCGGCCCGCTGTTCGACTGGTACGGCAACGGCGAGGTCGAGGTGCGCTGGCCCGGCAACGACATGGTGTCTCACACCACACCGCAGAGCGCCAACTACCTCCACGACCTCATCGACGGCGCAGGCGCGCTCGTCGTCGGCCGGCGCATCTTCGACTACACCAGCGGCTGGGCCGGCCGCCACCCCTTGGGCGTGCCGGTATGGGTGGTGTCCCACACCGTCCCCGACGGTTGGCCCCGTGACGACGCCCCGTTCACGTTCGTCACCGACGGCGTCCCGCGCGCGGTCGCCGAGGCCAAGGCAGCCGCGGGTGACAAGGCCGTCGGCGTCGCGGGACCCAACATCGCCCAACAGTGCCTCAACCTCGGCTTGCTCGACGAGGTCCGCGTCGATCTCGTCCCCGTGCTGCTCGGCGACGGCATCCGCTTCTTCGACAACCTGGCCCGCGCACCTTCGATGTTCGAAGACCCCGAGATCACCGAAGGCGACCGAGTCCTGCATCTCCGCTACCTGGTGCGGCGGTAGGCGTCGGAGGCCCGCCGCGCGATGCGGACGGAGCGCATCAGCGCCCGCAGGTCTTGCGGTACTGCCGGGCGCCCACGTGCTGGCGCCACTCCGCCTTGGTGAGGTCGCGGCCGACGAGCTTGCAGGCGGCGTCGACCCACGAAGACGGACGCAGGTCCCACGTCACGACCGAGCCGTCCACCACCGGCGTGAACAGGGTCTGACCGTCGGGCGAGAACGCGGGACGGCTGGGGTAGGGATGGTCGATGCCGAAGGTGCGCTCGGTGTACGGCGTGCGGCCCGGGGTGAGCTCGTCGCCGATGGGAGTGCCGGTGGCCGCATCCCACACTCGCGTGGTGCCGAGGCCGCCGGTTGTCGCCGCCAGGGTCGAGCCGTCCCGGCTGTACGCGACGCCGTCTACCTCGAAGCCGAGCCCCTTCAAGGCCGGGCCGAACGGGCGGTGGGTGGCGATGTCGAACTGGCGGACGGTGCCTGACGGCGTGCCGACCGCGATGGTGCGGCCGTCAGGCGCGATGTCGAGGGCCGTCACCGAATCGTCTTCGGGTGAGAGGTTGCCGCCGACCGGCGTGTATTTCGACCCCGCTCGGTAGAGACGCAGCACGTTGTTGTCGTTCGCCACCGCGAGCGTCCGGCCGTCGGGGCTCCACGCCAAGGCGACCGGAGACCCACCGGGCTCGACGATGCGCGACGCCACCTCGCGGTCGTGCACCGGGTCCCAGAAGGCGACGAACCCCGCGTCGAGCAGCCCGACTTCTTCGCCCGGATGACTCTCCACGGCGATGGCGACCACACCGGTCACGGGGTTGAAGGCGGTCGCCCACACGTGCGCGCCGCCGAAAACACGGCTGCGTAGCGTCCGCAGACCGGGGAAGGTCGCGACAACCACCGCGCCGGCGGTGTCGCCGCTCACGACCCGCTTGCCGGCGGCGTCGAGGTCGACGCTGTACACCTCGCCGTCCCGGTGCGCCGACCGCACCGCCCGCGCCGATCGTCCGCGGAGGTCGCGCACCGCTACGGCGCCGTCGGCCCCGCCGCTGAGCACGTAGCGGCCGTCGGGTGAGACAACCACCTGAGTGGCGACCCTCTCGTGATCGGCGTGCGTCCCGCCGATCGCACGGTTGCCGTCGAGGCGCCAGATGGCGCCGGTGCGGTCGAGCCCGGCGGTGGCCAGGCGGCGGCCGTCGGCACTGAAGCTCACGTCGTTCACGTTGGCGGCGTTGGCGGCCAGCGGTGGGCCGAGGGCGGACCCGGATGCGACGTCGAACAGCTGCGTGCGGCCGGCGCGGTTCGCCACCGCCAGCATGGCGTCGTCGGCGCTGAACGCGATCGACGTGGGGGCCACGTCGCGGTCGGCCACCACGTCGAGACGGGTTGCGCCCGTGGTCGTGTCGAGGATCCTGGCCTTTCCGGATTCGAGGCCGATCGCAAGCATCGAACCGTCCGAGCTCAGCGCCAGCGCGCTCAGCGCGTCGTCGGTGGCCAGCGCGATGTGCCGGCGCTCGGTGCGGGTGGCGACATCCCATACGGCGGCGCCGTCACCGTCGGGCGCGGTCACCACCGTGCCATCACCGCTGGCGAAGACGAGGTTGTCGTCCGGGTAGTTGTCGGTCAGTCGCCACGGCTCGCCGCGGGGTTGCCACGTGCCCGTGTCCCATACCACGACCGCGAGATGTGACTTTGCCGGATCGTCGAACGAGGCCCCGCCTTGAGTGAGGAGCGTCCGGCCGTCGGCGCTGAAGGCGGTCGCGGTCAGGTTGCCGGCCGGGCTCTCGACGTTTTGGAGCAACTGCCGCCGCGGGAGGTCCCATACCTGCAGGTGGCTGATCGGGTCGCCGTTCGAGTCGAGGGACACCGCGGGAGCGACGAGTGTCCGTCCGTCGGGGCTGATGCCGACGTCGAGCACGAGGGCCTTACCGTGGCGCAGGGTCGCAACGCGTCGGTGGGTGCCCGTGTCCCACAAGATCGTGCCGGTCCCGTCCGACGTCGGCGTGGCGAGCGTGCGACCGTCAGGCGTGAAGGCGGCCGCCCCGAGCCCCGAGTCGGTGCCGTAGATCAATCCCTCGAGCAGCGGGTGCGCCTCGAGCGCGGACAGCAGCGCGCTGCGGGTCTCCCCGCTGTTCTCGCGACGCTGCGCCTCGACGGCCAGCAACAGGCCGACGTCGGGCTGGCGCTCGATGACCGAGCGCGACACGGCCGCGAGGCGGGCCACGTCGGCGTGGTCCCGCGATTGGCCGGCCTGCCGGCCCCGGACGACCGCGATGCCGCCGCCGATCATGGCCAGCACGAGGGCGACGGCCACACCGACCAGCGACGTGCGCAGCCGCCGGTTGGCGCGGGCCTGCGCCTTCTGCACGCGCTGCTCCTCGGCCGCGCTCTCGTGCAGGAACTCCTCCTCGGCCTCCGACGCCTGGGGACGACGGTCGAGCCACTCGAGGGCGCGGGCCAGACGGGGACCGCGGTAGAGCTCGCTGGGCTCGCGCCCGCCGGCCGTCCAGGCCTCTGCGGCGATGGTCACCTGGCGCTGGACCCTCAGGTCGTCGCGCTGGTCGGCCAGCCACGTCCGCAGTTGGGGCCACTCGCGGATGAGCGCCTCGTGCGCCACCTGCACCGTGCCCGCGTCGATCGCCACCAGCCGCGCCGCGGCCAGGGCGGCCATGACACGGTCGACGCGCTCGCCCCGCTCGCCGACCGGCCGCAGCTCGGTGAGGGTCGCCCGCCGGCGGGTGTCGTCGATGCCGTCGCCGGGCTCGACCAGTCGCAACAGCGACTGCTGGGCGATCTCGCGGTCGATGTCGTCGAACGCGGCCAGCACGTGGTCGGCGGTCGCGCCGATCGCGCCCGTCACCCCGCCGGTGGAGCGATAGGCGTCGAGGGTGAGGGTGCGACCGTCGCGTTCCTCCCACGTCGCCCGCAGGGCATGGGCCAGCAACGGCAGCGCTCCCGGCTCGCCCTCCACCTCGCTCACCAGCAGCTCGACCAGCCCGGGCTCGACCCGGAGGCCGGCCCCCGCGGCGGGCTCGACGATCGCCGCGCGCAGCTCGTCGGGCACCATGGGGCCGAGCAGCACCTGGTGGCCGGCGATCTCGGCGGCCAGGTCGCGGTAGGCGGCGCACGGACCGTAGAAGTCGGCCCGGAGCGCGAGCGCCACCGGTCGGCGGAGGCGGAGAAGCGCGTCGACGAAGGCGGCCCGTTCGCGGGGCGCGTCGACCTGGGTGAACAGCTCTTCGAACTGGTCGACGACGAAGAGGCGATCGGTGTCACTGTCGACGTCGTCGAGGGTGGGTGTCGTGCCGGGCGTGATGACGTCGGCGCCGGCGTCCCAACGGGGACCGACGCCGGCACGCAGCACGCTCGACTTGCCGCTACCCGACGCGCCGATGACGGCAACGAAGGGATGGACTTTGAGCCGCTCGACGAGGTCGGCCACGACTCCGTCGCGACCGAAGTAGCGCTCCGCGTCCTCGGGGCCGAACGCGATGAGGCCGGGGTAGGGGCACTCGGTGCCGGGCGGGGGCGCGTCGACGCCGGGAGCCGACAGGGCGAACACCTGCTCGCGCTCGCTGCGACCCCGGAGCTTGGTGGGACCGAGGTCGACGAGCTCGGTGTCGGGCGGCAGGTGGTCGCGCACCAGCGCCGCCGTGTCCTTCGACAGGAAGACCTGGCCGCCGTCGGCGAGCCCTCGGAGCCGGGCGGCCGTGTTCATGGTGAGGCCGAAGTAGGCGCCGTCGCGCTGTTCGGCCTCGCCCGTGTGCAGCGCGGCCCGGGCGCGGATCGTCACGCCGGACGGCCATGTCACCGCCGCGAGATCGCGCGTGAGGTCGATGGCGGCGCCGAGGGCCGAGAGAGGCGAGTCGAACACCGACACGGTCGAGTCGCCCTCGCCCATCGAGTCGATGAGACGTCCACCCCGGCGTTCGACGGCGGTGGCGATGGTCTTGTCGTGCAGCACCAGGGCCTGCGACATCACCACCGGCTGCGCCTCCCACAGGCCGGTCGAGCCCACGATGTCGGTGAAGCAGAACGTGAGCACGCCGGTGGGCAGGGAGCTGGCCCACCCGGCCCGCAGCCGCTCGACCAACTCGCCGGGGGTGGCCGGTCGGCGGGCGGGGTCGGTGGCAAGGCCCTCGCGGATGGCCGACTCGAGCTGGTCGACGAGCGCGGGGTCGACGCCCTCCCACGACGGGCGGATGCCGGTCGGCGCCGCGCCGGTGAGCAGGGCGAAGGCGGTGGCGGCGAGAGAGTAGATGTCTGCGGCCCGGGTGCTCTCGCCGCGGGTGAAGCGCTCTGGAGCCGCGAAGCCGGGGGTGCCGCCACGCCGGCCCGGGCCGCTGATGGTTGACGAGGCGCCGAAGTCGACCACGGCCACCCGCCCGCCTTTGGTGAGGATGAGGTTGGCGGGCTTGATGTCGCCATGGAAGACCGGCGGGTCCTGGTTGTGGAGGTGGGTGAGGGCGGCGGCGGCGTCGGCCAGCCAGCCGAGGACGAGAGTGGGTGGAAGGCCGGGACGGCCCTCGGTGTGCAGGATGCGGTCGAGGTTGGTGCCCGCAACCCAGTCCATGACGATGACGTAGTCGTCTCCGTCGAAGAAATCCTCCCGGACGATCGGCAGGTGGGGGCTCGGCGGCAGGCCGAACAGGATGCGGGCCTCGCTCAGCAGGGCGCCGCGGTCGGCCTCGGAGCGCACGGCGCGCACCTTGAGGGCGACGGCGCGGTTGTGCAAGTGGTCGAGGGCCTTGACGACTCGACCCTGGCCACCCGAGCCGACCACCTCGAGCTGCTCGTACCGGCCCCTCAGCAGCTCCGGCATGGCATCTCCTTCGATGAACAGATCGTACGAACGGGCGAGTCTCTACGCTCGGTCGTGATGGAGCAGGCCACGGTGGAGATCTGGGCGCTCGATGGCGTACGGCGGGTCGAGCTGGCAGGCGGTCGCACGACTGTCGGCAAGGGCGCGGGCAACGACATCGTGCTCGACGACCCGACGGTGAGCCGGCTGCACGCCTCGCTCGAGGAGTTCGGCGAGGGGTGGTGCGTGACCGACCTCGGCTCGTCGAACGGCACCTTCGTGAACGGCGAGCGCATCTGGGCCCAACAGCGGTTGCGCCACGGCGACGAGATCCGCGTCGGGCGGTCGCGCCTGCTGTTCCGGAGCTCGGCTGATGCCGCCGCGTCGCGAACCGAGAACGAGGACGGGCCGCCGTCGCTCACGGCGCGGGAGCGCGACGTGTTGGTGGTGCTGTGCCGGCCGCTGCTCGCCCGTGACCTCTTCACCGAACCCGCCTCCATCAGGGAGATCGCGGCGGAGCTAGTCGTGAGCGAGGCGGCGGTCAAACAACACCTCGTCAACCTGTACGACAAGTTCGAGGTGGGCGACGACTTGACCCGCCGCCGCACCCGCCTGGCCAACGACGCGATCCGCCGAGGCGCAGTCACGATCGCCGACCTGCGCCACGGCGAGGCCACGTGATGCACCCGCGGTCGCTGCCTTCCTCGCATGTTCGCATGGTGCGGGCCCGGACCCCTGGTAAACCATGGGCCGAGGAGGTGCACGCGCGCTGCCGGGTGGCAAGGCGAACCTCACCGTCCGGGAGCCCCCGGCCCTTTCCACACGGTGAGATTCGCCTTGCCGTGCAGCATGGCGCGTGTGCTCCGTGAACCCATGGTTCGCGGGGGCACGCCGTCGCACCATCGGAACCATGCGAACAACAAAGACACGGCCTCGTCTGATCCGGGTGGCTCTTGCCGCATGCGTGTCGTTGCTCACGCTCCTCTCTGTGTTGGCGTCGCCCGCACTGGGCGACGACGGCGAAGAGGACCGTGCTCGACCAAACGCGTTCTACCTGTCGCTCGGTGATTCGATGGGGTTCGGACTTCAATTCGACCGGCTCTTCGCGATGCTCGACGCTGGGACCTACACGCCGGACGCGTTCAACACCGGTTACACAGACGTGTTCGCGGCGCGGATGCAGCGGCACCGCCCGGATCAACAGACGGTGAACATGTCCTGCCCGGGGGAGAGCACCGACACGATGATCAACGGCGGCTGCTTCTTCACCTTGCCCGAGCCGGAAGGGGCCGGCCTGACGCTCCACACGAGTTACTCCGGCTCGCAGCTCGATGCCGCGGTCTCGTTCCTACGCTCGCATCGACACCGGGTCGGCCCCGTCACGGTCTCGATCGGCGGTATCGACGCGGCCGACGTCATCGGCGAGACGTGCAACTTCGACGCAGCCTGCATCAGCCGGAGCGGCCTTCGGGACAGCCTCGGCCGAGGTCTCGACCGCATCCTGGGAGCGATCCACACCGCCGCTCCCGACACCGAGATCATCCTCGTCGTCTTCTACAACCCGTTCTCGATCAGCAACCCAGGGACGGACGGGCTGTGGCGGCACAATTACGCGAGTCCGGAGAGGGACGCCGCACGCCGCAACGGTGCGCGCGTCGCCGATGCCTCCGAGATCGTCAACGGAGCTCGGGTCTGCCAACTGACATTCCTCTGCGCGAGCGGCGACAGCCACCCCAACGACGCGGGTTACCGGCGCATCGGAGACCAGATCTTCCACGTCGCCTTCCATCGGCACCTCGACGGGGACGACGACTAGCGACGCAGGTCCACACCTCCACCCCACGTCCGCCCGCCCTCCCGGAACATTGCGGGATAGACGATCAGGTGCCGGAACGGCCTGATCGCGGCCATGTACGCGGTCCCGAGCACACCGTTCGGCTTCACGTAGACGGCCATGTGGGCGCGAAAGCCGCCCGTCTGGTCCGGGACCCAGCCGATGTGCATGACGCCGTGCATCGTCCGGTTCGCGATCTCCGCGGCCCATTCGTCGTCGAGCAGGTACAACGAGGTAAAGGGGAGCGCGTCGAAGTCCGGGCCGGATGGGGCATCGCGCAGATCTGCCGGAAGGCGGTCGCGGAGCGTCGGCACCCTCGAGCCGACGCCGGCGTCGGGGCCGTCCCAACCGAGCAGCCGCCCGATCTTCCACCGGATCGCGAAGAGCGCGCGCACTGCGCACGAAGAGCTTCGTGCCGGGTCGCGCGACGCGATCATCTCGACCAGCCGAGGGAAGTCGTCAGGGCCGCCGCCAACCGGCAGCGCCCACACGTCCTCGAGCCGGAAGTCGCGTGTGAGGTCGTGGATGCGCCACGGCCGCGAGGTGTGCGCCGAGTCCGGGAGCCTCATCCGCGGACCGCGGCCAGGCGCTCTGCGCGCATTGATCCCTGCCGTCATGCTCACCTCGCCTCTCGCCGAACCGACCGACAGTCTATTACCGACTAGTAGTCGGTGACCGATGGTCGGTCAGCTTGGTACGGTGGCGAGTGCCTGTCAAGCCGCTCCGGGTCCGCCAAGCCGAGGCAACGCGCAGCCTCCTCATCGAGGTGGCCCGAGAGAGCTTCACCGAGCACGGCTACGCGGCGACGTCGATCGACGACATCATCCAGCAGGCGGGCGTGGCGCGCGGCGCGCTGTACCACCACTTCTCGGGAAAGGAGGCCCTCTTTCGCGCCGTCTACGAGACGGTCGAGGCCGAGGTCGTCTCCCGCGTCATGGAGGCAGCCGGGTCCCGGACGTCACCTTGGGAAGCGGTGCGCGCCGGCCTCTCCGCCTTCCTCGACGCCTGCCTCGAGCCCTCCTTCCGTCGCATCGTGGTGCTCGACAGCGTGTCGGTGTTGCAGTCGAAGGTCTTGGAAGTCGGCATCGACCCGGTCGAGTTGCCGATGCTTCGGACGGTCCTCTCGCCGCTGCTCGGCACCACCACCTTCGGAGGGATGGCCCTCGACGCGCTCACCTACGTAGCCCTCGGCGGTCTCTACGGCGCGTCGCTGTACATCGCGCGCGCCTCGGACCCGCCCGCCGCCAGAGCCGAAGTCGACCTCGTCCTCGACACCCTCGTCAGCGGTCTCCTCGGTGGCGCCCCCGGCCCAGACCGTTTGCGATGAGTCCGGCGGCGGTGCATCGTCTGATCCGACATGCAGATCATCCTCAGTGCTTTCATCAGCCTCGACGGTGTCGTGCAGGCTCCCGGCGGCAAGGACGAGGACACCGACGGCGGGTTCCGGCACGGCGGCTGGTCGATGCCGTTCTTCGATCCCGAGTCGATGGGAGCGGTCATCGGCGAGGTCATGGCGCGCACGGAGGCGTTGCTGTTCGGACGGCGCACGTGGGACGGCATGGCCGCGGCCTGGCCGGGGCGGGCGGGCGATCCGTACGCCGACCAGATGAATGCCATCCCGAAGTACGTCGTATCGCGCACACTGTCGGCGAAAGAGGCATCGTCGCGCTGGAACAACACGACGCTCATCGGTGGTGGCGACGGCGATGCGATCGACGCGATCCGGTCGCTGCGAACGACTGGCGGTGACGGCGGCCTGCAAGTCTGGGGCAGTGCCTCGCTGGCTCGCCAGCTCGTGGAGAACGACCTCGTCGACGAGTACTGCCTCATGCTCGAGCCGACTTTGCTGGGCGGTGGAAAGACGATCTTCCCGTCCGACGGACGATCTCGTCAGCTCGAGCTCGTGTCGGTGACGCAGGCGAAGACGGGAGTGCTCATCTGCGCCTACCGGCCGGCGGGGCCCGCAGCCGTCGCGTAGAACCTGCGGGCAGCCGGTCGCGGCGCCGAACGCTCATGCCGTCACGAAGCCGGCGGTTAGGCGAGCTCAGCCGTCGACCTGGCTCGGGATGGAGAAGGGGTCGAACAGATCGTCGCCACAGCCGCGGCAGACGCCCTCGGTCGCGGGGGTCACGCCTTCACACTGCTGGCAGAAGATGACGCGCTCGCGCGGCGTGGTCAGCTCCCACAAGGCAGCGAAGTGGCTGTACTGCCAGCGGTGGCGGAACAGGTCGCCCATCGCCGCTTGATGCTCGTCGCTCGAGAAGAACGCATGGGCGTCGGCCGCGGTGTGCCAGAGGGCGAGCAACGTGTAGTGCGGTCCATCGGCGAAGGTGAAGCGGCGGATGAACCCGGGCGCCTCAGCCAGTCGCTCCATGAGCCCGGCCGCGGTGAGCCAGAACGCAGCGGCCCGCTCCTCATCCACGAAGGTCGCCTGAAGGATGAGCACGGCCGCGGCCGCCTCCGGTCCGAGGTGACCCTCCGGTCCTTGCTGCGTCGCGAGCATCGCCGGGACGATGCGCACACCGTCGATCGCAGCCATCCTGGCGATCGCCTCCGCCGGCGGGGGTTGGGTCAGCAATTCGAGCAACCGGTCCTCCTCAAGGATTATCCGACATATTGTCGGATCAATATGTTGACTGTAGGATGAACCCGTGGCTGGCGTCAAGAAGAAGCGCAGGTACTCCTCCGCCGTCCGCGACGAGCAGGCCGCCCGAACCCGAGCGCGCATCCTCGACGCCGCGTCGGAGCTCTTCCTCAACCGCGGCTACGCCCGCACCACGATGAAGGACATCGCAGACGGCGCCGCCGTCGCCCGGGACACCGTCCACGCGACGTTCGGCAGCAAGGCACAAGTGCTGACCGCTCTCATCGACCTTCGCTTGGTGCCCGATGGCTCGGTGGCCAACGTCACGCAGCGGCCCGACGCGCAGGCCATCAAGGACGAGGTCGACCAACGAACGCAGATCGAGCTCTTCGCGCGGTTCATCACACGAATCTCGGCGGAGCTACGACCCGTCTTCGAGATCCTGCGGACCGCGTCGGCCGTGGAGCCCGAGATGGCGAAGACCTTCGAGGAGATGGATCGCTTCCGCATGGACAACATGCAGCGGTTCGCGAAGTGGATCGCCGCCCGCGGGCCACTGCGCGTCAGCACCCGACGGGCGGGCGAGATCATCTGGGCCCTCGCCAGCCCCGACATCGGTCGCATGCTCTGCGACGAGCTGGGCTGGACGCAGGCGCAACACGCGCGTTGGCTGGCCGACACCCTCATCCGGACACTGCTGTAAAGCTGACCACCTCCGAGAAGGGATGACGAGATGGAGTTGCACGACAGGGTGGTGGTCGTAACGGGCGCGTCACGCGGCATCGGGGCCGCGGTCGCGAGCGCCGTCGTGGCGAAGGGCGCAGCGGCGGGGCTCATCGCGAGAACGGGCGGCGATCTCGAGGATGTGCTCGCGCAGCTCGGTCATCGAGGCGCGGCAGCCACCGCTGACGTCGCTGACCCTGTGGCGCTCGCTCGAGCGATCGCAGCCCTCGAGGCCGAGCTCGGGCCGATCGATGTGCTCGTCGCCAACGCCGGCATCGGCGCGTACGGGCCGTTTGCCGACATCGAAGCGGATGAGATGGAGCGGCTCGTCAAGGTCAACGTGCTCGGGACGATGTACGTCATCCGGAACGTGCTCCCCGGCATGATCGCCCGCCGCCGAGGTCACATCGTCACGATCGGGTCGATCGCCGGTCGCATCGGCTCGCCGTTCGAAGCCGCGTACTCCGCGACCAAGTTCGCAGCAGTGGGTCTCACCGAGGCGTTGGCGGTCGAGGTCGAGCCCTACGGCATCGGCGTCTCCGTCGTGAACCCGGGCCCGGTGGCGAGCAGCTTTGGAGAAGCCCGGGGTCACCCGTACGACCGCGACCGGCCGAAGCCGGTCGCGCCCGCGCAGGTCGCTGACGCCGTCGTCGACGCGATCGAGCACGACAAGCGTGAGCTGTACGTCCCTCACTGGTTCCGCCCGGCGGTCGTCGTGCGCCACTTGGTGCCACCGATGTTGCGTTGGGGCACCAGGCGAAGCTTCCGAGATGAGCTCGCGGCCGACGGCGCGACGCGGTAACGACGACGTGGCTACCCGGGGCCGGGCGCGCCGTCGCGGTCCAGCCGCGCCGCCACCGCGGTGAGCCGTCGTCGCACGCCGGCGAGACCGAGCGCGCGGGCCGCCGATTCGGTTGCGGCGACAAGTGACGTCGCCCGCTCCACGTCGTCCGGACCGCCGCGGTCGAGCAGCGCAGCCGCCAACTCGGCCGCCGTCATCGTCGAGAAAGCCCGCCAGCCGGCCCGGTCGTGCAGCGCCAGCGCGGCCTCGAGGTGCTCAACCGCACGGTCCGGTCGTCCGCAGCTCGCGGCGAGGACACCGAGCACGCCATCGACCGCGCCCCAGAACGCCCAACCCGCCCAGGCAGCCACCTGTCCCCGTCTCGACAGGAGGAGCTCGTAGATCCGACCGGCAGCCTCGACGTCGCCGATCCCCGCCGCGGCGTAGGCGAGCAGCGCGAGCTCCACGCGCCCACAGACGGTGCGGGCACGGGCCTCGAGGCCTCCCTCGGCCGCGCACTCTGCCATGACTCGGCGCGCCTCAGCCGAGTGACCTCCCTCGGAATGAGCCAACGCCAAGGCGGGCCGGACGAACATCATCGAGGACGGCAGTGCCTCGATCAGCGCGGCAGAATCGCCCAGGCGCCCTTTGAGCCACGCCGCCATCATCTCGGAACCCAGTAGATGCGACGCGAAGCCTGACGCCAGCTCCGGGTCGTCGCGGAACCGGGCGAGGCGGCGCCGCCAGTCGTCCCAGTCGCCCGACAGCAGGGCATCGGTCATCGCGAACAGCTGCACGTTCGCCTCGGAGATGCCGGTCTCGTCGCCGTAGCGAGCCGCGAAGTCGGCGGCAGCTTCCCGCGCGGCAGTGACTTCGCCCGCACAGACCAGTTCGCCGATACGGAAGCTCTCGGTCTGCACCCGGAGCACCCGAGGCGACAGCCTGAGCGACGGTGCGACCGCCTCGTCGGCATGGGCGACAGCGGCGAGGATGGCGTCGACGGGCGTTTCGAGCCGGTCGACGAACATGTGGTTGCCGGTGAGCGCCAACCCGAGCACGGCCCAATCCCCGGCCGCTCGGGCTCGAGCGGTTGTGGCTTGCAGCAGGTCGATGCCGGCATCGACCTCGCCGGCCTGCATGAGCTCGCCCGCGTAGACCACGTCCACGGGGCCCCGCCACGCGCTGTCGGGGGCCAGCGAGGCGCGCGCGTCCCGGAGTGTCTCGAGGCTTCCGGGGACGCCCATGGGCTGCCCGAACCGGGTCGCGAAGACCGCCCAACCGGCGAGCTCGGTCGCGCCGATGGCGGCCGCGGCGGTGGCGGCGGCATCGGCGAGGGTTTGGCCAAGCGCGGGGCGGCCGCTGCGGCGGAGCACTTCGGCGAGCTCCAGCTCGGCGGTGATGCGGCCCGCGACATCGCCGTCCGTGCCGGCGATCCGGGCGGCAGCCCGATACTGGTCCTCGGCCTCCTCATAGGCGAGAAGCTGGCCGGCGCGGCGGCCGGCCCGCATGGACCAGGCGTAGGCGGGACCGTCGGCTCGAAGATCGCCCGCCTCGCGGTAGTGGTGGGCGAGGTGGGCGGCGTGCTCGTCGAGCCGGTGGGCGTGGAGGTCCTCGATGGCGGCCGCCACGCGGCGGTGCATGCCGGCGCGCCCGACCGACGTCAGCCCGTCGAGCACGGCGGTGCGCACCAGGCCATGCCCGAACCGGAGCCGGCCGGCAACTTCTGGCACCTCGGTCAGCACGCCGCGGGTCAGTGCCGCCCGGGCGGCATCCATCTCTACACCGGCCGCGGTGGCGGCGACCGCGACCTCGACCTCGAAGCCGGCGATGGCGGCGGCATGCACGAACCGCTGGGTGGCAGCGGGCAGCCGCTCGACCCGGTCCGCAACCGACTGGCGGACGGACTGCGGCACGCCGGCCGGGCCACCGTCGTCGAGGCCTCGGCGGAGCTCGATGACGAAGAACGGGTTCCCGTCGCTCGCCGCCCACACTGCGTCGAGGTGGCGCCGATGAGCCGACCCCAGCAGACGCGACACCGCCGCCTGTTCCAGGCCGTGCAGGTCGACTTCCAACGTCGGCACGTCGCGGCGGAGCTCGACCAGCCACTTGACGAGCGACCGATTCTCGCCGAGGTCCGAGTCGCGGTACGTGCCGACGACCATGATCGCCGCGCCGGGTTGGCCTCGCAGCGCATGGCGAAGCACGGCGAGCGAGGGCTCGTCCGCCCACTGCAGGTCGTCGAGCACGACCAACGCAGGGCGATCACTCGCGAGGCGAGCGAGGACCGCCACGACCGCCTGGAAGACCACGAACCGCTCACCGGCCGGCTGGCCGTGCACGGGGATGCGCTCCCGCAGCTCCGGCAGGACGAGCACGAGATCAGATGCGACATCGCCGGCAAGCGCGGCGACCTCGCTGCCGGAGAGCCGGTCGATCGCGCCGCCGAGCGCCTCCGCGAACGGCTGGTACGGCCGCAGCGGCTCCTCGTCGCACCGCCCGTAGAGCACGAGCGCGCCGGTGTCGGCGACGAGCTCGGCCAGAGCACC
>Ga0066709_100000549_pt1 | contig 20797 bp, 16 predicted proteins | sample GraSoiAngelo_158_FD_79665 | JGI IMG/M metagenome (GOLD analysis project Ga0066709, IMG submission 79665) | Grasslands soil microbial communities from the Angelo Coastal Reserve, California, USA - 14_1009_16_30cm | ecosystem: Environmental > Terrestrial > Soil > Grasslands | place: USA...
AGATGCGGATACTCCGGGAAGGAGATGGCCGCCGCCGGGAACTGGGAACACGTGTTCGAGACGGGATCGTAGACCTCAGGAACGTCCGCGGTGCAGCCTTCGCAGGTGGTATCGCCGGCCATCACCAGGGCGCGGCCGTCCGGCAGCACGACCGCCGTCGGATACCAGCGAGGGTAGGCCATGGATGGAAGCGAGAGCCAGGTCCGCGTCACCGGGTTGAACATGTTGGCATCGCGGAGACCGATGAAGTTTTCGATGTGGCCGCCCGCGACCAGCACTCGTCCGTCCGCAAGCCGGCACTGGCCGGCGCAGAAGATGTTGGAGGGTGGTGGAACCGCCGTGAAGACGTTGGTCGTCGGGTTCCAGACGAAGGCCGCCCCGTTCTGAGACGCCCCGTCCCACATCAGGATCTGACCGTTCGCGAGCAGCACGGCGTGGACCGCGACCAGCGGCCAGGTCGAGGTTGCGGACCACTGGCCGACCTGCGCCGGGTTGCTCCCGCCGCCATTGGACACCGTCACGCCGACGCCGGCCGAGGTGGTCATGTTGTTGCTGAAGTCGCGCGCGACGGCGGTAAGGGTATGGCTGCCGTTCGCCGAACCCGTGGTGTTCCACGCCACGAAGTAGGGCGCACTCGTGACTTCGGCTCCGAGATTGGCGCCGTCGAGCTTGAACTGGACGCCGACGATCCCGACGTCATCGGAGGCTGTTGCGGAGACGGTGACCGTGGCGCTGACCGTCGAGCCGGCCAGGGGCGCGGTAACGGCGACCGTCGGCGGAGAGTTGTCCGGTGGCAGCGGCGTGGAGCTGAAGGCGACGAGCTGCATGACCCAGGCGCCACTGGGGTTGAGCGGGGCCGTGGCGCTGTAGGAGCCGGCGGCGGCGACGATGCGGTCCTCGACGATGTTGCCGTCGGGATTGGTGATCATGCGGGCGGTGAAGCCGGTGCCTGGACCGGTGGTCGCGGTGGCGACATCGTTGGCCGCGAGGAGGAGCACGTTCTGAACGGTCGTGGTGAGCGAGCCACTGTTCGCGGACGCGCTGGACCCGGTGGCACCGACAGCGGTGTGGAGGGGATTGACGGGATCGAGGCCGCTGTACTCGAGGATGCGGACATCGGGATAGGCGGCCGCCGTGGAGAAGCGCACGGTGACGGTGTTGGCGGTTCTGCTGGCGATGTTTTTGGCGAAGTAGATCACATGAGAGATCTGGCCGGCCCGGATGGTGGGCGCGATGGCGGGGCCGTAGGTGTTACCGGCAGAGTCGGTGACAGAGGAGACTGTGGCGGTGGCGTCGCTCCAGCCGATGGCGACGACGTTGAGGTTGCCGGCGGTCTGGGCGCCGGGGAAGGCGACCGTGACGGTGGTCTGGGGAGACTGGGGGACGGCATAGCTGCCCTGCACGAACCGGATCGTCGCGGCTCCGTTGCTGACTGTCACGGTGATAGGCGCGCTGGAGGTCGTATTGCCAGCGGCGTCGCGCGCGACCGCGGTGAGGGAATGGGTGCCGTTGGACGCGCCGCTGGTGACCCAGGAGATGGAGTAGGGAGCGGTGACTTCACCACCCAGGTTGGCGCCGTCGAGCTTGAACTGGACACCGACGACCCCGACGTTGTCGGAGGCGGAGGCGGACACCGTGACTGTGCCGCTGACGGTAGCGCCGGCGGCGGGGGCGGTGAGGCTCACGGAGGGAGACGTCGGGTCATAGGTGACGGTGAGGGTTTTGGTGCCGATGTTGTTGGCGGCATCGCGGGCAGTGACGGTGAGGACGTTGCTGCCGGGCTGCAGGGCGATGCCGGGGGCGGACCAGGTGGTGGTGCCGGAAGCAGTACCGCTGCCGCCCTGGCTGTTAGTCCAGGAGACCTGGGTGACGCCGACGTTGTCGGCGGCGGAGCCGCCGAGGGTCAGCGGGGTAGCGTTGGTGGAGAAGGTCGAGCCCGAGGTGGGCGTGGTGATGCTCACGGTGGGCGCGGTGGTGTCCGGCGCCGTGTAGGTGACGGTGAGGGTTGCGGCGGCGGTGTTGTTCGCGGCATCACGGGCGGTGATGGTGAGGACGTTGCTGCCCGGCTGCAGGGCGATGCTAGGGACCGACCAGGTGGTGGTGCCGGAGGCGGTGCCGTTGCCGCCGCGATCGTTGGCCCAGGACACTTGCGTGACGCCGACGTTGTCAGCGGCCGAGCCGCCGAGCGCGAGCGGGCTGGTGTTCGTGGTGTAGGTCGCGGCCGAGGTGGGCGTGGTGATGCCCACGGTGGGCGCGGTCGGATCGTAGGTCACGGTGAGGGTAGCGTTGCCGGGGTTGCCGGCGGCATCGCGAGCGGTGACGGTGAGGACGTTGCTGCCCGGCTGCAGGGCGATGCCGGGGGCGGACCAGGTGGTGGTACCGGTGGCGGTGCCGGTGCCGCCCTGGCTGTTGGTCCAGGAGACCTGGGTGACGCCGACGTTATCGGTGGCGGTGCCGCCCAGGGTCAGCGGGCTCGTGTTGGTCGTATAGCTGCTGCCCGAGGTCGGGGTCGTGATGGTGGTGGTCGGCGCGGAGGTGTCGGGGCCAGCCCCGGGCGCGGCGAACGCGACCAGCTGCATGATCCAGTAGCCGGCGGGGCTGAGCGGGGCGGTGGCGCTGTAGGAGCCGGCGGCGGCGACGATGCGATCCTCGACGAGGTCGCCGTCGGGATTGGTGATCATGCGGGCGGTGAAGCTGGTGCCGGCGCCGGTCGTGAGAGTGCCGACGACGTTGGCGGCGACGAGGAGGACGTTGGGCGCGGTCGTGGTGAGCGCGCCACTGTTCGCGGACGTGCTGGAGCCGGTGGCGGCGACGGTGGCGTGCAGGGGACTGACGGGATCGAGGCCGCGGTACTCGAGGATGCGGATATCGGGATAGGCGGCCGCCGGGGAGAAGCGGACAGTGACGGTGTTGGCGGCGCTGCCGAGGATGTTTTTGGCGAAGTAGATGGCCTGAGAGGCTTGGCCAGCCCGGAGGGTGGGCCCGACCGCGAGGGTGTAGGGGTTCCCGGCGGAGTCGGTGACGGCCGAGACGGTAGCGGTGGTGTCGTTCCAGCCGACGACGACGACGTTGAGGTTACCGGCGGTCTGGGCGGCGGGGAAGAGGACCGTCACCGTAGTCTGCGGAGATTGAGGGACCGCGTAATTGCTCTGCACGAAGGCGATCGGACCGGGCTGAGCTGCGGCAGGGCTCGCGCCTGCGACCGCGAGCGTCAAGATCACTGCGAGTATCGCGCGACTCACGGTCTGCGGGCGTACGCGTCGTGACCCCATCGTCTACCGGTCCCCGGTCTTGCCAGCGGCCAGATCACCGATCTTTTCGAGCGCCGTCGATACGAGGGCACGGACCTTGGGCAGGTCGCGCGGGTCGAGCGTCGCGGTCGCGCGCGAGGGGTTGCCGGCGACGATGTAGAGCCGATCCCGATCGCCGGGACGATTCGTGAGCACTGTCCCGACCCGGACCGAGCCCGCGGAGAACTCCGCCTCGGCCGTTTCTGCGCTCGACAGGAGGTACCGTTTCTTGAGCATTCTGTCCATCTCTCCGAGGGCCCTAATCAGCGAGTCGAGATCGTCGGAATCGATGAAGCCGGTGTGCGTCGCTCGAGCCGCACTCGGGCCAGAGACTCGAACTTCGAGCGCGATGAGTGCGATCGTCTGGCCCGCGGCCGAGACTCGGGCGACGCGAAGGCGCACCACTCCGCCCGGTCCGTCGAGCTGTCCGAGGCTGTAGTACTCCAGGACGCGCACGCTTCCAGCCGGAACGACGAAGCGCTCGAACTTCGAGGGGAGGTCGACGCGGGCTCCGAGCTCGTGCGCGCCGCTCACGTCGCTGGTTGCCACGAGCAGCGCCGCCACGAGAATGGCAGAAAGAGGCCCCATCCGGAGGTTTCGCGTGCTCACCTGGAGTCCAGAAACGATGGCAAATCGCAAAAAGTATAGTTGAGAGCCGCACCAATTGGTACCGAGAACAGCGGCGGGGCGAGGAGTTTCCGGAAGCCGCTATCTCGGGGAGTGACCGACCGGCGCGGCCGCTTGCGCCTCGGCTCGCGCGAGCAGCCAGTCCAGGTGGATCTTCAGATGGTAGAGCTCGCCCATGAAGCTGGGCGGAGGCGGCGCCATCTCCGTGAGCTCCGTCTGCACCCCCCGGATTCGCTCGGTCGCCGCCCGCGCCTCTTCGGGCGTGCAGCTCGCGAGGGTGTGGTCGACCTCGTGCACCACCTTGTACCACCGGGTGACCCGCGAGCGCATGCGCGTGTTGTAGAGCGAGGGCAGGAAGCGGATGAGCGGCAGGAGGAGCACGACGGGCGGAAGGATCAAGAGAGTCCAGCGCTCGACGGTCACGGCGACCCAGAAGGGGAGGTAGCGCTCCAGGAACGGCGGTCCCTTCCGGAGGTAGCGTCGGGCCACCTCGTGGAGCGGTAGCTCGACGAGCGTGTCGGATGGGAACGCGTTCGGCGCCTCGAAGAGACCGGGTCGGCTGTGCACGGCCTCGGCGGTCTTGAGGAGCAGGCGCACGATCACCGGGTGGACGTCCTCGCGGACCACGAGCGTGGCGGTCGCCGCGAGCAGGGTGACGTCGTGGTCGGGCACGTTCACGACGAGATCGACCACGCCTTCGCCCAGGGTGATGGTCGACAGGAACCGATAGCGGGTCGTGTAGGCGCTCGTGCGCCGAACGTTCCAGAGGCTGACCGCGGGATGGAGCAAGAGCCGCCGCACCAGGGGCACGGTCGGCGCGATGATGAAGAACGCCGCGTCGATGCGGCCCGTCTCCAGGGCGGTGGCGGCTTCCGTGCTCGTGAGGGCGACGAGTGTCGAGTTGTCGGCGGTGACCCCAGTATCGCGCAGGAGGCGGACCGCGAGGGGCCGGATACCGCTCCCTTCCTCGCCGATCTGAATTCGCCGGCCGCGGAGATCGCCGAGACTGCGGATCGGCTGGGTCCGCCGGTGAAACAGCCATATCGGCTCGTAGTAGAGGCTGCCGAGTGCTAGCAGGCCTCCCGTCTTCGGCACCGCCTCGGCGGTGCCGCCCTGGACGAAGCCGGCCATGGCCTGACCGCCGGCCAGGCGCTGGAGAGTCTGGACCGACCCGGCGCCGGGCAGGATGTCGACGACGAAGCCGTCAGCGGCTGCCAGCCGACGGTACTCGCGGGCGAACGTGTAGTAGGCCCCGCCTTCGCGACCGGCGCTGAATGTGATGAGGCGCGGCGGGAGCGGCTCGACCAGGCGGTTGAGCACGAAGAGCACCATCGACAGCGCCGCGGCGGGCACGATGACGTAGGCGAGCTTCCTCCAGTCCATGGGTCCAGTCTATGAGGGGGGATCCCATTGCCATCACAGGATTCTTTGAGCTTGCCGTGGGGACCGGCCGGTGGTTGGATTACGCACCACTGATGGGTACGGTTCGGGCGGCCGGTCTCGTCAAGACGTTCGGCACCGTGGGCGCGGTGAACGACCTGAGCTTCGAAGCCAGAGCCGGGGAGTTCCTCACGCTGCTCGGGCCCAGCGGCTGTGGCAAGACCACCACCCTGCGACTCGTCGCGGGGCTGGAGCGCCCCGATCGAGGGGAGATCCACGTCGGAGACCGGCCGCTCTCCTCGGCGGCCTCCGGGCTCTTCGTGCCGCCCGAGCGTCGCGGCATGGGGATGGTCTTTCAGAGCTACGCGATCTGGCCCCACATGACGGTGTTCGAAAACGTGGCGTTCCCCCTGCAAGAGCTCCGCGTGCCCCGCGCGGAGATCCGCGAGCGGGTGATGACGATCCTCGCAACGGTCGGGCTCGGCGATCTGCATGGTCGTCCGGCGCCCATGCTGTCCGGGGGTCAGCAGCAACGGGTCGCGCTCGCACGGGCGCTGGTGTCGAACCCCCAGGTGCTCCTGCTCGACGAGCCCCTGTCCAACCTCGACGCGCGATTGCGGGAGGAGATGCGGTTCGAGCTGCGGGACATGCAGGCGAAGCTCGGGATCACCAGCATCTTCGTGACGCACGATCAGGCCGAGGCCATGACGCTCTCGGACCGCATCGTCGTCATGAACGCCGGGCGCATCGAGCAGGAAGGCAGCCCGGAGGACGTGTACCAGCGGCCGACCACGCGATTCGTGATGGACTTTCTGGGCCGTGCCAATCATCTGCCGGCCCGCATCGTGCGCGCTGACGACGGCAGCTGCATGGCCGAGGTCGAGGACAGCGGCTTCTGCATGCCCCTCGGGGGCCTCGACGCGTGGCAGGACGGGCAAGAGGTGCTGCTCGCGTTTCGCCCCGAGGCCGTGGAGGCGCGGGCCGCCGAGCGCGACGGCGTCTGGGTCGGCGTGGTGCGGTCGTCGGTGTACGTGAGCGGCCACGTCGAGTACGTGGTGGACCTCGGGAAATTCACGGTGCGGGCGACCGGCCCGGAAGAGGCCCGGCTCCCGCACGACACGCGGGCGCGGCTCTGCGTGTCGCCGCGAGCGGTCAGAGTCTGGCCGAGGGGGAGACCGTGATGACGAGGCGGCAATGGGTAGCGATGGTCTCGGGGCTTGTCGCGTCGGTCGTGGTCGCCGGTGGGCTTGGCCCGGAGGCGCTCCGCGCTCAGAGCAAGGAGTTCCAGGCCGTCACGGCGGAGTGGAAAGCCAGGATCGTCCCCGCCGCGAAAAAAGAGGGCGAGGTGATCTGGTACAGCTGCGCCCAGGCGACGGAGGCCGAAGGGACCATCAAGATCTTCAACAAGGCCTATCCCGACATCCAGGTGAGCCAGGTGCTGGGCCCGGGCTACCAGCTCGTGGAGAAGATAAGCACCGAAGCCGCGGCCGGCCGCGTCCAGGCTGACGTCTACCAGTGCGGCGGGCAGAGCGGGCGGACCGTGGCCTGGCGAGGCCTGGGCGAGGAGTTCATTCCGCCCACGGGGCTCGACCCCAGCGTGAAGTGGCGCTGGCCCGTCATGAACAAGGAAACGCACCTCGCCGGCGTCTTCGCGAGCGTCAGCGGCCTGAACGTCAACACGAAGCTCGTCCCGGCGGAGAAGGTCCCGAAGAGCTACTGGGACCTCGTGCGGGACCCCTACTGGGTCGACCTCATCAAGCGCAAGCGCGTGGCCTTCACCGATCCGCGCATCGCCAACATCGGCGTCTACCACGTCTATGGCCTCAAGGAAGTCAACGCGAAGGACTACGGCGAGGGCTTCATCCGCGAGTTCGCCGGGCTCAAGCCCAAGCTGCTCGGGTTCAACGAGTCCGGCGAAGTGGCTCGCGGTGAGCTCCACGCCATGCTCGGCGGCCCGTGGCGGGTGGAATATAGCCTCGGCACGGTTCCGATCACGAAGGTCTGCCTGGAGCCGGGCTGCGTCAGCACCCAGTCACCGCTGTTCGCCGTGGTCAAGGGCGCGCCGCACCCGAACGCCGCCAGGGTCTTCGTCGACTTCATGCTGAGCCGCGAGTACGCGGAGTGGCGGGTGCAGGCGCTCGGCAACACGCCGGCCCGGGCCGACGTGACGCCGCGCCCGCTCGACGACCCCGGCAAGCACAAGCTCCAGTTCGCCGCGGACGACAGGGCCGAACGTCAGATCACCGAAGTTCTCAAGTGGGTCATCGCATCTAAGTTATTCGATTACTAGAATGGCTTAGCGTGTCGACTGTCACGGCGATAGGTCGGGTCTGGCGGTTCGGCGGGTCACGCGTCGCGACGTGGGCCTGGATGCCCACCGTGCTGCTGATCACGGTCGCCGTGCTCACCGTGACCCCGGTGGTGACCGCACTGCTTGCCGGGTTCAGGGACGCGCCGCCCGGGCGAGCGGGGGCCATCTCGGCCGAGTCGATCCGCGCGTCGTTCGCCGTCATGGCGCAGCCGGATGTCTGGCAGATCCTCTGGACCACCGTGTGGCTCTCGACGGTGCGCGCGGTGCTGGCCCTGGCCCTCGCGGTGGTGCTGGCCTGGATCATCGCGCGCACCGACTGTCCCTTCCGCGACCGGCTGGAATTCCTGCTGATCCTGTCGTTCTTCTTCCCGCTCCTGGGCAAGGTGCTCGGATGGGCCTTGCTCTTGAGCCCCCAGAAGGGGTACCTGAACCAGTTGCTGCGCCTGCTCCCGTTCTTCGCGGGGGACACGGGGCCGCTGGACATCTTCTCGTATGGCGGCCTGATCTTCGTGAGCGTCACTGGCTGGGCCACGCTCCTGGCCATCTTCCTGGTCCCGGCCTTCCGCAACATGGACGCGGCTCTCGAAGAGTCGGCCCGGATGTGCGGCGCCTCGCCCCGGCGGACGGTCGTGCGGATCCTCGTGCCCTTGCTGCGGCCCGCGATCCTGGCGGCCTTCATCCTGTCGCTCACCCGGCTGCTCTCCTCGTTCGAGACGGAAGTGTTCCTGGGGACCAGCTCGGGAATCTACGTCCTCACGAACAAGATCTACGAACGGATGGTGCAGATCTTCCCGCCGGACTTCCGGACGGGCATGACGATGGCGGTCATGCTGCTCGTGATCACCTTCGGTCTCGTGCTCGTGAACTGGCGGTTCCTGGGCAAGCGCGACTACACGACGGTGACCGGACGCGGGTATTCGGCGCGCCCGATGGCCCTGGGCCGGCTGCGCTGGGTCGCTTTCGGCTTCGTGGTGCTCTTCTTCATCGTCACGGTCGTGCTGCCGGCGGTGATGCTGATTCAAGTCAGCTTCATCCGATTCATCGGGCTGAACATCTTCGACCCGGCCAGCTACACGCTCGACAACTGGCGCCGGATGCTCACGTTGCGGGTGAACCGGCTGGCGTTGACCAACAGCCTGGTGATGAGCATCGTCGCGACGACGCTCGGGATGATCCTCTATTCGCTCGTGTCGTACGTGGTGACCCGGAGCCGGTACAAGGGACGACGGCTCCTCGACCTCGCGGCCTGGGTGCCCTGGGCGGTGCCGTCCCTGATCCTCGGTCTCGGGATCCTGTGGGCCGTGCTGCTGTCGCCTCTCGCCATCCTCTATGGCACTCTCACGGTAATGATCCTGGCCCACATCGTGCGCGGCTTCCCATTCGGGACCCAGATCATGGGCTCGAGCATGATCCAGATCAGCCGCGAGCTCGAGGAGGCCGCCCGCATCCATAACGCCTCGTGGACGTCGACGTTTCGGCGGATCTGGCTGCCCCTCGTGAAGAACGGCTTCCTCGCCGGCTGGGTAATCCAGTTCACGGTCTCGTTCAGCGATCTGGCGACGGTCGCGTTCCTCTACGGCGCCAGGTCGATGGTGCTGCCGACGCTCTTCCTGAGCCAGTGGTCCAACGGGCGCCTGGAAGAGGCGGCGGTGGCGGCGCTGATGATGACGGTCGTGGTCCTGGCGGTGGTCGTGCTCGTGCGCCGTCTCGTTCAGGGCAACGTGCGCACGACGACGGTGGCGTAGTGGCTTAGGGGAAAAGGAGAACAGCATGCTTTCCAGAGAAGACAACGAGCTGCTCTGTCGCGTCGGGTCCGGCACGCCGGTGGGCGCCTTGCTGCGCCAGTACTGGATTCCGGCGCTCATGTCGAGCGAGCTGCCGGAGCGCGACGGTGCGCCCGCGCGCGTCCGTCTCCTCGGCGAGAACCTGATCGCCTTCCGTGTCACCTCCGGCAAGATCGGCCTCATCCAGAACCACTGCGCGCACCGCGGCGCGTCCCTCTTCTTCGGTCGCAACGAAGAGGAAGGCATCCGCTGCGTCTACCACGGCTGGAAGTACGACTGCGAGGGCGCGTGCGTGGACATGCCCAACGAGCCGCCGGAGAGCAACTTCAAGTCGAAGATCCGCGCGACGGCCTACCCGTGCGTGGAGCGGAACGACATCATCTGGACCTACATGGGTCCCCGCCAGACGCCGCCGCCCCTGCCGGACATCGAGCCGAACATGCTGCCACAGGGCGAGTACGCGGTCCAGAAAGTCCTGCGCGAGTGCAACTGGTTCCAGGGGCTCGAGGGCGACATCGACACGAGCCACCTCGGGTTCCTCCACCTGGGAGCCGTCAAGCCCGAGCAGACGACGCCGGGCACGTTCGATTACTACAACGTCGCCGACCGCGCGCCGAAGTACGAGGTGGTCGACACCGACTTCGGCACTTCCTACGGCGCCTACCGTCCGGCCGAGGCGGACACCTACTACTGGCGCATCGCCCACTTCCTGTTCCCGTTCTTCACGATGATCCCGACCGGCATTCTCGGGATGCAGATCCTCGTCCGCGCGTGGGTCCCGATCGACGACGAGCACCTGATGTTCTGGACCATCGGCGCGCCGCGCTCCCGCGTGGGCACGGGGGCCGCAGGCGGCGCGTCCGGGCTCAACGCCGGCGGGCGGCCGGTCGCGGCGGCCGGCGCCAGGCCCGGTGGCTTCGAGTTCCTGCCGGACACACCGGACTGGCTCGGCAAGTTCCGTCTCGCGCAGAACAAGGACAACGACTACTTGATCGACCGCGAGGCGCAGCGCACCCAGAGCTTCACCGGCATCGCCGGCATCCACCAGCAGGACCAGGCCGTCACCGAGAGCATGGGGCCGATCTACGACCGTACGCAGGAGCACCTCGGAACCTCCGACGCGATGGTCATCCGGACTCGACGCCGTGTGATCAACGCGGCCCGGGCGCTGCGCGACAGCGCCGTGACGCCGCCTGGTGTCGACGACCCGGCGGTCTATCGTCACCGCTCCGGCGGCGTGATCCTGCCGCGCGACGCCGCCTGGCTCGAGGCCACGAAGGGGCTGCGCCAGGCGTTCGCCGAGCCCACCCGCGAAAAGAGCGTCGCGCGATGACCACGGCGACCGGGACGACGGTCCTCAAGACGGCGCTCGCGACCTACGCGCACACGAAGGGGCTGAAGGACGGCACCGTGACCGCGCCGGGCGTGCGGCTCGAGCACGTCGAGGTCAGCCCCATCGTCGGCGCGTTCCGCCGGATGTGCCGGACGCTCGAGTTCGACGTCTCCGAGATGGCGATCACGACCTACCTGACCGCCAAGGCCTACGACAAGGCGTTCACGGCTCTGCCGGTGTTCGTCATGCGCCAGTTCCATCACTCGCCGATCGTCTACAACGTGAAGTCCGGGGTGACCTCGCCCAAGGATCTCGAGGGCAAGAAGGTCGGCGTGCGGGCCTACACCGTCACGACCGGCGTCTGGGCCCGCGGCATTCTGGCGACGGAGTACGGCGTGGACCTCGACAAGGTGACGTGGGTCGTGGTCGACGAGGAGCACGTGCAGGAGTACCGGAAGCCCTCGAACGTGATGGAGCGGCCCGGCGCGAATCTCGGCGAGATGCTGGTCAAGGGCGAGCTCGCCGCGGCCATCGGCGCTGGTCCGATCGACTCGCCGGACGTCAAGCCGCTGATCTCGAGCGCCCGGGAGGCGGAGGCCGCCTGGTATCGGAAGACGGGGATCTATCCTGTCAACCACACGGTCGTCGTCAAGGACTCGCTCCTGCAGGCCGACGCGACCCTGGCGCCCCGGCTGTTCGCCGCCTTCAAGGACGCGAAGGCGGTGTTTCTCAAGCAGCTCGGCTCGGGCGCGCAGCTGCCCGCCGACGCCCAGGCCCTGGCGCAGCGCCGCAGCGTGGTCGGGGATGACCCGCTGCCGTATGGCGTCGCCCACAATCGCAAGGCGCTCGAGGCCGTGATCCAGTTCGCCCATGCGCAGAAGATTCTCCCGCGCGTGGTGAGCCCGGAGGAGATGTTCGCGCGCAATACGCTCGATCTCGAGTAGGACCTCACGGGAACTCGGTCGGGACCCTGACGACCTCGATGACTCGCTGAACAAGCGGCCCGAAGATCATCACAAGTGCGACGAGGGTCCAGAGAAGCCAGAAGATCCCGGAGAGTCTCATGTCGCACCCTCGATGTTCGGCCGTCCATCGCCTTGACGATGGGAGCGCTCGGGGACTAGGATGCTCGCCTATTCCAGGATTTTACGGCGGGAGGGCATCATGATCATCGACTGTCACGGGCACTATACGACGGCGCCGAAGGAGCTCGAGGCTTACCGCCAGAAACAGATCGCCGACCTGAAGGACCCCTCCCACGTTGCCTCGAAGGGGACGCTGAGCATCAGCGACGACCAGATCCGGGAGTCGATAGATAAAGCGCAATTGAAGCTTCAGCGAGAACGTGGCACGGACGTCACGATCTTCTCGCCCCGCGCGGCCGGCATGGGTCACCATATTGGGAACGCGACCACGAGTCTGCACTGGTCTCAGGTCTGCAACGACCTGATCCATCGCGTGTGCTCGCTCTATCCCCAGAACTTCGTCGGCGTGTGCCAGTTGCCGCAGACGCCCGGCGTGCCGCCGACCAACTGCATCGAGGAGCTCGAGCGCTGCGTGAAAGAGCTCGGCTTCATCGGCTGCAACCTCAACCCCGACCCCTCCGGCGGCTACTGGAAGGACCCGCCGCTGACCGACAAGTGGTGGTACCCCTTCTACGAGAAGCTGGTCGAGCTCGACGTGCCGGCGATGATCCACGTCAGCATGTCGTGCAACCCGAACTTCCACACGACCGGCGGCCACTACATCAACGGCGACACGACGGCCTTCATGCAGCTCATCACCGCCGACCTCTTCAAGGACTTCCCCAGCCTGAAGTTCATCATCCCGCACGGCGGCGGGGCGGTCCCGTACCACTGGGGGCGCTACCGCGGCATCGCGCAAGACTTGAAGAAGCCCCTCTTGAAGGACCACCTGCTGAACAACGTGTTCTTCGACACCTGCGTCTACCATCAGCCCGGGATCGACCTCCTCTTCAAGGTCATCCCCGTCGACAACATCCTCTTCGCGTCGGAGATGGTCGGCGCCGTCCGGGGCATCGACCCTGAGACCGGGAGCTACTTCGACGACACCAAGCGCTACGTCGACGCGCTCAAGATCGCTGACGAGGACCGGCGCAAGGTGTTCGAGGGCAACGCGCGCCGTGTCTACAGCCGGCTGAAGACCAAGCTGCCGGCGTCGAGATAGGAGACCGCCATGCCAGAGATCCCGCGCCTGAACGGCGTCATCAAGGCCCTGGAGGAAGGCAAGACCGCCTTCGTCGGCTTCGCCCCGGTCGATATCGAGACCGCCTCGGCGCTGGCCAGCTCGCCCTTCGACGGCGTCGCGTTCGAGATGGAGCACGCGCCGATGAGCGCGCCGGCGCTGCGCGACGCGCTTCAGTACATGCTCGACCGGCGCCAGATCGTGCAGGGCGGGACGCTGGCGCCGAAAGTCACGCCGATGGTGCGGATCCCGCCGAACGGTGGCGAGATGAACCAGTGGATCGCCAAGCAGGTCCTCGACATCGGCGTCTTCGGCATCATCTTCCCGCACGTGAGCACGGTCGAAGAGGCGCGCAACGCGGTCAGCGCCTGCCGGTATCCGCGTCTGCCGAGCGCGCCGCTCTCCCAGCCGCCGGGCATCCGCGGCGACGCGCCCGCCCGCGCGGCGCGCTTCTGGGGGCTCACGCAGCAGGAATACTATGCGCGCGCCGACGTCTGGCCGCTGGCGCCGCGAGGCGAGATCCTCGCCGTGATCCAGTGCGAAGACACGAAGGCGATCGAGAACCTCCCGAGGATCCTCGAGGAGGTGAAGGGGATCGGCGTGGTGCTGATCGGAGAAGGGGACCTGAGCCAGGAGCTCGGTCATCCCCGCGAGTACGAGCACCCCGTGGTGGCCGAAGCGATCGACCGCATCCTCAAGATCTGCAAGGACCACAACGTCCCGTGCGGCCACCCGCACCCGGACGCGAAGAACATCGAGCGCCTGATCGCGAGCGGCTACCGCTTCCTCATGCCGAGCACGCCGCGGTCCTTCGGAGTGCTCGAGCAGGGACGCAAGCTCGCCGGCCGGAGCTAACTCCGGGCGGGCTTTCGAAAGAGAATCTCTCGGACCCCCGACTTCAGCAGGACCGAGTCGAACAGCTCGAGGCCGGCAAACATCAGGTTGATGTCGCGGTTCTGCAGGACCCACCGTCGGCTGCAGGCGGAGGGGTAGAAGCGACAGCGCAGACGCGTCACGTCCTCGATGAAGTACTTGGTGTAGCGCGGGTCGTCCGACGCGCGGGCGCCGAAGAAGCCGAGCAGGACACCGTCCGGCCGCAGCATTCGCATCAGCTCGCCCGCCAGCACGCTCGCCGCCGCCGGGTGGAGATAGTCGAAGACGTCCCAGCCCAGCACCGCGTCGACGCTCGCGTCGGATAGTGCGAACCGCTTGCCCAGGAAGCCGGGAAGCTGTTCGAGCTCACCGTTGCGCGCGTGGCGATCGATGTCGGCGTACAGGTCTTCCACGTGAATCTTGCAGCCGACGTGCTCGCCCAGGAACGTGATGTTCGAGCCGATCACGGGGCCGAGGTCCACGACCTCGGCGGCCGGCCGCGCGAACAGGAGCGAGAGGAACCTCGCGAGAGTCTTGCTCGCGTAGACGGTTTCGGCGGACACGGCAGCGACCGTACGCGGCTCCGCGACGATGCGCCCTGGCGCGTCGTCGGATCGAGGGATCTGCCGGCTCAAGCGGGAAACGAGACCCGAGAGCCCGCCGTTCTTCTGATCTGAATTCACCGCCGGCTCAGACGCGGGCGAGCTCGCCGTTGTCCGGCACCTGTGGCTTCGGCTCGGCTTTGAAGCCTCCGAGCGTCCGGTCCGTCGTCGGCTGCTCCTTCTTCTGCATGTCGATGCTGCCGCGGAAGTGCGATCCATCGGCGATCGCGACTCTGGGCGCCACGATGTCGCCTTCGACCGACCCGCTGTCCTTGATGTCGACCTTCTCCGTCGCCGAGAGGTTCCCGGTCACCTGACCGAAGACCACGATCGCCTTGGCGGTGACCTGCGCCTTGATGCGCCCGTTTGCGCCGACCGTCAGCACGTGGTCGCGCAGCTCGATCTTGCCGTCGACCTTGCCCTCGATCGTGAGGTCTTCGCTGCCGCTCAGCTCGCCGTTGATGATGATGCTCTTTCCGATGCTCGCCAGCTCTTCGTGCATGGGCCGTTTTTCCTCTCGCGGTTGATCGGACCCACCAGCCAATACTGGTGACTGAGACGGCACTGGTGACTGAGACGGTGCCTGGACAGGGTTAGCCGGGACACTCGTCGGCCGTACCGGTTCCTCGCGCTTCCACATCGACGTCACCTCCGACCCTGAAATGAGGTGCTGAGTATACTCTGCCAGCACGATTCAAGGAACGCTCACGCGTGCGGTTCTCATGCAACGCTGCGCGGAATCGCTCACGCACGTCGCTCAACCCCGGCCGTCGACCACCGGGTTGAAGTGGCTGAAACTCTTGACGTTCCTCTCGTCCGCGGACTCTGGCGCGGCGCATACCGTAGAGAACGCCAGAAGGCGGGAGGGGAGGTCGGCAATGAGTCAAGCTCCTCACCGACGAGGGATTCCGCGAGCGATTCTTCGCGAACTCGCGGCCATGAAACGACCGGAGCGCCCAGGCCGTTAACGGACGTGTATAGTATTAACCATACGTTTAGTTGATATACGAAAGTCCCCTATGACAGTGTCCGTACCTCCGATCAGAAGCCGGCGCGCCCGCCGCCGGGATGCCGCCGGAACGCGCGAGGCGCTCCTCGCCGCCGGCACCGAGCTCTTCGCCGAGCGCGGCTACGAGGGCGTGCCCGTGTCGGCGATCGCGCAGAAGGCCGGCGTCAACAAGGCGATGATCAACTACCACTTCGGCGGCAAGCGGAAGCTCTACCTGGCGATCGTGAGCGCCACGTTCTCGGAGATCGTGACCAGCGTCGAGCGGCTCGCCGACTCGCCACGGCCCGCCCCGGACGTGCTCCGCGAGCTGATCGCCGTCGTGGGCGAAACGGTGACCCAACACCACCCGCACTTCTGCACGATGATGCTCCGCGAGGTGCTGTCGGGCGGAAAGCACGTCGAACGCGAGCTGATCGACAAGCCCGTGCGGATCCTGTCCGCCGTGCAGGGCATCGTGGCGCGCGGCGTCCGCGAAGGCGCCTTCCGGCCCGTCGATCCCTTGCTGACCCATCTGAGCCTCGTGGGGAGTCTCGTGTTCTTCTTCGCCACCCAACGCTTCCGCGAGCGCGTGCTCGCTGATCGCCGCATCGCCATGAAGGCGCCGGACGCGGCCGCCTACGTCAAACACATCCAGGATCTGCTCGCCCACGGGCTCGCCGCCCACGGCGCGAGCCGGAGGCGCCGCGCATGACCTCGCGCCGACGCCCGCTCGCGATCGTCGCCGCGGTGGTCGTCCTCGGCCTCGCCGGGTTCGCGGCCTGGCGGCTCTTTCTGGCGCCCCCGAACGTCCCGCCTGGCGTGATCGTGGTGAGCGGGCGGATCGAGGGCGACGACTCTGCCGTCGCCGCCAAGACCACCGGACGGATCCGCCAGATCACCGTGCGGGAAGGCGATCGGATCGAGCCCGGACACGTCATCGCCGTGCTCGACGACGAGCAGGTCCGCGCCCGCGAGCAGCAGGCGGCCGCCGCGGTCCGTCAGTCGGAGGCCCGCGTGCGGCTGGCGCAGCACCAGATCACCGTGCTCAACGAGCAACTGCGTCAGAGCCGGTTCGGTGTCGATCAGTCGCGCGCCGACGCCCAGGGCCGCGTCAGTGAGGCCGAAGGGAAACTCGCATCGGCCGAGGCCCAGCTGGCCCAGGCCGAGGCCTCGTACGGTCAAGCGAAATGGGATCGAGAGGCCTTCGCGCGCCTGTTCCAGAGTGGGCTGGTCGCGGAGCAGGAAGCGCGACGCGCTCAGAGCAACGAGGAGGCGCAGGCGGCAGTGGTCGCGTCCGCGCGGCGCCAGGTCGAAGCCGCACGCGGGTCACTCACGGCGGCGCAGGCCAATCTGGTCAACCCGGCCATTCGCTCCTCGCAGGTCGCCGCCGTCCAGGGGCAGATCCTCCAGGCTCAGGCTGACATCGCCGCCGCGCAGGCGGATGCCGAGCGCGCCCGCGCGATGCTCGAAGAGGCGAAGGCCAACCGTCAGGATCTCCAGGTCGTCGCGCCGTTCGCCGGCACCGTCGCCACGCGCACGGCCGAGCCGGGCGAGGTGGTCATGGCCGGCACGCCCGTCGTCACGCTCGTGAACCTGGCCGAGGTCTATCTGCGAGGGTTCGTGCCCGAGGGCCAGATCGGGCGCGTGCGAGTGGGCCAGCCGGCTCGCGTCTACCTCGACTCCGCGCCGGCGGCGCACATCGATGCGGTCGTGTCCCGCGTCGACCCGGAGGCGTCGTTCACCCCCGAGAACACGTATTTTCGCGAGGATCGGGTGAAGCAGGTCGTCGGCGTGAAGCTCCAGCTGCGCGGCGCCGTCGGCTTCGCGAAGCCGGGCATGCCGGCGGACGGCGAGATCCTCGTCGAGGGCCGCGAGTGGCCCACCCGTCAGGCGCGCCGATGAGCACGCCGGAGGCCGCGATCCAGGTCCGGGCGCTGACGAAGCGATATGGCGATGTCGAGGCGGTTCGCGGCATCGACCTGGAGGTGCAGACGGGCGAGATCTTCGGGCTCATCGGGCCGGATGGGGCCGGCAAGACCTCGACCTTTCAGATCCTCGGCGGCGTGATGGAGGCGACGTCCGGCGTCGCCGAGCTTCTCGGCCAGCCGGCGCGAGCCGCGCGGGTGCGCGTGGGCTATCTCACCCAGGCGTTCAGCCTCTACCCGGACCTGAGCGTGGCCGAGAACCTGCGCTACGTCGGCGAGCTCAGACGAGTGGTCGCGCGCGACATCGAGCAGCGCGGCCACCGCTATCTCACGATGTTTGGAATGGAGCGCTTCACGGACCGGCTCGCCGGCCGGCTCAGCGGCGGCATGAAGCAGAAGCTGGCGCTCACCTGCGCGCTGGTCGCCGAGCCCCGCGTTCTTCTCCTGGACGAGCCGACGACTGGTGTCGATCCGGTCTCGCGTCGCGAGTTCTGGGACGCGCTCGCCCAGCTCTCGAGCCAGGGCATCACCATCGTCCTGGCGACGCCGTACCTGGACGAGGCGGAGCGCTGTCATCGCGTTGCCCTCATGCACGAGGGACGCATCCATCGGACGGGGACGCCGGCCGAGTTGCGCCAGGGCCTCGGCCTGCAGCGCCTGGAAGTGCGGGCGGCCGATCTCCGCCGGGCGGCGACGATGCTGGCGGAACGCGACGGGATCGTCGACGTCCAGCGTTTCGGCGACCGTCTCGACGTGATGGTGCGCGACGTGCAAGCCGGCGAGCGAGCGGTCCGCGAGGCGCTGGCCGCCGGACGGCTCGCGGTGCACGGCGTGCGGGCCGCGACGCCGACGCTCGAGAACACGTTCGTTGCCCTGCTCCGCGGCCTCCAGGGCGAGACGCGCGCCCCCGAGTTCCCGGGCCGCCGCGACGCGGTACCGCCCGACACGACGGTGGCCATCGGTGCCCGCGGCCTCGGGAAGAGGTTCGGCGCCTTCGAGGCGGTCAAGGGAATCGATCTCGAGGTGCGCTACGGCGAGGTCTACGGACTGCTCGGCGCCAACGGGGCGGGGAAGACCACGACGATCAAGATGCTCTGCGGCCTGCTCGAGCCGAGTGCCGGCGACGTGCGGCTCGCGGGCAAGGTCGGCGAGCTGCGCTCCGAGAGCGTGCGCCAGCAGGTTGGCTACATGTCGCAGAAGTTTTCCCTCTACGACGATCTGACGATCGACGAGAACCTCGACTTCTTTGCCGGCGTCTATCGCGTTTCGTCCGAGCGGCGCGAGGCCCGGAAGCGGTGGGTGCTCGCCTTCGCCGGCCTCGAGGGCCGCGGCCGCCAGCTCACCGGGAGCCTGCCCGGGGGGTGGAAGCAGCGCGTGGCATTCGGCGCTGCGATCATGCACGAGCCGCGCGTGCTCTTCCTCGACGAGCCGACGTCGGGCGTCGATCCAATTGCCCGCCGCGCGTTCTGGGCCATGATCAACCAGCTCGCCGACCAGGGCACGGCCGTCCTCGTCACGACGCACTACCTGGAAGAGGCCGAGCAGTGTAACCGCCTGGGGTTCATGGTCGCGGGCGAGCTGGTGGCGGAGGGCACGCCGAGCGGGGTGAAAGCCGCCCAGGGCGGCCGTGTGCTCGAGATCCGCAGCGACGGCTCGCAGCGCGCCGTCGCCTTGCTGAAGGCCGAGATGGAGCCCTGGCGCGTGTCGCTCTTCGGCGATCGGTTTCACGTCATCGTCGACGGCGACGCCCAGGCCGCCGCGCGCCGGCTCGAGACCAGGCTGGCGCGGGACGGCATTCGTGTCCTCGAGACGACCGAGCAGGATTACTCGCTCGAGGACGTCTTCATCGTCATCGCCGAGAAGGGCGCGCGGGCCGACGGGCGGCCGGCCGCCGCCTGACGCGCGAGCGGCTCGCACCGTGCGACGCATCATCGCTCAGGCCAGGAAGGAGCTCACGCAGCTCCTCCGCGATCGTCTGGCCCTCGCGCTGGCGCTGGTGCTGCCGGTCGCCCTCACCGCGCTGCTCGGCACGTCGATCTCCCTCACGGTGACCGACATCCCGATCGTCATCCAGGACTTCGACCAGACGCCGCTGTCCCGCCAGTACGCCGACGCCTTCCGGAGCTCGCTCACGTTCCGCGTCGTCACGCTGCCCCCCGCGAGGTCGCCGGAGGCCGAGCTGGCCCGCGGCCACGTCCGTGCGGCCGTGATTATCCCCGAGCATTTCGCCCGCGAGATCCGGCGCGGCCGGCCGGCCGAGGCGCAGGTGCTGGTGGACGCGACCGACAGCAACACCGCCCTGCTCACCCGCGGCAGCGCCGGGCAGATCACCCGCGCCTTCGCTCGCCAAGTCGGAAAGGCTCACGTCACACCCGCCGTCCAGACGGCCACCCGGCTGTGGTTCAACCCCGGACGCGAGCCGGGGAAATTCTACGGCCCGGGGTTCCTGGTCTTGTCCCTGTCGATCTTTCCGACCGTGCTCGCCGCGCTCGCCATGTCACGCGAGGGCGAGCAGCAGACGATCCTCCAGGTGTACGTCTCCAGCATCTCGGCGCACGAGTACCTGCTGGGCAAGATCCTGGCCGGCATGGTGATCGGACTCACGCAGTGGCTCCTGGGGGTGGGGCTCATGTTCACGCTGTTCGGCTTGCAGTTCGCCGGCGATCCCACGCCGCTAGTTGCCGGGAGCGTGCTGTTCGTGTTCTGCATGGTGAGCTTCGGCTCCCTCGTCGGGGCCGCTATTCCAAACCAGGCCGCCGCCGTCCAGGCGGTCGCGCTCGGCGGGTTCCTCCTGTCGTTCCTCCTGTCCGGCCTGATCTTCCCAATCGAGAACATCCCCGACTCGCTCAGGTGGATCTCGAATCTCGTCCAGGCGCGCTACTACGTCGTCGTCGTGCGCGACGCCTTCCTGCAGGGTGGGGGGTGGCCGGCGGTCTGGTGGGCGGTGCTGGCGATCGGCGCCATCGGCCTCGTGTACTACGGCCTCGCGTGGCGGGTGATGCGCCGCATGCAGGTGAAGGCATGAGGCGAGCCTGGAGCCGTCTCTTCGGCGGACGCTTCTGGACGCTGGCGCTGAAGGAGCTCCGCCAGATCCGGCGCGACCGGCGGCTCACGCTCTCGCTGATCGTGCCGCCGACGCTCCAGATTCTGTTGTTCGGCTTCGCGCTGGACTCCGACGTGCGGAACCTGCGCCTGGGCATCGTCGACGAGAGCCGCACAACCGAGAGCCGTCAGCTGATCTCGGCGCTCACCGAGAACGACACGTTCAAGGTCGCCGGGTTCTATACGACGTCGGCTGTGCTCGGGGAGGCCCTGGCCGACGGGCGCCTAGAGATAGGCGTCGTGGTGCCGTACGACTTCGCCAAGCTGCGCGCGCGAGGGCGCCCGGTGACGGTGCAGGTGTTGCTCAACGCCGCCAATGCCAACACCGCGCAGATCGCCCAGGGTTACATCGAGGGCGCGGTCGCCTGGCTCAACCG
>Ga0066709_100000550_pt1 | contig 20786 bp, 16 predicted proteins | sample GraSoiAngelo_158_FD_79665 | JGI IMG/M metagenome (GOLD analysis project Ga0066709, IMG submission 79665) | Grasslands soil microbial communities from the Angelo Coastal Reserve, California, USA - 14_1009_16_30cm | ecosystem: Environmental > Terrestrial > Soil > Grasslands | place: USA...
CAGCCCCGCCACGACCTTGACCGCTCGGGCGCCGGGCCGCGCCGCGACGAACACGCCGTCGTTGCCCTTGTCCGTGTAATCGGCGGTCGCGGCCCAGATCCGGCCCTGTGGATCGAGCGCGAGAGCGGCGACGCTCGGCACTCCCCGCGTGTACGCGCTCGCCTTCAGCCCCGCGAGCCCGCGCAACCCCGCGCCGACAGGTACCAATCCGTCGCCCGATGCCGCCGCGGGTGAGTGTGAGGTGCCGCCGCAGCTCACGGCGATGAGGCCGACGGCCACCAGCGCGGCGATGAGACGAGCCCGCGCCAACCCGCCGGTCGGCGCGGGCTCGGTTCGGACGCCCGTCACACGGGAGCGTAAGACGACGACGACGCGCCGCCGTTCTGCTGTCCTCCCATGTTCGGGCAGTTGGGGTTGCCGCCCGGCCCGCGGGAGTTGCCGTTGCCCGGTTGGTTGGGGGTGGGAGCCGGGGCTGTCGCCGGTGGTTGGGTCGTGGACGGTGTGTTCGACTGCGCCGCCGCGGCGGCCGCGGCCGACAGGCCGTAGGCACCCACTCCAAGTGTGCCGGCGATGCCGGCGATCACCGCCCATCGGCGCAGAGGGCTGGGTCTGGAGTGCTCGGGCAAGATGGCCTCCTCGTGACGCTGTCGATGTGGAGAGTCGAGTTGGCGGCGCACCGCCGGCCTGAGCTTCGCGGGTCCACCTTGGGGCACCCTGCCCGCGACCCCAGAGCTTCCTGTGAGCGCACGATCCGACGCCGGGTGCCGCGGTCTACGGTGCCCTCGCGCACCGACTTTCCGAGTCGAGGGGTGAGGATGAACGAGATGCATCTCGAGTTCTTGGCCAGCCCGGAGTGGGCGAAGATGCTCGAGACCGACCTGCTGCCATGGCTCCTCGAGGTGGCGGACCTCGGCGACGACGTCCTGGAGGTCGGTCCGGGCCCGGGTCTGACGACCGACCTGCTCCGGCAGCGGACGCGGAAGCTCACCGCGCTGGAGCTCGACCCCGAGCTCTCGGCCGCGCTCGCCGCCCGGCTGGCCGGCACCAACGTCGAGGTGATCCACGCCGACGCCACCGAGTCGGGCCTCGCCTCGAACCGGTTCTCCGCGGCCACGTGCTTCTCGATGCTCCATCACGTGCCGTCGCCTGAGCTCCAGGACCGGCTGTTCGCCGAGCTCCACCGGATGCTCCGTCCCTCGGGAGCCTTCGTCGCCACGGACTCCGTCGACTCCGAGCCGATCCGCATGTTCCACGTCGACGACGTCTTCGTACCCGTCGACCCCGACACCCTCGGCTCCCGACTCGAGGCCGTCGGCTTCACCGACGTGGGCATCGAGGTCGCCGACTATCAGGTCCGTTTCAACGCCACCAAGCCCTGATCACCTCTCCTTCTTGTCGCGCTCAACCACCGTCACGGTGGTCGAGCGCGACGAGAAGCCGACGTCGTTCAGCCGCGTGACGGCTCACCGCGGGTCGGCGCGGTCGAGGTTCCAGTGGCGGCCCACCGCCGTGATCCACTGGCCGTCGTCACGGGGCATCAGGGCAAAACGGCTGATCGTCCGCTGGCCACCCTCGTGGTCGCCGTACAAGAGATCGACGGTGATGGGCCCCCGTTCGTCGACCGCGTCGCGGATGGTGTCGAAGAGGGGATCGGCGCGGTCGCGGAGGGCACCCTGCCAGAAGCCGAGATCGCCGGCCGGGACGTAGAGGTCGCGAGTCAGGCGCCGGAAGGCACCGGGCTCGCCGTGTGGGCGCTCGCCCGTCGCTCGCCCGGGGAAGAGGTCCCAGCGGTCCAACACCGCCAGACCGCTGCCCACATTTCTCAGCGCGATCGCGATGTAGATCGATTCCTCGGTGACCTCGACGACAGCCCGGCCACCGTCGACCCTGATCCAGTGGTCGTCGACGAAGCCGACCTTCTCGGGCGGGTCCTGCATCCGGGACGGGACCAGCACGGGCCGGATCCCGGCCAACAACGCCCGCTCCGTCGCGCGGGCAGCGCGGTGCGCCGTACGGACCGAAGCGAATGTCGCGGCCGCCAGCACGAGCGTCCCGCCCGCGGTCGACAGCGCGGAGATCGTGGTCCAGTCGGCCATCGGCCGATACTACGAGCGAGCGCAGCGGGCGGCCCGGAGGACCCACCTCCTGGCCTGTAGCATCGGGAGTTCGAGAAAGGCGAACCGATGCGAGTTGCAGCGCCGCTTTCCGTTCGAGCCCGTCACCTGCGGTTCCCGCGGACGTCCGTCGGCCGCCTCGTCCCCGTCATCGTGGGCGTCGCGCTCGCGGGGAGTGCGTTGACCGGCTGTGACCCGCCGCCTCATTCCGTCCCCGTGATCACCGGGCTGAGCTTCCCGAGCGGCTTCTTCGTCACCCCCGACAACACCAAGATCTGGTACTCCGAGCGCTTCAACGGCGAGATCCATCGCCGCAACCTTCAGACGAACAACGACGTGCTCGTGTTCACCGTGCCCGACGTCGTGACCGCCGGCGAGCAAGGGCTGCTCGGCGTGGCGCTGCACCCGAACTACCCCGCGTCGCCCTATCTGTACGCGTACGCCACCCGTCAGGTGGGAGGGGTCGCGCGCAACCAGGTCCTCAAGATCACGATCTCGAATGGTGTCGGCGTCGCCAGCCAGGTCATCTTCGACGCGAGCGCCGGCAGCTTCCACAACGGCGGGCGGATCCACTTCGGTCCCGACGGGATGCTGTACATCGTCGTCGGTGAGAACACCGTGCCGGCGAACGCCCAGGACCTGAGCGCCACGAACAAGGCCGGCAAGATCCACCGGATCACGCCCGACGGCGCGGTGCCGGCCGACAACCCCATCGCGGGCAACACCATCTGGGCCTACGGGATCCGCAACTCGTTCGGCTTCGGCTTCGACCCGACGAACGACCAGCTGTGGGCGAACGACAACGGGCCCGAGTGCAACGACGAGGTCGACCGCATCGTCAAGGGCGGCAACTACGCGTGGGGTCCCCACGAGACGTGCTCGGGCCCCCTCGCCGCGCCCGACAACACGAACCAGGACGGCCCGTTGCCGCAAAGGAAGCCGAAGCACTTCTACGCGTCCACCATCGGCATCACCGGGCTCGGCTTCTGCTCGAGCTGTGGCGCCGGCTCACTCGTCGAGGGCGCGCTGCTGATCAGCTCGTACAACAACGGCCAGATCCACCGTCTCACCCTCAACGCGGGGCGCACCGGGGTCGTGGGCGACGACCTCCTGTTCGACCACACCTCGAACGTCCTCGCGCTCGAGACCCGGGCGGGTCAACCCGTGTACTTCAGCGACCCGAGCGCCATCTACCGGCTCGAAATCTGACGGCTGGACGCCGTCGGTCGACCGCGGTCAGGCGGGAGGCAGGCCCTGGTGCTTGTCGAGCATGTCCGCCATCACTGCGCGGATGAACTCGTCGGCCTCGTCGGTCATCCCGCCCTCGACGCCGCCGTAGATCGAAGCGCTCTTCGGCGCGTCGGCGCGGTGCTCGATCGCATACGGAACAGCCTCGGCCAGGTCGTCGGTGAACCGCTCGGCGACACCGGGTTGGGTCTGGGGGCGGGTCACGGCCATGTGGATGCAGTTCGGGTACTGCTGTCCGTTGAACCGCCACCCGCGTAGCCGCATGAAGTCGTTCACGTGGTAGATGTCGAACTCGTCGGACGTGAACGAGAAGCAGAAGGTCGGCTCGCCCATCAGCCGCAGTTCGGGATGGGCCTTGACTGCGTCCTGCATCGCGAACGACGTCTCGAAGATGGCCTTCGCGTAACCGAGGTACCCCTCGCGCCCGAGGCTCGTCATCCCCGCCCAGGTCGCGGCGAGCAGTCCGCCCGACCGGCTGCCGGCGATGCCCGGCGAGCAGTACTTGCCGCCACTCCAGTCGGTGAGGAAGAAGTACTGGTCGCGCCGCAGGTCGATGTCGCGGAACGCCAGCACCGAGGTGCCCTTGAACCCGTACGCGTACTTGTGGGTGTCGGCTGAGATCGTCGTCACGCCCGGCACCCGGAAGTCGAAGAGCGGGATGTCGTACCCGAGCTCCTGGCCCCACGGGAGGATGAACCCGCCGAGGCAGCCGTCGACGTGGAGGCCGAAGCCTCGCTCGAGGGCCAGCCGGCCCATCTCCTCGATGGGGTCGATGGTGCCGTAGCCGTAGTTGCAGGCAGACCCGACGATTGCGATCGTGTGGGCGTCGGCGTGCTCGGCGATCCAGGCCACGTCTGCCAGCGTTGTCGCCGGGTCGATGGGCGCGCGGCGCAGCTCGATCCCGAGCAGGTGGCACGCCTTGTCGAACGCGGCGTGCGCCGTCTCGGGCTTGATCACGTTGGGCCGTTCGATGCCACGGTGCTGACGGGCGTGCTCTCGGTAGGCGTACATCGCATGGAGGATGCTGTCGCTGCCTCCGCTGGTGACGAGACCGGCGGGCGTGGTGTCGTGGACGGCGTCACCGTGGAGCATGTCGAGGGTCATGGCGATGATCTCGCCCTCGAACTTGCTGGCGCTCGGACAGATGTCGCGTTGTAGGACGTTCACGTGCGCGAACAGCTTGAACGCGTCGGCCATGAACGCGTAGTGATCGTGGTCGCCGCAGTACATCGTCCCGCTGCACTGCCCGCTCTCCCAGGCCTTGTCCTCCTCGCTCGCCATGGTGGCCAGGTCGTCGAGGATGGCGCGCCGCGACCGGCCTTCGGAGGGCATGCCCCGGACGACATCGAACCGCTCGGCGTAGGGATAGGTGCTGCTCATGGAACGCTCCGTGGGACGATGGGTCCGGTCATGGGTTGAGGGCTTCGAAGATCGGCCGCAGGGCCTCGAACGAAGCGAGGAACTGCTCGTGCATCGCGTCGTAGACCGCCCGATGCTCGTCTCGCGGTTCGTAGCGTCGCGCCGTCACCGCGAGGCGGCCGAGGTCGTCGCGATCGAGGTCACCGTGACGCTCGAGCGCGAACAGTGCCACACCTCGCGCCACCGCGCGGTCGGGGTCGACCATCGGCAGCACAGGGCGACCGAGCATGTCGGCCAGGACCTGACCCCAGGCGGGCGAGCGGGCGGCGCCGCCGACGAACGCAAGCTCGTCGATGCCCCGGTTGGTGAACGCCTCGACGATGGGAACGAGCCAGCGGAGGTTGTGCCCGATGCCCTCGGTCACCGCCCGAATGAGGTCGGTTCGCCGGTTCTCGAGGGACAGGTTGAGGTAGGCCCCGCGCATCGAGGGGTTGGCGTCGGGCGACAGCGAGCCGTTGAGCCAGGGCAGGAAGAGCACGCCGTTGCTCCCCGCCGGCGCGCGCTCGATGGCCGCGTCGAGGCCGGCGAACACGTCGGCGCTGGTGTGGTCGCCCAGCTCGTCGGCGGCGTGGACGATCGAGTCGAGTACGAACTCGAGCGCCCGGCCACCCATCCCGTTCTCGGCCCACACGAGATAGGTGCCGAACGGGCTCGGCATCGAGAGGACCTCGTGGTCGAGGTCGACTCCGTGGCGGTCGACCACGTCGACCAGCACGGTCGTCGTACCGATGGCGAGACCGGCTCGTCCCGGCATCAGTGCGCCGGTGGCGACGACGTCGGCATGGCTGTCGTTCATCCCGCCCATGACGACGACGTCCTCCGGAAGGCCCAGCTCGGCCGCCAGCGCGGGCAGGAGCGTTCCGGCCGGATCCGCGAGGCCGTCGAGCGGGGGCAGCTTGCGCGGGTCGACGCCCGCCAGCTCGAGCAGCGTCTCGTCGTACTCCGTCACACCGAGGCGGCGGTTGTCGCAGAGCTGGCTCATGAACATGGTGCACTGGTTGGCGACGATGCGGCCGGTGAGGCGGGCGTTCACGTAGTCCATGGGCTCGAGGTAGGCGGTGGTCATGGCATGGACGTCAGGCCGGTCCTTCTGCAGGTGCAGGATGTGGGCGAGCGAGAGCCCATTGCCCACCGGCGGGATCCCGTGGCGCGTCAGCCAGGTCTCGAACACCCCCTCTCGACCGAGCAGCTCCCACGAGTGGTCGGTGCCGCGCTTGTCCTGCCAGAGCACCATGTCGGCGACCGGTGCCGCGTCGCCATCGACCGGGACGATCGACGAGTACTGGCTGCAGCACCCGATGACTGCGACCTCGCTCGCGGCCGACGGCGCGGCCGCAGCCGCTTCCGCGATGCTGCCCTTCACGGCGTTCCAGAGCGCACCCGCATCCTGCTCCGCGACCTCGCCGGCGCGGCGGGTCGGGATCGTGCGAGCCGCCGATGCGAAGAGCTTGCCTTCGGAGTCGACCAGGGCGACCTTGACGTTGGTCGTCCCAACGTCGATTCCGATGGCGTGAGGCATGCCGGCTCCCGTGCGTCCGTCCATCCACGTGATCGCTGCGGAGACGGTAGTCGGCCCGCCGCCGGTGGACTCATGGGCCGCGCAGGCGCGGAACCCCTGACCGCCTGCTCCCTCCCCGTCGGCGTGACGGGTTGACTACCTAAGGGATTTCTAAGGAGACTGTCCTGTCCCGCTCCGGCGGGCGGCCTCGGTTCCCCCCTCGGTCGCTCGCCGGAGTCGGCCCTTCGACGGGGCGCCTCAACCCGCGGCTCACGCCCGCCGATGGCTCCACCATGGTCGAGCCGCAGAGCCAACTGCTGGCCCCTCCCAGTGAAGACGCGCCCGGCGAGCAGGCGGGGGCGCGCCACATCTCGGGCAGCACCACCTGGAACATCGTCAACCTGGTGCGCCGGCGGCTGGGGGAGGACGGGGTTCGCCGCCTCCTGGAGGTCGCCGGGGAGTCGCGTCGCGCGAGCGAGCTCGAGGACGACGCCACGTGGAGCTCGTTCTGGCAGGGCAAGGCGCTCTTCGAGGCGGCCGCCGAGGTGCTGGACGACCCACATGCGCCGAGACACGTCGGGGCGAGCATCGCCCGCGCCGACATGACCAGCGAGGTGGCGGCCCTCCTGCGCTCGTTGGGCTCGCCGGGCGAGCTGTTGCGCAGCATCGCCCAGGTCGCGCCCAAGTTCTGCACCGTCGTCAAGATGGAGGCGCTCGAGATCGGCGCCGCCCACGCCCTCATCGGTGCGGTCAGCGTCGAGGGGTACCCGCGCTACGAGCTCCTGTGCGACTTCACGATCGGGCTCCTGTCCCAGGCGCCCCTGCCCTTCGACCTGCCGCCCGCCACCGTCACCGAGGAGCAGTGCGAGCTCCGAGGCGACCCCCGCTGCGTCTTTCGAGTCGTGTGGGAGCAGGAGCAGGCGGACCGCGTCGCGCCGGCGCAGCTGTCAAACGAGGCGACAGAGCTGGCCGTCCTCGCGGCGCGCGTCGAGACCTTCCAGGCCACCGCCGCCGACCTGGTCTCCGCGGACGACGTGGCGACGGTGCTCTCGCGCATCACCGCTCGCGCCGGCCTCGCCGTGCGCGCCCCCCGGCACCTGCTCGTCGTGCAGACCACTCCCGATGCCCCCCTGCACATCCACCACCAGGGCTTCCGCGACGAGGACGCGAAGCAGGTCGCGAGCGAGCTCATGGGCGACGCACCCGACGACCACGGGGGCTCGCGTCTGATTGCCGACGTCGCCTCCGCCCGGCGGCGCTACGGACGCCTCGCCGCGGTGTACGACGAGGGCATCACGTTCCTGCCGACGGAGCACCTGCAGCTGGCGGTCTATGCGCGCCTGGCCGCGGCCGCGCTCGACAGCGCGACCGCGCTGGAGGAGTCACGCGCCCAGGCAGCCAGCGCCCGCGCCCTGTTCGACCTGGCTCGCGCGCTCGCCAACGTCGGTACGTCCGACGACGTCGCCGGGCGCCTCGCCACCGCGGTGCCCGCCGTCGTGGACTGCGACACCTCGGTCGTCGGGCTGTGGGACGGCGAAAGCGCCGTCCTACGGGTGGCGGCGTGCACGGGTGTGGCACCCGATGTCGAGGACAGGCTGCGTGCGATGGCCGTTCGTCGGGGAGACAGTGCATCGCTCAGCGCGATGCTCGAACGCCAGGAGCCCCAGTTCCTCGATGTTTCGACCACAGATGAGTTCCTGCGCGACCTGCTGTCGGCCACCGGTGTGATCGCGACGGTCGTCGTACCCATCGTCTCCAACGGTGAGCTCCTGGGCGTGGTGAACGCGGCGGTCACCCACAACCCCGAGCGCCTGCGTGCCGCCGGGCACGTGCTGGAGCGCCTGACCAGCCTGGCCGACATCGCCGCCACCGCCCTGCAGAACTCTCGCCTGGTCGAACACATCCGCCATCAGGCGATGTACGACCTCATCACCGGGCTTCCCAACAAGCGCATGCTCGAAGACCGCGTCGCGGCCGCGCTCGCGCAGTCAGAGCGCACCGGCAACGGCTTCACCCTGTTCTTCCTCGACCTCGATCGGTTCAAGAACGTGAACGACACCCTGGGCCACGCGGTCGGAGACCAGTTGTTGAAGCAGGTGGCTCAACGTCTTCTGGCGACCCTCCGCGAGGAAGACACCGTGGCGCGCCTCGGCGGTGACGAGTTCGCGGTCCTCCTGCCCCGCATCGAGAGCGTCGACGTCGCAACGGTCATTGCCGACAAGGTGTGGGCCGCGCTCCAGGAGCCGTTCCTGCTCGGTAGCCAGCAGCTCTTCATCACGTCGAGCATCGGGCTGGCGGTCGCGCCCCACGACGGCGACCACTACGACACCCTGCTCAAGCATGCGGACATCGCGATGTACCGGGCAAAGCAGCAGGGCCGCAACCGTTACGCCGCGTACAGCCCATCACTGCACGAGGACCTGTCCTACCTCCTCAAGCTGGAGAGCGATCTGCACGGGGCGCTCGCCGGCGACCAGCTGCGCATCTACTTCCAGCCCCAGGTCTCGCTCGTCGACGGCGAGGTGGCCGGGGTCGAGGTGCTGGTCCGCTGGGAGCACCCCCAGCACGGGCTGCTCGGCCCGGACTCGTTCCTCTCGATCGCCGAGGAGACCGGGCTCATCGTGGAGATCGACGCATGGGTGCTGCGCGAGGCGTGCAGCCAGGCCCGGCGCTGGCTCGACGACGGACTTCCGCCGCTTCGCGTCGGGGTCAACCTGTCGACCCGCGACCTTCACGATCCTGCACTCGTCGATGCGGTCGCGACATCGCTCGGCAGGAGCAGGCTCGAGGCGGCGCGCCTGCAGCTCGAGGTGACCGAGCGGGTGGTCGGCGCGGGCTCCGATCAGGTTCTCGACGCCATGTCCCGGCTCAGGGGCCTCGGCGTGAGCTTGGCCGTCGACGACTTCGGCACCGGGAGCTCGGGGCTGAGCAGCCTGCGCAACTGCCCGGTCGACACGCTGAAGATCGACAAGACGTTCGTCCAGGAGGTGACGAGCGACCAGCCCGACGTTCCCCTTCTCGCGGCGATGATCGGCCTGGCGCGCGACCTCGGGCTGTCCGTCGTCGCCGAGGGGGTGGAGAGCACCGAGCAGGCCGACTTCCTCCGGCGCCACGGCTGTGACCTCGCACAGGGCTACCTGTTCGGCCGCCCGATGGACGTCGAGCACTTCACCGACGTGCTACGCCGCCGCGTGCCCCCGCGCCGATTCGCATGAGGTTCCGCTCCGACCTCCGCCGCTGAGGCGCAGCGACGTCGACGCGGTGACCTTGCGGTCGCGGGCCTGGAGGTCGCGCGCGCCGCGTCGGGGAACTCGGCGGCGGCGAGGCAGCCGTGGTAGAAATTAGAACGCGTTCTTGTCTCGTACCGCAAGCGTCAGGAGACCGTGATGGAGTTCGGCCTGTTCCTCCAGGGGTACGTCCCGGGGCCCGCCGCGCACGACACCGACCGCGAGCACGAGGCGTTCCTGCGAGAGGTCGAGCTCGTGGTGCTCGCCGACCGCACCAACTGGAAGTACGCCTGGTTCTCGGAGCACCATGCGCTGACGGAGTACAGCCACCTGTCGTCGAGCGAGGTGATGATGGCCTACCTCGCCCGCGCCACCGAGCGGATCCACCTCGGCTCGGGCATCTTCAACCTCAGCCCGCGTGTGAACCATCCGGTGCGCAACGCGGAGCGGGTCGCCATGCTCGATCACCTCTCGGAAGGGCGCTTCGAGTGGGGGACCGGGCGGGGAGCCGGCTCCCACGAGGTCGCCACCTTCAACATCGACGACACGTCATCGACGCGGGCGGAGTGGGACGAGGTCATCCGCGAGATTCCGAGGATGTGGGAGACAGAGGCGTACACGTTCCAAGGTGCGCACTTCCAGATCGACAAGCCGCACAACATCCTCCCGAAGCCCTATCGCAACGTGCACCCGCCGATCTGGGTCGCCTGTGGCAACCCGCCGACGTTCGGGAAGGCGGGCCGGCTCGGCATCGGCGCGCTCGGGTTCAACTTCTCGCCCATCCACGAGATGCGGCCGATGATCGAGGCGTACAAGAAGGGCATCGCGGAGTGCGAGGAGCCGATCGGCCGCTACGTGAACGACAACGTGATGGTGACCAACGCCGTGCTCTGCTTCGAGGACGGTGACCGCGCCCGGGACATCGCGACCCGCCCGAACCGCGGTTATCTCTACTCACTCGTGTGCCTGTACCACGACACCTTCCCGAAGCCGGACTGGGCGCCGGTGTGGCCTGAGAAGCCGCGGGTGCTCGACCGTGAGACGGTCGACGCGGCCATCGCCGCCGGCGCCCTCCTCTGCGGCACGCCCGAGGAGGTCGCGGAGCAACTGCAGGCCTACGAGCGCAGCGGAGTCGACCAACTGGTGTTCGGTGTCCCCAGCGATCTCGAGCATGACGAGGCCATGGAGTGCATCGAGCTCTTCGGCAACAATGTGATCGGTGAGTTCGACAAGGACCCGATCCACCGCACGACGCGCCAACGCGCCACCGTGACCGGCGGCTGACCCGCGTGTCACTCTTCGAACAACGCGCAGGACCGCACCTCAGGAGGGGCTCATGCACGACCTGGTGATCCGCGGCGCGACGATCGTCGACGGAACCGGTGCGCCGGCCTTTGCGGGCGACGTGGCGGTCGATGGGGGGCGCATCACCGAGATCGGGCACGTCGATGACGAGGGCCGCGACGTGGTCGACGCCGGCGGCTGCATCGTCACCCCCGGCTTCGTCGACGTCCACACCCACTACGACGGGCAGGTCACGTGGGACCCGCTCCTCGTCCCCTCCAGCTGGCACGGCGTCACGACCGTCGTGATGGGCAACTGCGGCGTCGGGTTCGCGCCCGTCCGGCCCGAGCGCCGCAACTGGCTCATCGGCCTCATGGAAGGCGTCGAGGACATCCCCGGCGCGGCGCTGTCCGCTGGCATCACGTGGGGCTGGGAGACGTTCCCCGAGTTCCTCGACTTCCTCGACGCGCAGCCGCTCGCGATCGACGTCGGCACGCAGGTGCCGCACGGCTCGGTACGGGGCTACGTGATGGGGGAGCGGGGGGCGCGCAACGAGCCTGCCACCTCCGTCGACATCGCGGCGATGGCGCGCATCGTGCGTGAGGGAATCGAGGCGGGCGCGCTGGGCGTGTCGACGTCGCGCACCATCGCGCACCGCGCCATCGACGGCGAGCCCGTGCCGGGCACGTTCGCCGCGGAGGACGAGCTCTTCGGGCTCGGCCGGGCACTGGCGCAGGCCGGTGCCGGCGTGTTCGAGCTCGCGCCCGCCGGGGTCATGGGTGAGGACCTCGCCGCGCCGGAGCGCGAGGTCGACTGGATGCGGCGCCTGGCCCGGGAGACGCGCCGGCCCATCACGTTCGCGGTGTCACAGCACGACATGGCCCCCGATCAGTGGCGACACGTGCTCGATCTCGCCCTCGAGGCGTTCGACGAGGGTGTCCCGATGCGGCCGCAGGTCGCGGGCCGGCCACTCGGGCTGCTCCTCGGCCTGCAGACGTTCCACCCCCTCCGAGACCGGCCCACCTATGCCGCCATCGAAGCGCTGCCGCTCGACGAGCGCGTGGAGCGCATGCGCGACCCGAAGGTGCGCGAGTCGATCCTGTCGGAGCGGGGCGTGCACGACGATCGCATGGCGTTCATCGGCCTCGGCCTCGACCGCATGTTCGCGCTCGGCGAGCCGCCCGACTACGAGCCCGCGCCGGAGGTCAGCGTGGCAGCACGCGCCGAGCGTGAGGGGCGTGACCCCTGGGACCTCTATTACGACCTGCTGCTCGAGCACGACGGCCGCCAGCTCCTGATGCGCCCGCTGCTCGGTTACAGCAACTTCAACCACGACGCCATCCGCGAGATGCTGCTCCATCCCACGAGCGCGCTCGGGCTCGGCGACGGCGGGGCCCACGTCGGCGCCATCTGCGACGCGAGCATCGAGACCACGATGCTCACGCACTGGGTCCGCGACCGCAGCCGCGGCAAGCGCCTGCCGTTGGAGTGGGTCGTGCGCAAGATGACGAGCGAGACCGCGTCGCTCTACGGGCTCGGCGACCGGGGTGTGATCGCGATGGGGAAGAAGGGCGACCTCAACGTGATCGACCTCGAGCGGCTGCGCCTCGGACGCCCGGAGATGGTGTACGACCTCCCCGGCGGCGCCCGCCGTCTTCTCCAGCGGGCCGAGGGCTATGTCGCCACGATCGTCAGCGGCGAGGTCGTCATGGAGAACGGTCGGGAGACCGGCGCCCGCCCGGGGCGGCTGGTCCGTGGCGCGCGCTGACGTGTCGACCGAGCTCACCGACGAGGCGCCCGTCGGTTCCACCATCGCAAGCGTCACCCGGAGGCGAACACCGACGCGTGTTCCCGCGTCGCGCTACACGTCGCCCGAGTGGGCCGAGCGCGAGCTCACGCATCTCTGGCCGCACGTCTGGCAGATCGCGTGCACGGTCGACCATGTGGCCGCGCCCGGCGACTACTTCGTCTACGACGTCGGGCCCTACTCCGTGCTCATCGTGCGCGGCGACGATGGTGACCTGCACGCCTTCCAGAACGTCTGCCGCCACCGCGGCAACGCCCTCTGCGAGGGCGCGGGCGGAGGGCTCGGGGAGCTGCGCTGCAACTACCACCGCTGGACGTGGGACCTGCAGGGGCGCCTCCGCGAGGTGCCGTCGCGCAAGGGCTTCGGCGCGCTCCGGAACGACGACTTCCCGCTCCTTCCCGTGCAGGTCGCCACGTGGGGTCCGCTCGTGTTCGTCAACATGGACCTCGACGCGGGACCGCTCGAAGCGTTCCTCGAGGGCGTGCCCGCCGACATCGAGTGGGCCGGGATCGACGACTTCCACTGCACCTACAACATCGCGGTGCCGATGCCATGCAACTGGAAGACGCTGATCGACGGCTTCAGCGAGACGTACCACGTGCAGGGCATCCACCGCGAGATGCTGCCGATGGTCGACGACGTGAACTCGCCCCAGACGCTCTGGGACCACCACGGCAAGCTCGAGCAACCCTATGGCGTCCCCAGCCCCCGTCTGGGGGGCGGCGTCGACGCGCAGACCGTGTGGGCGGCCTTCATCGCGGTGATGGGGACGCGGATCGGAAAGCCGTCGGTCGACGATGCCGGCCCGGCGCCGCACGTGACGGACGGCGGCAGCTTGCGCAGCGTGCTCGCAGACATGGTGCGAGCGGTGGGTGTCGACCAGGGGCTCGACCTCTCGAACTTCACCGACGACCAGCTGCTGAACCTGCAGCAGTACAACCTGTTCCCGAACGCCACCGTGCTCGTGTTCCCCGATCTCTTCCAGGTCGTGAAGTCCCGCCCGGGTGACACACCCGACACGACGATCATGGACGCGCTCGTGTTCGCTCGACGGGCGCGCGCCGACACCTCACCACCGGCGCGTCCGGTCGACGTCACGGTGGCGCCCGGCGACGCAGACTTCGGGCTCGTGCTCAACCAGGACGTCGTCGCGCTCCAACGTGTGCAGCGCGGGATGCACCAGCCCGGCTTCACCCACCTCACGCTCTCGAGCGAGGAGTGCCGGATCATCAACCTGCACCGCAACCTCGAGCGCTACCTGAGCATCTCGCCGACCGAGATCATCGGCGGTGAGCCCACCTCCTAGGCTCACAGCCTCCAGCCCATCACTCGAAACTGCCCATCACTCGAAACTGCGGAGCGCACATGCAGGTACACGACAAGCTGTTCATCGGTGGCGAATGGGTGGCCCCGGCCACCTCGGCGACCATCGAGGTCACCTCCCCCCACACCGAGGAGGTCATCGCCCGGGTTCCCGAGGCGAGCCCGGCGGACGTCGACAACGCGGTGGCGGCGGCGCGCGTCGCGTTCGATGAAGGTCCGTGGCCGCGCATGGAGCCGGCCGAACGCGCGGACGTCATGGCCAAGGTGAGCCAGACCATCCAGGCGCGCTCGCAGGACTACGCCGAGACGATCACGCGCGAGATGGGATCGCCGATCTCGTGGTCGATCATGGGTCAGGTGTTCGCCTCGACCATGGTGCTCGACTACTACACCGGGCTCGCCCGCACCTACCCGTTCGAGGAGCTGCGCGACGGCGTCCTCGGCAACAAGGCCATCGTCCGCAAGGAGCCGGTGGGCGTGGCGGGCGCGATCGTGCCCTGGAACGTCCCGCTGTTCGTCACCATGCTCAAGCTCGCCCCGGCGATGGCGGCGGGCGCGACCGTCGTGCTCAAGCCCGCGCCGGAGACGCCGCTCGACGCCTACCTGCTGGCAGAGGCGTTGCACGAAGCCGGGCTGCCGCCCGGCGTCGTCAACATCGTTCCGGCCGGGCGCGAGGTGGGGGAGCATCTCGTCACCCACCCGGGCGTCGACAAGATCGCCTTCACCGGTTCGACGGCCGCCGGCAAGCGCATCGCCGCGCTGTGTGGCGAGCAGTTGAAGCGGGTGACGCTCGAGCTGGGCGGCAAGTCGGCCGCGATCATCATGGACGACGCCGAGATCGGTACGGTCATCCCGAACCTGATCGGCGCGTCGCTGATGAACAACGGCCAGGCGTGCGTGGCCCAGACCCGCATCCTCGCCTCCCGCGACCGGTACCAGGAAGTCGTCGACGCGCTCTGCGACGCGGTCAGCCAACAACAGGTCGGCGACCCGCTCGACCCCGCCACCACGGTGGGGCCGCTCGTCGCCGAGCGCCAACGCCGGCGGGTCGAGGGGTACATCGCGACGGGCCAGGAGGAGGGGGCGAAGATCGCCGTCGGCGGTGGGCGCCCCGCGAGCCAGGCCACGGGCTGGTACGTCGAGCCGACCGTGTTCGTGAACGTCGACAACCACATGACGATCGCGCGCGAGGAGATCTTCGGGCCCGTGTTGACGGTGCTCCCGTTCGACGGCGTCGACGAGGCGGTGCGTATCGCCAACGACTCCGACTACGGGCTCTCGGGTTCGGTGTGGAGCGGAGACAACGCCGCCGCCCTCGAGGTCGCCCGGCGGGTCCGCACGGGCACCTACACGGTCAACGGCTTCATGCTCGAGTTCTCCTGCCCCTTCGGCGGGTTCAAGCAGTCGGGCGTCGGCCGCGAGCTCGGCCCCGAAGGCCTTGCCGCGTACCTCGAGGCGAAGTCCATCAGCCTGCCGGCGGGCTTCGAGCCCTAGCCTCGGGCATCCCGCGTCGGGTACAACTGGACCGGCACGACGCTGAGGAGGCCCAATTGACGACCACCGCCCGCGGGGGCGTCGACGTGCGAGCGAAGACCTACCTGGGTCTGTTCGCGATCACGCTCGCCACGCTCATGTACGAGATCGCGCTGACGCGCATCTTCAGCGTGACCATGTGGTACCACTTCGCGTTCGTCGCCATCTCCGTCGCCCTCTTCGGGATGACGATCGGCGCCCTGCTCGTCTACCTCCTGCCGGAGCGGTTCCGCGACGCCGACGTCAAGCGGCATCTCTGGAGGTCGTCGCTGCTCTTCAGCGTCTCGCTCGCCGTCTGCTTCGTCACCCAGCTGGCCATCCCCTTCTCCCCGCACGGCACGCTCGTCGGTCTCTGGTCGATCGCCGTCACGTGCATCGTGATCTCGATCCCCTTCGTGTTCAGCGGCATCGTCGTCTGCCTCGCGCTCACCCGGTTCCCCGGTCGCGTCAACCGGCTCTACGCCGCGGACCTCATCGGTGCCGCCATCGGCTGCGTCCTGCTCGTCGTGCTGCTCAGCCGGCTCGACGGGCCCAGCTCGGTCATCGTGGTGGGCGCGCTCGCGGGCCTGGGCGCGGTCGCCTTCGCGTCCGACGCGGGGAGCCGGCGCGGCGTTCGCCTCGCCGTCGGGGTGGTGGTGGTGCTCGGCGGCTTCGGTGCCTTCAACGGATATCTGCACTCCAGGGGAAATCCCTTCCTGCGGATCATCTGGGCCAAGGAGGCCCCCGACGTGAAGCACAGGTACGAGAAGTGGAACGCCTTCTCGCGCGTCACCGTCGACGGCTTCGAGAACGTCGCCCAGCCGCCCGCGGGGTACGGGTACAGCACCAAGCTTCCCGGTGACTTCCGCGTCAACCAGCTGGGGATGGTCATCGACAGCACGGCGGGCACGATGCTCACCCGGTACACCGGCAACCCGGCGGAGACCGACTTCCTCCGCTACGACATCACGAACCTGGCGCACTGGGCCAAGCCTCACGGCGACGTGCTCGTCATCGGCGTCGGGGGCGGGCGCGACATCCTCGGCGCGCTTGAGTTCGGGCAGAAGTCGGTCACCGGGGTGGAGATCAACAACAACATCCTCAACATCACCAACCACAAGTACGGCGACTTCACCGGACACCTGGACCGCAATCCCCGCGTCAAGTTCGTGAACGACGAGGCGCGCAGCTACCTCGCGCGCACCGATCGCAAGTACGACATCATCCAGATCTCACTCATCGACACCTGGGCGGCGACGTCGGCGGGGGCGTACGCGCTGACCGAGAACTCGCTCTACACGACCGACGCCTGGAAGATCTTCTTCGACCGCCTCAAGCCGGGCGGCGTCCTCTCGGTCTCCCGTTGGTACGAACTGTCGTACCGTCAGAAACCCCTCGAGACGTACCGGACGACGGCGCTCGCGGCGCAGACGCTGAAGGAGCGCGGGGTCGCCAATCCCCGCGATCACATCCTCATCTACCACGGACCCGAGTACAGCGTCGGGTTGAACAACGTCAACACGGCGACGATCCTCGTCAGCCCTCAGCCCTTCTCGCAGGCGACCCGCACGACGATCGCGCGCGAGGCGCAACGACTCGAGTTCACACCGGTGCTCACCCGTCGGGAGGCGGTCGACCCGCATTTCGCGGCGCTCACCTCGCCGAAGGGCCCTGGCGCCGCGGTCAAGGCGTTCTCCGAGGACATCTCCCCGCCGAGCGACAACCGACCGTTCTTCTTCCAGATGGCCAACCTCCACACCTTCCTGAGCGGCGGCGGCTTCCGCGACGACTTCGCCACGCGGCCGGTGCTCGTGCTCGGCATGCTCGCGATCACGGTGCTCGGCCTCGCCATCGGCTGCATCGTCGTGCCCCTGCTCCTCACGACCAAGCGCACCGCACATCGGGGCATGCGTCCCTTCTACACGTACTTCGCCGGCATCGGTCTGGGCTTCCTCCTGGTCGAGGTGTCACAGCTCCAGCGGCTCAGCATCTTCCTCGGGCATCCGATCTACGCGCTCACGGTCGTGCTGTTCTCGGTGCTCTTCTTCAGCGGGCTCGGGAGCATGGCGACCGAACGGGTGATACGCGCCGACCGACCGACTTCGATGGTGGTGCCGCTCATCGTGCTGTTGGGCGCGGTGGCGGCATTCGGGGTCCTGACCCCGGCCGTCGTGCACGGCATGGACGCGGCGACCACACCCGTTCGGATCGCGACGGCCATCGGCCTGCTCGCGCCACTCAGCTTCCTCATGGGGATGCCCTTCGCGATCGGCATGCGTGTCGCGGCGTCCCGTCCCGGCGCGCCCACCGCGTTCCTGTGGGGCATCAACGGTGCGACATCGGTCTGCGCCTCGGTGTTCGGGATGGTCATCGCGGTCTTCTTCGGGATCTCAATCGCCTTCTGGTGCGGCTTCGTGGCATACGCGATGGCTGCGGGAGCAATGGCTGTCATCGCCCGCTCGCGGCCCGACCGGGCGGTCGTCGTTGACGAAGCCGTCGTCGCGCCTCCTGAACCGGCACGCATCGGAGCAGTCGGCGCACAGGCATGACCGTGGGACAACTGCAGCGACGGCGCCCCGAACGAGCCGACGGGTGGGGCCGGGTCGCTTATGCTCGAGAGTCGTGGCCGGAGACCCCGACGTCAAACGCAAGCGGCAGTTGATCATGCTCAGCGCGGCCGGCGCCGCGGTGATCGTGCTCGCGCTCGCCAGCTCGTTCTTCCCCGTCCACGCGTCATTCAAGGGCGAGCGATCCTACAACTGCGGCTCGCCGTTCCACCGCTATCGGAGCCCCAAGGCGCTCAAGACGCAGTGGGCCCGCGACACGCTGATCATCGTCAACGCGTATCCGATCACCGCAGTCACCCACAAGACGCCATTGGTCGTCTGCCGCGACAAGGTGCAGTTTCGACTGACGGTCACGAAGGTGGTGATCGTGCTCGCGGTGTTGGTGATTGCGGCCTCGATCGGCATCTACTGGCACTTGTTCGGGTTCATCTACGACCCGCATGTCTGATGAAGGCGCGCTCGGCATCGCGCCGGTACGCGACGGGCTGTTCACGACCGCCGACGACGGAACGCCGCGACTCATCGGCGGGTTGTGCGCGGATTGCCACCGGTACCACTTCCCCGTCCTGACCACCTGCCCGTACTGCTCGTCGGAAGCGGTCACTGAGGCGCGGTTATCGGGCGTCGGCTCGCTCTGGGGATGGACGGCCGTCACCACCGCGCCGCCCGGGTATCGCGGTGAGGTGCCCTTCGGGTTCGGCATCGTCGAGCTGCCCGAGGGCCTCCGGGTCGTCACCCGCCTCACCGAGCCCGCGCCCGACCGGCTCGAGCGGGGCCAGGCGATGCGCCTGGTGATCGCACCCTTGCACGTCGACGACGAAGGCCGGTCCGTCGTCACCTATGCGTTCGCGCCCGTCGGTGACCGGCCGTGAGCCCGGCCGTCGAGGTCGCCGGCATCGGGCTCCATCCGTTCGGTCGCTTCGCGGGGGCGACGGTCACCGACCTGGGCGTCATCGCGGTGCGGGCCGCGTTGCGGGAGGCGAACGTCGGTCGCGGGGAGTTCCAGGCTGCGTTCTGCGGCACCGCGTACTCGGGAGTCGCGGCCGGCCACAAGGTGCTGGGGGCGTTGGGCCTGACGGGCATGCCCATCGTCGACGTGGAAGCCGGCTGCGCGAGTGGTGGTGCCGCGCTCATGCTCGGCGCGGGCGCGATCCGGTCGGGCCAGTACGACACGGTGCTCGTGTTCGGGATGGAGAAGATGCCGAAGGGCATCATCCGCTCGTCGTTCTTCGAGCCCTGGCGCGAGGAGGCGGGCCTGGCGGCCACACCCGCCTACTTCGCCCTCCGCGCCCAGCGGCTGATGCGGGACTCGGGCGTAACGGTCGACCACCTGGCGGAGGTGGTGGTGAAGAACCGCCACAACGGGGTCCACAATCCCGACGCCCTCTTTCGGTCGGCCGTCGGCGCGCATGACGTGCTGGCCTCTCGCGTCGTGTGCGAGCCGCTCCGACTGTGGATGCTGTGCTCGCCCGACGAAGGCGCGGCCGCGGTCGTGCTGAGGCGCGCGAGCTCCAGGCCCGGCGTCACCGTCGAAGCCGCGGCACTGCGCTCCCATCTCCCGGGGAGCGTGCTCGGGGAGGCGACACCGATGGCCGGCCTCGTCGACGACAGCTTCCCGTCTCCGACCGGGCTCGCCGCCCAGGCCGCGTTCGCCGAGGCGGGAATCGAGCCCGGCGATCTCGACGTGGTCGAGTGCCAGGACACCGACGCGGCGCGTGAGCTGCTCTCCTACGAGGAGCTCGGGCTGTGCGCGCCGGGTGACGCGGCGCGCTTTCTCGACGCGGGCACCCCCGCGATGACGGGCCGGCTGCCCGTGAACCCGAGCGGAGGCCTGCTCTCCAAGGGTGAGCCGCTCGGCGCGTCTGCGCTCGGCCAGGTCGTCGAGCTGGTCCTCCAGCTCCGCGGTCGCGCCGGCCGCCGGCAGGTCGACGGGGCCCGCGTCGCGCTGGCTCACACCGTGGGACGCGGTGCGAACGCGTGTGTCGTGATCCTGCGCGCCAACGCCTGACGCCGGCGCTCAGCGTCGGGCGGCGGCGAGGTCGGCCAGCACCGCCATTGCCGCGTTGCGCCCGTTGGCGGCGATCACGCTGCCGCCGGGATGCGTCGCGGCACCGCAGAGATAGAGCCCCGGCACCGGCGTGCGGGGCGGGAACCGATGCGCCCACATCTGGTCCGGGAGGCAGTCGCCCTGGAAGATGTGGCCTCCCGTCAGCCCGATGCGCGCCTCGATGTCGGGCGGCCCGAGCACCTCGCGCGCCTCGACGACATCGGCGACGTCGGGAGCGAAGCGGGCAATGGTGGCGAGCACGCGGTCGCCGATCTCCTCCCGCCGATCGTCCCAGCTGCCGTCGGCGAGCGTGTACGGCACGTACTGGGCGAAGACGCTCATGGTGTGCTTGCCCGCGGGGGCGATGCTCGAGTCGTACGCGCTCTGGAAGTAGAGCTCGCACCACGCGGGCGCGGGCCGGCCCTGCCTGCTCGCCTCGCACGCGGCCTGGGTGTCGTCGACGCCCGTGCTGATGGTCACCATGGCTCGGTGGGGGACCGCGTCGTCGGAGCGGGCGGTGAAGCGCGGAAGGCGGCTCAAGCCGCAATTGACCTTGAGCACCGGACTGTCGGTGCGCCAGGCGTCGACGCGGGCTCGGAACTCGTCGGGCACGCCGTCGCTCCCGGCCGCTGAGGCCATGCCCCCGCTCCCGGCCGCTGAGGCCATGCCCCCGCTCCCGGCCGCTGAGGCCATGCCCCCGCTCCCGGCCGCTGAGGCCATGCCCCCGCTCCCGGCCGCTG